>Ga0123342_1006412_pt1 | contig 16317 bp, 5 predicted proteins | sample Turbeawhitnodule_FD_89960 | JGI IMG/M metagenome (GOLD analysis project Ga0123342, IMG submission 89960) | Root nodule microbial communities of legume samples collected from Mexico - Turtle bean Mexico white nodule | ecosystem: Host-associated > Plants > Roots > Nodule | place: Mexico: Nepantla... | reverse complement strand
TTTAGTCTTTATTAGTTCCTATTTTCTAGCTATGTTTTAGGATAGTCAGTTTATGTAATCAGCTATATATTAGCTTTTCTATTATTCAATAAAGTGTGTCAGTTATCAGAGGTTCTTAACATTTAGAATACCAATACCCTACCTATATTTTTTTTTGGTCAATGATAGCTCATATATGAATTTTTCTTAACAAGAACAACAAAAGCAGAATAACTCTAGGATAGTATCTTCAATTGCAGTAACTACTGGCTTTTATTTTATAATAACTGAAAATTGACAACTGGTTTTGATATCTTTAGGGAACAGAGCCTTGGATATCCAATCTTTCAAGAGTTATATTATACAGATATTAGTATTGATATAATCCAATCATTGAAAGAAAGAAAAAATGTGCAAGCTACCTTTAAAGATGATATAGCACATAAATATCAGTAAAACAACTCTCATTAAAAAGGATTAACAGAATCTTCCATAATTCAAATATGAAAATTTTGAACCAAAGAACAATGTATAAAGAAAGTTTTATATATTGGTATATCTCAATGTATGACATTTATGCATAGGGTGAGGTGGTCCATTCCCTGAGCTCCTCTATATTTACTTTGCTGTAGGCAAAAGGGGGTCTCTAGCAGCAGATTTACCAGGTTTCCCTCTCAAGTTTGATAGAACCAAATAGAAGAATCCAGCAGAAAAGAAGCTTATAAACCAGGCATTGTTGTAGATCACTACAAAAGTGTTAGGAACTGAAGTTGCAATTCCAATTTTCTGCAAGAAACCAGGAACCACAGGTAGAACTCCAATAACTAGTGCCAGAATAGCAGCTACATTAAACCCCCCTGAATACCTGTATGCCCCATAAGGACTCTTTGAGTACAAGTCATTCACATTCAAATTTGTTTTTTGTATAATATAGTAATCAGCTAGAACAATTCCTGCAATAGGACCCAGCAAAGCAGAATATCCAACTAGCCAAGTATAAACAAAGCTCTCGCTTGACTGAAGAAGCCTCCAAGGTTGAAAAGCAATCCCAAGGAGTGCAGTTAGAAGAGCTCCTCTTCTAAAGGTGAACCATTTGGGGCTGAGATTAACTAGAGCATTTGCTGGTGCCACAACATTGGCAGCAATGTTGGTGGTGATAATGGCTAGGCTTATACCAAAGATTGCAATGATCCTAGTTGTGAGGCCACCAATTTGACCAAGAAGTTGAATTGGGTCAGAAATAACTTGACCAAATATTACTTTTGTGGATGAGGTGACTGCTAGACCAACAAATGTGAATGCCCCCATAAAGATGGGAAGCCCAATTTGGCCAATAATTTGATCCTTCTGGCTCTTAGCATATCTAGTAAAATCAGGGATGTTAATAGCCACAGTGGCCCAAAAGCTTATATTGGCAGTGAGAGAAGGGAAGAAAACAGACCAGAATTCTGATGCAGAGAGCTTGGAAGACAAAGAGAGCATGTGACCAATGCCACCAGCTCTGACACAAGACCAAATAAGAAGACAAGAAGTAAGAGCAACCAATATTGGAGCTGAGTATTTCTCAAGCTTTCTAATGCCATCAATTCCACTCCACACAAAGCCCAACTGAGCCGCCCAAAAGACCAAGAAACAAGCAAACTCAAGCGGGGAAGTGCCAAGCCAAGGTAGAGGCTGGGACAGTGAAGCTTCCTTCATGGACTTTGGCAAGAGAAGGAAAATTGCCTCCCCACCAATCCAAGACTCAATTCCATACCAACCACAACCAACTAGGGCCCTTAGAAGTGTAGGAATATGAGCACCATGGATGCCAAAAGAGGATCTAACAAGAACTGGGAATGATATGCCATAACGTGTGCCAGCATGGCCAGTGAGGACCAAAGGAACCAAGAGGATCATGTTGGCTGCCACCACAGTTGCTATGCCTTGCCACCAGGCCATGCCAAGGTCTACAAGGCTACCAGCAAGGTAGTAAGAAGGGACACCAACAACTAGTCCAACCCATAAACTGGCTATTTCAAAGCCAGAAAATGTCCTTTCACTTGCTGCTGTTGGCTTCAGGTCTTCATTGGTGAGTGTGGGATCATACTCAAACTCCAAATCAGGCAGTGATAAGGAGTTTGAAGAGTTGGAACATTTCATCGGTAGGAGTTTCACTGAGGAATAGCTGTATGGTGAAAGGAGGTTTTTTTTCAGTTTTGAAGACAAGAAATTATGGGTGGAAGAGGAAGAAAAGGTTGGAGTTTTGGAGGGTGGCACTGGGGCGAGAAAAGGAGAAGTGGGGTGAGCATGAAAAGTAAAACTTAGACATTTAGAAACAACCATGTTCTTTGTGGTGTTGTGGCTGTGAGGACAAGGCTGTTGCTGTAGAATAATACAATGGTGTGATGGAGATCGATGATGAGTGGTGGGGAATGAATAATGCCAAAAGCCAACTTCTTTATTTCTTCTCTTTTTTTTCATTTATTGTGAACCAAAACGGATTTGAAGAATGAGGCCAAAGAGTTTCCCTGGATCAATCAGCTAAAAAACTGACACGTGATTATATTATCTCAAATTGTTAATAATCTAAATGATAATACATAAACAATATTTTATTATTCTACACCAGCTTCATAAATGAATAAATAAATAATACTTGATGATTCGAATTCTGTTTGGTTAAGATCTTGCCACTGCTGAAGTAAATAAGCCGTTAAATGTGCATCTAAGAGCACAATTTTTTCTTCAAGCATAGTTATAATTTTACATTATAACTGCAAGATTAGTACTTTAATTACGATTTAATTAAAAGAGAAAGTGCTAATTATGATTCCAAAAGTGAATAAGAAATTGAAAATGTTATAAAATTCATCGTGAGGGATAATAAATTTAATTTTTTATGAGGATTATACTTGACCAAGTTTATTTGGGTCTTTATTGTATATGAGTGTATAAGTTGTCATAGTTTATAACACTATTTTTATACCTTTGAAAATACACTTCTCATTTCTGTCAGAATGAAAACCTTTTGAATATTTTAATAAACTAGAACGTGTGTATAATTGAAACTTCCATTATGGTTGAATTATTATAATTGAAGCATCCATCATTATTCATTATAAAATAAATTTAACATAATTTTTTAATTAATCAATCAATTATTATACTAATCGAAAGCATGTGTAATTGAAACCTCTATTATTGGGGCTGGCGTGACTCAAAAGAGGCAATTGCTTCCTGCACCATATCACTGCACCCGATTCCAGCAGAAAAGACGAAACTATCCTTAAAAAAAATTTCCGAAATATGTGTTCCGGATTTTTTTTTCCGGAACAAAATTTTATATTACGGATTTTTTTATCTGGAATGAGTTTTTCATTTTTGTTTCCGAATTTTTATTTTCGAAACACAATAATCTCTTTTCTGGATTTTTTTTTTCTAGAATGTATTATTTATCAATTCCGGATTTTTTTGTCCAGAATAGAATTTTAAATTTTGTTTCTGGATTTTTATTTCCGAAACTCAATAACCACTTCCGGATATATTTTTCCGAAATATATTATTTTCAATTCCGGATTTTTATTTCCGAAATAAAGAGCATTTTTGGAATTTTAAAAATTGTGTTGGGTGCAGGTTAAAATGTGTTGGGTGCAGGGAGCATTTGCCCTCAAAAGACCCTTTTTTTTCAGGTATTATGTTTGGGCTTCAAAAAGGCCATGCTATTTACACATGGCAAATGCTCTCTGCACCCAATACTTTTGAACCTGCACCCAACATAATTTCAAAAACTCCAAAAATATCCTTTATTTCAAAAATGAAAATCCGGAATTGAAGATATTTTTGTGTTTTGGATATAAAAATCCAAAAAAAAAAAATCAAAATTTCATTCCAGATAAAAAAATCTGGAACTGAAAATAATACATTCCGAAAAAATTTATCTGAAAAAGATTTTTGTGTTCCAAAAAAGAAGTCCGGAATGTAATTTTATATGTATCCTATTTTTTTAAAGGTATTTTCGGTTTTTCCCATATATGATATATGATATGATTGAGTGCTTTGATATAGTGTAGGAAGCAATTGCCTTTACACATATGTTCCTTAAATCCAATACAATGCAATTTTGTTTCTTTTATTTAAATTGATATATTTATCCTTTAAGTTTTCTTTTTTTTCAAACTCTCCCTCGTCGTGCTAAAGCTTATATTACCATAAATATTTTATTAAAATTAAGATTTTTTCTCACCAATTAAATTAAAATACTTTTCACTTTCACAATGTCATCTTCTTTTGATTTTTTTTTTTTTTTAGAATGTCTTTTTAGCAAATACTTTTTAAAAAAATTTTTACTTTCTTTAAATACTTTATAAGATTCTAAGAAAACTATTAATTTTCATGTTTCACCAAGTATTTCTTTAAAAAATGGTAAGGAAAAAACTGTTTCGAAAAGTAGATTTCTAAAATAAGAGAAAAATATTCTAAAAATGACCACTCAATTTGTTATTTTTTAAATATAATTTAAATTTTCTATTTTCGTAACATTCTAAATAGTAGTTTTAAAAATGATTATTTTGATTTTCATATTTCAAAAATTACTTTTCCAAGTATTAAGAAAACAAAATAATATTCAATAAAATATATTACAAAATACAAAAAGAGACCAAAGTATTTTTTAATATACTTTCACTCTTTCCGAAATATTTAAAAAAAATTAAAGTTAAAATTAAGATATACCTCAATAAAAAATTATATACAACTTTTACATCTAAATTATAAACAAATATAAGCATTTTCGTGTATATATATATATATATAATTATTTATTTATTTTGCTAAAACCATGATGGTATCCTAGTTGATCGATATGATAGATATATTTCATCAGTATTGAAACTTTCAATGATAATTATGTTAATGACAATTCAAAACTATAGTAAAAAAAATTACATACCGTCAGTAAAAACATTTGTCACAATATTGTGTGTTTATTAAACAAACATTATAATATTATATAATTTATATATTGATACAATAGCAAGTTGAATATGAATATGACAATTTGTTGTCAAATGTTTGTGTTTTTATTGAATAAAATTTCATAAAAAAATGTTTAACAATTTTAGTGACAGAAAACGGTAAAAGTAAAAGTACAAACAAAACCAATAATCATTGGTCTCGTATGAAATTTATATTAAATTAAAATTAATGAAATCTAATTTTTATGTTTACCTTGAGTGACTAGAAAAACTAAATCAAGTCACATATACCTCTACATAGTGAGTTTTATTAGCAAAATTTATAATAATATTTAGGGAGATTGAAAAAATATTTTTCAAATTATAAGAACCAAAGAGATCAATTTCAATTTTAAATGAAAAAAAAAATATCTGCCAAATTTAAGGAATAAAAAGTATATTTAAATTTTAATTATATTATAATGTAGCACTTTGTGAACAAGTGTCAAAAAAATATTAGTTAGAAATTCATAAAATTTACAAATAATATTTTTCATCAAAAATAGTTTTTTTATTAAAAAATGTATTAGTTGTAAAGACACTTTATTCACAATTTTTTAACGGCTAAATGGTAATAATATTAAAAAACTGATAAAAAAACACAAGAATTACAAATGTATAATTCAATTCTTGTTGGATTTAATGTAACTATAAATAACACAAAAGCCCGTTAAAAATAGTGATTTTTGAATATAAATATATTTTTATAATTTCTATAACAAAGTAAATTTTATTTTTTCATGTTCATAAAAATTAGTTTTTACAGTAAAAAATATGACATAATTTTGTGTTTCTTATCATTTCATCACACGACACATTAATTACGTGTACTTTTGTATTTAATAGGATATCCTTCCATTTGATATTTTTAATTGTTCCTAAATTCTTAAAATTAATCTTACTTATATACTTGAAAATGAACTTTAGGAACGATTTTATATTTCAAAAACTAAAAAATATATTTTAAATAACAAAATAAAAATTCATTCATTTCATAAGGATCTTAATAAAAAAATTACGTTTTCTCCAAAATTAAAATAAAATAAAATAAATATATATATATATATATATATATATATCGTTTACTTTATAATAAATTCTTGATAGATGTGGTGACATCTAATTATTGAATACCAAAGTATGGAGTACTTAATTTATTTGATATATATGTTTATATATTCTTTTTTTTTCTTACTCCAAAATTACATTGAAAACATTACCAAAGTACTTGTATCTCTAAATACACACGCACACATTAATTAGAATCAATCGTACTTGATGAAAAGAGAAATAAAAATTCCTATGAAATGGGTTCATTGAAGCAATGACAGCTAAATATTATAAGGACTAGTCTTGGATATGAACAGTGTTAATAAAATGAATAACATACTTAGAAAATTCCCCATTTTATGTTACTCTTTCCGAGACATTGTGATAAAATAAAACACCTAAATGTCTCTCCATAATTTGGATGTCTCACATTATTTTATTTTACTTTATTTTTCATACTGTCCAATCATCATTCTTTACTTGTCAATTTATTGTTCATCTTAATTGCATGGTGGTCATTTTCTAAGTACATGTATTGCAGCTGAATGTTCCAGAAAAGGAGATGAACACAAGTTATAATTTCAAGCTATAATTGCTGTGATGATTAAGAGTGAAAATACTAAGCAATTGTGACTTCAGATTTAATATCCTAAAGTGATAGGTGTACTTATAATTACGAAATTATATCATTGAAAATGAATGGGTAATTTTTCAAACAAATTAATAGTTTGATAAAAGAAAATAATTAAAGTGAAATTCATTTTTTTTTCTAGTACAAAACTTATGAATATTTGTAACAAATTGTATTTTAATATTATAATATCTACATGAATTATTTTTACATAAAAAACTAATAATAATTTATTGTAATAATTTTTTATTATAATTATTCAGAAAAGACAAAAATCAATTTTACGTCAAAATATAAGAATGAAAAACATATTTAACTTTTAAAAAATTATGTATTATGAAAAATGAGAAAATTCATTTTATTACTTGTTTTTTCATAAGCAAATTCAAAATGTAATCCTCAGTTCAAATTATAAAAAAAAATCACTCAGGGTGTAAATCAGTTGCTTGGTAGGAGTTGTTGTAATTTAATTCTTAAATTTGACTCTTAGAATAAAATAACTTTAAAATTCTCACGTCACTCGAGTTTCATTAGATAATATAAACAAATTTTATATTAATTTTAATAAAGAAAATTTATAGAAATGTCTCATTGAATTAGAAATTAGTTTTTCTTGCAACAATATAAATATCGTTGAAAAAAAAATTCATATGACGAGAATTAAGCACGGAAATTTCTGTAAAATAGATTTTCTTACATTATGCGGACACAACATACCTAAACACCACCTTAAAATATAATTAAACTAATTTCATGAATTTAATATTGAAAGACATTACCTCTAAAAAAAGAATAAGAATGTGATGTCGAAGTTTTAGAATGCATAAAAAAGACTATGGTTAAAGTTTTATAGAGAGAAAGATGTAGTTAGAGTTAAAGAGTTGTTAAAAAGTTAAATAATAGTGTAACAACTAAATGAATGATGTTATTAAGAATTGAGAAAGAATATGTTAATTAACGTATGCAGTGTAGTTAAATTTGGATGACACGCGTTTTGAGAATTGAAAACTTTGAGTAGGGATCAATTCATATCTGCTCTACCTAATTGCCTTGCCTCATGGATTTAATTATGTAACAGAGAAAAGGACACCACCTAATTATAAAACACAATAATTCATTCATATCTGTTACCATTTCCATTTTCACAATTTTCCAATGAAACGGATAGGATTCAGAGAAAGACATAAACTACAAAATTACAAACTGCTATGCTTGTTTGGTTCTACAACATTACAAATTTTGGTCGGTAAATAATACTACAGTCAAGTCACACCCTTTTTCATCAGAGAGAAATATAAATTAAAAGGGTATTTTTTTAAAAAAAATTAAGTTTTTGAAATGAAAATTGTTCTAGAGATTATTATAATAATAATAATATAAACGGTGTAGTTAACTTGATGTAAACGGGCATGTGGATGGTGGACCATGGAAAAGTATGAAACGGAGTCCACAAAGTGGTGCTTTTGAATTTCTTAATGACATGTACACTGGCAAGTATTAAATATTAAACAAATATGCATTATTGGTTCTTGACAAGGGATAATTTGTTGTTTTGGGACCCAAACCCCAAAAGAAGGAACTTTCCTATATACCCTTTCCTTTCTTTTGCTTTCCAACTTCAGGGACATTACATTGGACAAGTTGTGACACCCTCCACCAAAGCCTACCAATTTTTTTTCTCTTTACTTAAATAAATAAATTATAGGAGCCAGATTCCCCCAAAGAGGGGTTAATTGTTTGAAAGAGAGAAAAAAAAATGGTAAACGGGGTGGGTTGAATATATATATATATATATGGAGTATGCATGTAGCACCAAGTTTGAGGGGTAAAAGAAAATAATTATTGATTAGGAGGCAAAAGGTGCCCTATGAGGAATGCCTTTTCTTCGCCTTGCGTTTGAAGCAGGTGGAGAAGGCGTGGCCGGGTACATGTCTTGTTGTGAGCCTTCACGCAATTCTTCTTCTTGCTCATGTCTTGAACAAACCATTCTCCTTGACATGCCAATGCCCTCCATTGTTGATGTCTCCTTTTTAGAATCCCCCTTTCTCTTTATTCCCACAAGCTATTTCACTCATTCCCAACAAAACACTAATTACTTCATCTCTACCAATAACACATTCATTATTTTTAATTCATTTTCCCCATTTTTATAAATTAATGTACCAAAATGTCAATGGAATGGAAGAAGATTAGATAAATAGATATATATGCTAGCTACATTCATTCATTCATTCACACATGATGATTAGTGGCGGTGGGAATATAATTATGATGTTGATGGGCTTTCAAATGTAGGTGACGATGTACGGGTGGTGGGTGTTATACCCATATGAGAAGGTGAATTGAGATGTGAATTATGCTGATTTTGATAATGATATGATATGAACAATGGTGTATGGTTGTGTGAGAGTGAAATTAAACTAAAATAATATTAATAATAATAATAATCAAGATAATGTCTCACCTTACACCCCAAAGAACAGAACCGAAATGGGTCCAAGAGGCTTCTTCCACAAATCTCACAAATGTGAGCAACACCTTTTCCTGACTTGGGTTGAGGCCTCTCGTTCAGAAACAAAACTCTCGCACTGTTGATCACATAGGTTTGCACTCCACTAATGTCCAACACTTTCTGAATTTCCGACACCCTCACAACATCGTGATACGAAGATCGCCTTATCTAATCAACAACAATCATAACACAATCAAAAAACACACACTGTGCCAACACTAACACGCATGATAATTCATAATTTCAACACTTGTAAAAACTCCCAGCCCCCACCTGGCCATTGTTGAATTGAAAATCCTTTGACTTTCACAGAAACGTATCGAAATGAGAAACGGCAATGAGAAATTAAACGTGATTATGCAATGCAATTGGACCTGAATCACTCGGTGATCTTTGTGCCGCGAGGATCGGCAATAAAAGCAAAACGCATCCTCGTTACAATCCAAACAAAACATGTTACATTCGCTTCTGGCGGCGTCTCCGTGAACGCGACACACATTGAAAAAGGATGTTGTCAGGAGTGGCTCAAACCATGGCGGCACCAACATTGTGTCCTGCTGAAAAAATCGATAGCAAAAAACATCCTTGAATTATTGTAATCAGAGTGGTGTATGTGTTACAGAAGACAAAGACATGCACATACCATGTTAGAAATTGATGAAGAAGACTAATGTAATGTGGTTGAATGGTGGAGTGAGGAAGGCATTGGATTGAGTTGTGCAAAGGAGAATGGAGAAATGAGAGAGAAAGAGTAAAAGGGTGGAACTAAGAATTGAACAACACAGAAGAGGCTAAGACTATAGAGACAAAGGGTGATTAAAAGAATTGGGGGTGGGAATGGAGGGTTGAGATTGAAATAGGTGGCTAGGGAGAAGGAGAGTGGTTGGATGAGAATGAGGTGAAGTGTCTGGTGCTTACGCTACTTTGGATCTTGTTTGCGTCTCGTTGGAAGTGGCACAAGGTTGGGTCGGCTACGCATCAGCATCACCTCCTCAAATAGCTGTATCTCTCAAATTCATCCACGATCAGGGAAACCATTCTCCACGTGGCATCACATCCACCGTCCAAAATCCTTTTCTTGGCCCACTTTCCCATGCTATGCCATCACCTACTTCATCCAAAAACTCCAACTACACACACATTCATATGTCACCTTAATTTCACAATAATCTATTAATTATTAATTAATTAATTAATAATCTTTTCAAAGCGTACCTTGTTGAGGTTGCTCATTATAAATATTATTTTTTTATACCTTTATTAAATAACTGGCATAATTAAATTTAAGTACACAGTTTTGTCTATCTGCATCTGTTTCTCCACTGCTGAACTATTCCTTCGAGGTTATGATGTAAAAATAATTTAAGAATTTCGAGAAGAGGACAAATTGATGAATGTGTTATTATTAGAACTTTACTATGGTGAGGGTCCTTTGGGGTTTGGCATGCCATATTTGCATGGTCTTTTATATTTTGACGTCGTAAACGTAATACACTGTATCTATAGTCATCACATAATTACACATTTACATGGTAGTTGGGGAACACATACACTATCTTTCTCTTCCTCATCTATGGTTTAATTCAGATTTAAGGAAACTCATATCTATTTATTTCAAATTTATTTATTTAGTAAATTTTTAAAAACTAAAACTCAATCTCACTCTTATTTATAACCTCTATATAACGGTAAAACTAAAGTTGTAGTTGTTCAAAAAAATTCTCTTGTTTAATTTGAGTTATTATTTACAATTTTCTTTAATTTAATTGTCAGTTTAGTTTTCAAAATTTTGTAATGAACTGTTTCATTTTTTACTATAACAAAAATAAAGGGTGATATGTTATCAGGTATGATACCAGCGTCTTGTTTTTTTCACAAATTTATTGGATGTTTACCGTTGAGTTTGGTTTAATTTTTTATTAAATAATTCCTTATAGTAAATATAAAAAATAAATGTAATTTTACTTTATTGAGATCTAATTTAATATAAATTTAAACTAAAATAAACCAATTTGTCTTATTAAAAGAATTTTAAAATTTACAAAAAATATTAAATATTTTTTTTAAAAATGTAAGAGATATTTTTTACAAAAAATTGTAAAAAGTATATATACTTCTAAAAATTTGTTAAATATTTTATACTAAAATATTATTAAATAAAAGATATGATTTTTTTGTTAATTATTTTTATATTTATAATTTTAATTTTCTTTCGTATTCTATAAGAAATTATTAGCTCAGACAAATTCCCTGCAGATTTATACCACACAGATAGTTAATAATAAAAACTAAATCCATAAATATGGTAAGTAGAAGGTAAACGGAAGAAAAAAAAATAAAAAATCACATATAAAAATAATATGCTTCAATTTAAATGTTAACAAACTTTAATTTATGTTTAAAAAAAATTACTATAATATAATATGATATTACAACTCAGCTTCTCTCACTCAACTACAACTCAAATCCATGTGATGATATAAAATGTCATATTTATACAAACAACATCATTATCTAGAAAATAGAAAAAAAAATACAAGAAAGGAATGTTAGATTGTGTTTTAATAGTTTTTTTTTTTCGTAAATATCATTTGATGATGATTACTTAGAAGATAGTTTAGTATGAAAATCAATCTGTTAATGAATTTTAACCTATATTTTGTTTAATGGAATGTGGCATACACAACTTTATAAACGTAAAGATTTATTTGTTTATAGCGTTTTATTCACATTCGTGGGTGATTGTGGTGGTAGTCGGTGTTGTAATTATTAGTGAAGGAGGAACGTGATCAAAGTTAGGTTACACATAAGATGTGAGTTCATATAGTATAATCGATTATGTAAGACAATAATCGATTATGCCATTTTTTGTGAGTGATAATCGGTTATGTGATGTTGAATGTGAGAAGAATAATCGATTATACATATATTTTTTAACCATAATCGATTATGTGTGCTAGTTTTTTGGTTGACAATCGTGATTTGCATAATTTGAAAGTGCTTTATTGTTGTGTTACATGTTGTGACTTCAAGGTTTATCTCACTAAATAGAGGTGTTGACTTCCATCATCATAAAAGGTCGTAATTATTATTCTTTTTCTTTTTTTCATAATGGTTATTCTTCTTCACATAAATGTATTTAATGTTGTATCTTTTTAATTAAAATTAATATTAAAAATATAGTAAGACTATGTCTTATGTGATTTTGGATAAAAATAATAATAATAATTAAAATAAATTTATAAAGTAGTAGTAGTAATAATAATAAATTTTTAAAATAATACGAATAATTAAAGTAACTTTATAAAGTATAAATAAAAATAAATTAAAAAATTAAAACAATAATGATAATTGAAATAAATTTATAAAATAAAAAAATTATAAATAATAATATTAAGAATTTAAAATAATAACAATTAAAATAAAATTATAAATTAATAATAATAATAAATTTTAAAATAATAAGAATAATTAAAATAAATTTCTAAAGTAATAAAAAATAATAAAATAAAATAAAAATAATTAAAAATAATTATAATAGTAAAAATAATGAAATTATAAAATAATAAAACTAATAATAATAAAATTTAAAAAATAATTAAAATAAAATTATAATATTAATATTAATTTATTTAAATTTAATTATGATTTTTTATAATTTTTATACATGTATTGATAGTGTTAGATAATTTATATTCTTTTAGTTGAGTTCACAAAGTATAATTTAACTCTATTTTTAATTGAAATAACAAATTTTTCTCATAATTGTCTTATATTCGTGTAATGTTACATAATTTTGTATTTTTTTCTAAAGTCAATTATTGGATAGTATGCAAACAATATTTTAATTACAAACAATTAAAATATATACATAAATAAATTATAATTTTAATTATTTTTAAATACAAAAATAAATTTTTAATCTTATATTTTTATAAAACAAACAAAAACTAAAATTTTAATCACAACCATCATAACACTCAAGTTTTTTTTTTTTTTACTTTTTCTACATTTTTTACTTTATTTAATTTGATTCAAACAATCTCACTTTTATTTATTTGATTTTTCGCTGAAATCAATATTTTTTTCTCAAATATATTCCTCAATCCAAAAAAAAAGCATTAAAATTTATAGTCTTGGTTAGGTTATGCGATGTCCCTTTTTTTTCAACTCTTGAATGCAATGTTTGGTTCATAAAATGATACTTCATATTTAAATTTTACAAAATAAATATAATAATAATTATTTTACATTAGTTGTATTCTAATAAAGTACATCCCCCCTACACATTTAACAAAATCCTTAATAAAAATAAAAAAATAATGAAATTAAACTTATTGTATTAAGACTATTTCTTTTACTTATTTTCCTAAAAAATGTTTCAATATTTATTATATTTTAACCTTTTATTTTTTACTAGTCTCAAAAAGTAGAAATTATACAAACCAAATTCACCGTTGGGGCTACTCACTAGTTCTTTCAAAATCAACACAAATGATCCTTAGTCAATGTATTTTAAATTTAAAATAAGGTTAAAAATTTATCAATGCATTTAAACCCGCTAGAAAATTTTAAAGCATCTTTTAGAAAACTAAAATTACATATCCAATTCATTGTCACATATTAATCATACTAGAGTATAGGTAATAGTTTATATGAAAGTTGCATCATCACTTAACATTAACAATTGAGAGGTAAGACTAAGAAAAGTATGAAACATAGGTCAAACCTTTTTCTTTCTTGAGAAACTAATCAATGAAAACTATAGAACAATAAAAATTCATTTGTACCTATCTATCTATTAATCTATATGCATATTCATTTGTTCTATGGTCAAAACAAATTAAACATAGCATATCAACCCCTTAATCCGTGTAAATTAATTAAATTTGATTTCATGATTAGACTCGTAATTTGATAAATTTGGGATGATTTATTGGGTTGAAATTTATTTTGTACAATTTGAAATTAAAATATTTAGATAATTTATTATTCTATTAATATATTTTTTTTATGTTACTTATGTGATTAACATTTTTTTATTGGCAATGTGATTAACATATACAATAATGGTTTACAATTTTATTTTATTTTTACTTTTTATTTAGTCAATGGACTAATTATGAATAATATTTTAACCATATTTTTAATAATTTATTTTAATATATTTTTATAATTTCGGTAGTTCATCTCACAAAAGTCAATTAACCTGTCCCTAGGTGCGAATTGGATTAGATTGAGTTTGTGTAACCCATTCATAGTTTTAATTCAACCCATTAAGATATTTATGTAATAGTTTTGATATGATATATGACTTTTCTTTTCTTTTTTTAAATAATTTAATAGTCTATAAAAGGGATTTAAAATTTAGAAAACAGAAGAGAAAACATTGATGTGATGTGATGTGAGAGAGTCACATGACTTAAGAGAATTTTATTTTTTTTTTCAAAAAAGAGAAATCGACTAAATCTTTCCTTTTTTTTTTTAAAGAGAAATCAACATGTAAAGTGAGATTTACATCAATTTATATATTTGTAGATATCTTATATCGAGTAGATATAAGGATATTTTATTGTTTATAAGTGATACAAACATTTTCTTATGAGTTAGTTTTATAAGGCTGAGTTAAACTTAAAGTTTACTTAACATGATATAATAGTCATTTATAGTCTATTATAACAAAAGTTTATTGAGTTAGTCAGATCACTCGGTTCGTTACGTTATTGGATCATTCATTATATAGTCTCACACGTATAAGAACATTTCATGTATAAGAACATTTCATATTATATAACTGTGTGCAAACTTCACTTTATAAGAGCTTAAGTTAAAATTAAAGTCCAGAACTTAATATATACTATGAATTATCTTTATTTTACAAATTAAATTAAAACTATTTTGGAATAAAGTGAAAGAAAATGTAGAAAGAAGAAAGTTTTGAATCCATTAACTAAGAAAAAAAGGAATAAATATAGATAAAGCAGTTGATAGAGGAAGAATAGCATCGGAAAGGTTGGAATGGAAAGAAAGATTTAAGAAAGAAAAGTGATTAAATGGGCTTGCTGTCAACACATGCTTTACTTCCTATTCTTACTTTCATACATAAACCCTTTTCTTAAGCATCGCACATTTCGCCTTACCAACTTCAACAACATCATTCAATCACTAAAACTCAATACAAACAAAAAAAGGTGAAGGAACAAAAATTCATTCTCTTTTTATCTCTAATTTGTGGGGTATATATGATTCCGAAAGGAAATTGCTTTGATTACTTTCATTTTTTTTTAATTTAGTCTTTCTATTAGTAAAATATTTAATCAACCTTTTCCATTTTAAAAGTACAATAATATAACTTTAATCAAAGATTTTCAACTTTTTTAAAATGGAAAAAACTTAACTCTTTTCTATTTTGAAATTGACGTTACTTTTAAAAAAGGTATTGTGGTTTTTTATAAAGTGTACTGTGTGTAAAAGACATGATCATATTTACCGATGGAGTTGTTAGGGATATCCTAGTCTTACTACTTGTGGAGGTATTTTTTGTGGGAGTATGAGAAAATTTATTGGTGCTTTTTCTGTGTTTTTTGAAGTTCAGACTGCTCTGGTTGTTGAATTTTATGGGGTTATACATGCTATGGAGGAAGCTCAAAAGATGAAGCTTACTAATGTCTGGCTGGAATGTGATTCTGCTTTGGTTTGTGCTGTGTTTACTGCTAAGACAAATATTCCTTGGTTGCTTCGTAATCGATGGAATGTTTGTCTTAATTACTGTGGGAAAATTAGATTTACGGTTACTCATATTTTTCGTGAAAGAAATGCGTGTGCTGATAAGTTGGCTAATTTAGGATTTTTTTCATAGAGAATCTTTTCTTTGGTATAATAGGTTTCCACCTTGTCTGTTCTTAGAATTCTTTATGAATATGTATAGTCTATCTATGTATCGTTTTTATTAACATAGGGGTTTTGGTTTAGTCCACTACAAGAAAAAAAGGTTTTAATGGAGGTTATTTAGCGGAGGTTAATATAATCTTAGGAATTGATTTAACTAATGGAGGTTTTTTTCTAAAACCTCAACAAAATAATGGAGGTTTTTTAACCTTAGTTAAATTCCAAAGGTTTATTCTAAAACCTCAACAAAATAACGGAGATTT
>Ga0123342_1006411_pt1 | contig 16317 bp, 9 predicted proteins | sample Turbeawhitnodule_FD_89960 | JGI IMG/M metagenome (GOLD analysis project Ga0123342, IMG submission 89960) | Root nodule microbial communities of legume samples collected from Mexico - Turtle bean Mexico white nodule | ecosystem: Host-associated > Plants > Roots > Nodule | place: Mexico: Nepantla... | reverse complement strand
TTTCGTTGGCTGACATTCGTTTTTCTTACATTGTTTGGTTTCTCGCATTGCTTAGTACTCTTTCATTGTCTTCGTGGTTTCTTGTGGATTTTTTGGTTTGCTCCGTTGCTGCTTCCCTGTCCGTCGTCGCTTCTGCTGCCGCCACCATTGTTGGCGCTCCCGTGACTCTTCATCAACATTGGCTTCACACAAGATTGACGATGTTTTAAAATTTTTAATTTTTTTTTAATGATTTGGCATATACAAGTGCGGTTAACGCAAATAACCGCACTTGTAAATGGTATTTATAAATGTGGCTATATAGCCGCATTTATATTTCTTGATTTACAAGTGCGTGTTGATCAAATGCGGCTATAAAACCGCATTTATAAATTTGAAATAGCCGCATTTGTTTTATGTTTCTGCACTAGTGTGTAAACGATGTTTTTTTGGAATTTTGGTAGACCTAATCCCCTTTGTATTGGTCATGGGCTTCGTTACCTAGTTTCAAGCATCTTTCATTTTTTACGATCCTCCATCCGACTTCTCTATCAAAAGTTATGGACATTTGAAGTTTTTTCATGCTAATTTTTTGCATGAAACCCTACACCCTAGATTTATCACCCTTCTACTCAATTTCAGGACTCCTCAATCAAATATGCACTAAATGAAACCCTAAATTATTAACTAATCAACACATACATTCAAATATTTATTAAAAAATTTAAAAATCTGAACCCTAAAAATACTAACCTTTTAGAGCAAAGTCCGTGGAGGCAACGTGTCGTGGAGGTGCTAGCAGTGTGCGGAAGGTGTTTCCGGCATGCGAAGGTGAAGGGTTGGCGCACGGAGGCATAGACATCTGTTTGCTTATGATGCTTGGCATGTTGGCGTGGTGTTGAGGTGTGGACGACTGGACAAGGATCGGCGGGGCGGGGTTGGAGTTGGAGGACGGCGCAGAGCAGCAGATTTGGAAGACGACATGGAACAGAACACAACTTTTAGTGTATTGGAGAAGATGATGAGAATGGGAGAAGAAGAGATAATGGAGGAGAGGTCAGATCTTTGAGTGTATTGGAGGGTGAGAGACGAGAATGGGAGAATAAGAAAGAATGGAGGAGGAGGGCGTGGGATGAGAGGCGCGAAGCTTTGAGAGAATGAGAGGCGCGAATGGGAGAAGATGAGTGAATGAGTGTGCGTGAAATAGGTTTAGAAAATAACCGTCATTGTAAATCACCTGGGACCACTTTTAAAGATAGTTCAGAAAAGAACCGTCGTTATAAATCACTCAGAACCATCGTTATTTTGCAGTTAAATGTTGAATTAATAACGAAAATGTCACTGCGCTTTTTTCAACGACTTCGGGCCAACTATCGTTATTCATTGTCGTTATTATGGCTTTTGTACTAGTGAATGTACCTTTGCAGAAAGTGGTAACAGAGCAATAAAGCTCAATTGTAATATTTATTTTTTCATATCCTCGTGGTTTCCAAAAGGAAAATTAACATGATTTAAAGTTTCAAATTTAGATAGGCAAAATAGATAAAAAATTAATAGATAAATTTCATAACACATCTTTGTTATATAGTTGTTCCTTGTTAGCAACTTATTACGAATCAATTTCCAAATAGAAATACTTGTTTTTGGTGGAATATTATGTTAGAATAGGTGGTCTAAAACAAGAGTGTGGTGAATTGAATTGTTTTCACAAGAATTTTGTAAATACTGGAGTTAGATTGAAATCTTAATAAAATCAACTAATTGATTTATATTTTTAATTCACTATAAAAAGCACAACAAACATATATTCAAAATATAAACAAATAGTTACAAGAATTCAATCAATTGATTTAATGTAGAACATTTTAAAGCAATTGATAAAACATATATCAGAGTGAGAGAGAGAAATTGCATAGGAGATTTATATTGGTTCACTCTAAAACCAAGAGCTACATTGAGTCCTCAACAAACTACTGAGAATTCACTAAAGCAAGCACACAAAGGTTTATAAAAACAATTAAGAGTGTTGATCTTTAACCCTACAAGAACACACACCACTCTTAACCACACACATAATTCATAAACTCTATCTAAGTCTACTTACACCAAAATACAACGAGAAGAGAAAAGTTTGAATATCTGGATTATTAAAGATGAATCACAATAGAAATACAAACCCGAAAACCTTCTTTACAAAACAAGAATGATCCAAGAAGCAAAGTCCATCTCCAATAATAATTTTAAAACTTTCAGTTTTTCTCTCTTATGAAATTCTTGTTTGAAATGATCAGATGATATACTTATATAAGATAATAATGATTCTAAAAATAGTTTGATCATTTAATGAAAACAATTTTATTAATTAAAATTTGATTGGTTAATATAACAAATTTTGTTAAAAACATTTAATTGATTTTTGAAATAACTGACTATTTTTTAACTGAAGATATCACTAGATTTTAAATTGGTTCTTTTATCGAAATAACTTATTGATTTCACTTAATAGAAAAGAAAAAATAGAAAAAAAATCATTTTAAATTCTTTAAAAGCCTTAAGTGTTTGCAACTGGTTGATACGATAAATCAATATGTTAAAAATACTTACTATAGTCACCAAACTTGAATAGAAGTAATTTCAACTGATTAATACATGAATCAACTAATTAAAAAAAATACACAGATTTAGATAACAAAACATTTCAAGGAGATTACTTTTTAAATAACTTGGATGATAATGTAATGCAAAGTTATACATCAAAATATACCTAACCAAACACACACACACACACAACTTCATGTCTTCAAGACATATTGGATTCATCAAAGCTTATTGGTCAACAATCTCCCCCTATTTGATGAAGACAAATCCCTTCTGTTGTGTTGTAGATTTTGATACAAGGATATCTAGCAAAAATATAAAGGAAAGAGCAAACAATTCAGAATATACAAGTATAGGCGAATAACTAACACAAACTATGCAGAAACACAATTTCTACAGACTGTAAATCATAAAACAACAAAATTATGCAGAAATAATAACAGTAAAATACTAGAACAAACATCCAAATATTCTCCCCCCTCCTATCTTCGAAAAATAGACAATTCAAAAGAAGACAGAGAGAATAAAAAAAAATTAAGATAGATTCTGATAATCAAGAATGCCCGATTCATTTATTAAGACATTAAATCTATCCCGAGGAAGAGGTTTGGTAAAAACATCAGCGAGTTGATTTTCAGTTTCAACAAACTTTCTTTCACAGTTACCATTCAAAACATGATTATGATTGAAATGATGCCCAATTTCAATGTGCTTTATTCTAGAATGTTGAATCTGATTCTTTGTGAGATTGATGACACTAGTATTATCGCACAACAAGGATAGTTTGTTTAACTTTAAACCATAATATTCAAGTTGTTGTTTGATTCATAACATTTGTGCAAAAAAACTTCCAGTAGCAATATATTTTAACTATACAGTTGAGAGAGTCACACAAGCATGTTTCTTGATGTGTCAGGAGATAAGATTGGAACCAAGTAGGTGACATGTACCACTTGTGCTTTTTGTGTTTAACTAACACCTTGGAAAATCTGAATCAGAATATCCAATCAGAATAAACTAACATTGTTTGTTCCATTGAGGTATTTAAGGATTCATGTAGCAGTAATGAAGTGTCCTTATGATTTGATTGGGATCTTGCACACATACATACAATAAACTTGATGTATGGTCCGCTTACAGTAAGGTAGAGAAGAGATCCAATCAACCTTATAAACTTGGTTTGATCTACAAATTTTCCAGCCAGATCAACATCTATGTAACAACTTGTTGACATAGGTGTTGCAACTTCTTTGTAGTTTTCCATTTCAAACATCTTCAGAATGTCTCTGAAGTATTTGGTTTGACTAAAGAATATGGCATTCTTCATTTGTTTGACTTGCAGTCGAAGGAACTATGATAATTATCCCATCATGGAAATCTCAAACTCCCCTGCATAATTGATACAAATTCTTCACAAAGGCTGTCAGTAGTAGCTCCAAAGATTATATCATCAAAATAAACTTGAACTAAGATAATATCATATATAGATTTTTTAATGAAAAGAGTTTTATCAATTTTTCCTCTCTCATATCCATGAAATAAGAGAAAATTGTTAAACCTCTCATACCACTACTGAGGAGTTTGCTTCAATCCATACAAAGCCTTTTTAAGTTTGAAAACATGTTCAAGATGCTTGTGATCTTCAAAACCAGGAGGTTGAGAGACAAGGACTTCTTCGTTGATAAAACCATTCAGAAAAGCGTTTTTCACATCCATATGAAATTTTTTAAAGTCACTCATACATGCAAAAACAAGCAACAATCTTACAGATTCTAATCTTGCTACAGGGGCAAACATTTCATCATAATCAATACTTTCTTTCTTTATTATAGGCTTTTGCAACAAGCCTAACTTTATTTCTAGTAATTATACCAGATTCATCAAGCTTATTTCTAAAAACCCTTATTTCTAAAAACCCTTTTTTCTAAAAAACCGTTTAGTTATAATAGCATTCATATCATCAAATTTAGGCACAAGAATCCAAACATCATTTCTAACAAACTGGTTTAATTCATCATGCATAGTTGATACCTAGTTTTCATTATTTAAAGCTTCATTTATATATTTTGGTTCAATTTGTGACACAAATGACATATGTTCATGGAGGTTATTTAGAGAATGATGAGTAGATACCCCCTTATCTATTTGACCAATTATGATGTCCAGTGATAGATCCCTTGAAGTTCTCCATTCCTTTGGTAAGTCATTTTGTCCTATAATTTCAGCTAGTTGAATCGCAGATTCATCTGGTTGATTTTCTAAGAAGATCTTCAATTTCTGAAATCCAACATCTTAATCATCTTCTTCTATGACCTTTCTTGAAGAATCCTTCTTCACATGACCAGTCTCATTACATGTACATATTCTTCAACAATCATTAATCTTTTATTCTAAACCCTATATGCATGATTATTTAAAGAATAACCAAGAAAGATGCCATCATCTGCTTTAACATCAAATTTGCCAAGGTTTTCCTTTTCATTATTCAAAATAAAACACTTGCCAAAAAAATTTAAGTGACTAATGTTGGGTTTTCTACAATTGTACAACTCATAAGGGGTTTTCTTTAAATAGGTCTAATGAGTACTCTATTCATAACTTAACAAGTTGTGCTTACTGCATCAGCGTAGAAATATTTTGATAGAGAAGACTCACTTAAAATGGTTTTTGAAAGCTCTTCAAGAGACCTATTTTTCCTTTCCACAACCCCATTTTGTTGGGGAGTTCTAGGAGTAGAAAGATTGTGATGAATACCCCGTTTTTCACAAAAAGAACTGAATTTTTCATTTTGAAATTCTCCACCGTGATCACTTTGAATAAAACAAATATTGCTATAGTTTTTTATTTGTGAAAGCCTAACAAGCTTTTTAAGAGCATAATAGGTATCACTCTTGGATTCAATAAATAGGGTCTATGTGAATCTAGAGAAATCATCTACAATCACAAGTGCATAATAATTTCCGCCAATGCTCATAGTTCTTGAAGGACCAAATAAATCCATGTGAAGCAACTCAAGAGGTCTTGATGTTGAAACAACATTTTTCAAAGTTTGAAAGAACTTTTAACTTGTTTTCCCTTTTGGCATGCTTCACATATATGATCCTTTTCAAACTTGATTCTTGGTAAACCATCAACAAGATTTTTTAAAATTAATTTATTCAAATGATGCATATGAATACGAATAATTATTCTATGCCACAACCAAGATTCCTCATTTTTGGTTAAAAGTCAATCAATTTTTGATGCATAATTAGATATATCAAGTAGATAAACATTGTTAAACCTTTTACCAAATAGCTTAACATCTTGTGAGTTAGGCATACATATCACACAACAGTTTGATTTAAATGTCACTTGATATCCTTTGTCACACAATTGGCTTATGCTTAGAAGGATGTGTTAGCCCTTCCACAAACAATACTTCTTTTACAAGGAACGTATTCAAATCACCTATTATGCTTCTGCCAAGGATCCTTCATCGGTTATTGTCACCATATGCAACAAATCCTTCATACTTAAGGTGCAAATTCACAAATTTCTTCTTGTCCCCAGTCATGTACTTTGAGTAGCCATTGTCCAAGTACCAGAGGTGTTGTTTGGCTGTCAAGGATTCATGCAAAACAATTTATGGAACAAGATTTGGTCCCCTTATTAATTTGGGTCTTGTGTTGTTAATTAAACTCTTAGGAATCCACTTAACAAGACCCTTAGGCAAATCAACTTTTTAACTTTGCAGAATCTAGCAGTATAATCTGTGTTTAAGTAATAAAAACAAGTTATAGCACATTTAGACATTGGTTTCTTATTTTAAAAAAAGCTTATAAAATATTTGTTTATGGTGCTTGGATTATAGCTTGTTCCATAAACACAGTTTTGAGAACGAAAAACTGCTTCAGGATATAACTTACCTCTTGAGAATTTGTCCAAGGTTTCTACAAGATAATGGATATTTTTTTGGATAGAGACACAATTTTCTCAATTCTTTAAGTTAGAACATTTACAAGAAGGATTTTTTTATAAATGATTTCTTAATTTTCCAAAACAGCTTTGGTGTTGTTTAACTCTTCTTCTAAAAAATTGACTTTATTTTCCAACAAGTTGTTTAAACCTTTCGACCTATTGTTTAACAAAGGAAACTTGTTAGCTTCTTCACATGTTTCTTTAAAAGCATCAAGCAATTGACTATAATTTTCAATATTTTCAGTGGAGTTAGAGCTTACATTACTTGTGTCAGAAGTATCTTTAGCCATCAAACACATATTTTCCTCCTCATCATCCCTTGATGTTGAGCTTGAGGAAGAATCATCATTGTCTTGCCATGCAATGTATACTCTTCTAACTTTCCCTCTTTTCTTCTATTTTCTGTCAAAAGAATTTTCTTTGCTAAAATCATTTGGACATTCAATTTTGATATGTCCTTGTTTTCCACAACCAAAACAAGTACAATTTGAAGAATTAAAATCAATTGATTTCTTTGGATTATATATGTTTGAAGAATGTGACTTATCCTTGTTATTCTTTCTCAAGAACTTACCAAATTTTCTTGTTAGCAGGTTGAGAGTCTATGCATCACTGCAGTCACTAGATTCTTGATCTATTTTCTGGACAACAGATTTTAAGGAAATCCCTTTAACTTTCTTTTCTTTAGTTTCTTTCTCATTCAATTTGTTCATTTCTAGATCATGCTCTCTGAGTTTTCCAAATAGTCATGCAGTGGTCAAGGTTATTAAATTTGAAAAAATATCAGAATTTAATGCAATCATAATCAACTTTCTTTCCCTCAGTCTTAGTCGATAGAGACCAAAATTTTTCAACAAACACTTTATCAGTTTCATGTTTTGGTATAAAAGGCTCATTTATAATAGCATCCCAAATCCCTTTATCAACTAATTCAACAAAGATTTTCTATCTGACTTTCCAGAATTGGTAGTTCACTCCACAAACAATAGTGGTTTGTTTATGGAAGCCCTTTCACCTAAAGCTAGTTTTTCAGCCATTTTTAAAAAAGATTTAGGATTGAAACTTGAATAACATACAATAACTTAGCTCCTAATGCCAAATGTTAGAATAGGTGGCCTTAAACAAGAGGGAGGGTTAATTGTTTTCACAATATTTTTGCAAATATTTGAGTAAGATTGAAATCTTAATAAAATCAACTAATAGATTTATATGTTCAACTAACTATAAAAAGCACAATAAACATATATTCAAAATATAAACCAGTTGTTACAAGAATTCAACCAATTGATTTAAACATAGAAAATTGTAAAGAAATTGATAAAACAAATTTCAGAGAGAGAAAGAGAATGATTTTAAAATTTTATTTTCTCTCTCTTATGAAATTCTTTTTTGAAATGATCATATTACATCCTTATATAAGGTAATAATGATTGTAAAACAATTTGATCATTTAATGAAAACAATTGTATCAATTAAAATTTGATTGGTTAATATAATAAAATTTAGTTATACATTTAATTGATTTTTGAAATAACTAACTTTTTCTCTTTTAACAGAAGAAATCATCAAATTTTAAATCGGTTTTTTTATCGAGATAACTGATTGATTTTAGTTAACAAAAAACAAAAAATAGAAAACAAAATATTTTTTAAATCTTTTAAAAACCTTAAGTGTTTTCAACCGGTTGATATGATAAATCAATATGTTAAAAATACTTACTATAGTCATCAAATTGGATATAAGTAATTTCAATTGATTAAAAAATACACAAATTTAGAAGAAAAAAAACATTTCAAGGAGATTACTTTTCAAGTAAGTTGGATCATAATGTAATGCAAATTTATACATAAAAAACTATCTAACCAAACACACACACACACACAACTTTAAGACATATTGGATTCATCAAAGCTTATTGGTCAACATATTTTTGCCTCACAATTGTTCATAAGCATTGCTAGCTTGAGTTCCTATTTTAATGTCATGTAATTGATATATGTCGATTTAGCTAAATAAGAACCACTTGATTCAGCCTTCTAATTTTTTCCATCTTAGTGCATTTATTTTCATCTTTATCCTTTCCAACTCTCCTTGCAGGTTACCTCGTAATACTTTCTCCAATTCAAATAAGTCACTCTCAATTCTCACCTTTTCATTTTCCCATAGTGTATACCTGTTTTGTTTGTTAGATAGAAACTCTAAATACTTTAGAGTGTGTTTGTTATAGTTTTTATTATTGTTGTGGTATCCATATATTTTCTTAGAATTTAACCTTTTTACCCTCCCCAAAGCCTAGACATTTGTTTCTCGAACCATCCAACTCGGTTGCCTTTTCCACACGCCTTTTGTATATTATTCCACCAACATGACCTATTTTTGTTGCTCTGATTTCCATCAATTCTCTCTAATCTTCACATGTTGCATTTACAACCTTATACCACATTTTATTCCTTTCATTATGATTTTTTCAACTTCATTTTCCTGGCAAGGCTTCATTAGAATAAATTATTTCTCACTCCCAATCTTTCACGCTATTTTTGGCTTTAAGGTTGTGAAAGAATGGTTACCTCCTCTAGTAAAATTTCCTCTTTTATGAAAATCTCTCACAAAATCCATCACTTTACTTTGTCAAGAATACAAGTGTGAGTTGAAAGTCTCACATTGAATAGAAATAAGTTACATAACATATAAGTAAAAATTCTTTTGAATAGGGATTTCAAGAAAGTGTTGCATTCAAGAGGGAGGTGTACTAATAATGTGAAGGAACATACATTTTAAAAGGGAAATTACTAGTATAATTCAGTTTTCCAAGTGTAAGTTGAAAACTCCACATTTGATAGAATAAGAAAAATTATTTACTCAAAATATCTTCCAACTTTTTCTTTTAATAATTGGACTTTGATCCAACCTCCTTGTATGTCGAATATTTTTAGCATATTTTTATTTTATTTTTCTAGTTAAAGATTGAGTGAAAGAACTTAGTATTGCAAGCGCCTTTTTTTGCATCCATTTTATTATAGCCTTTTTGTCTTTCTATGGATTTTTATAACCATTAACATTCAATTGTCGTTGTTGTAATTTCAAATTTTCCAATTTTTCCTCTTCATCTTATGTTTGGATATGCTTCGTTTTATCTAACTAATTCATCATTTTTCTTATCAACAAAGAATAAAGAATAAATTAAAAGGAGCATTTGGGGTGTTCCAACCCATATACAAAAGAAAAAGTTTCAGCACCAGGGAACTTGTTGGCCCAAGACAACTAAACCAACAAAAGAAAAGCCACAACTTATCAAGTTTAAAACCCCATTCATACATCCTATTATATTCCCCTTCCTAAGCACCCTCTACTAAAGCTTTCCAGTTTACCAAAAATAAAGTCCTAAAACACCAAAACCAGACAAAAGCATAGGCCTATTTAGTAGTACGACACTATCAGATGCCCCTTACTGCTATGATTTTCCTAGTTGCATGGACGTGCTGAACATGGCTACCAACTCTGTAAGCTAGTTGCAACCAAAGGAGAGGGATTCACTTTTTCAATTCCTAACTTTGTTGCATAGGTTTCCCTCCCCCTTATATGTGAGCATAGAATTGTATTGTTGCTAGTCCACCTAATTCTTGCAACATCAGAACAGAACACTTTTCCCAACCTAAAAACAACAACATGAATTTCTAGAAGGGATAACTTCGTGAAAATTAGAAGAATTAAATGTTGTAAAAAAACCGCCAACCTCAAAAGGGGGTAAATTGAAACTTAAAGATTTTTTCAAATCTTCGCTTTTCTTGACAAACAATTATTTCAACTGATTATTCATTAAAATCAACAAATCAAAAACTAATCAGCAATCATGTTAAAGATATAAATCGATTGTTTCTGGAAAAACAACTAATTCAAATTTCAACAGAATAAATGAGAGTAAAAGATAATAAATTCTTTTATGAAATCAATTGATTTAAAAAAGAAAGGCATATTATTATGTGTAGAATAAAAAGAAGTAAGCATAAAAACAAAGAACACAAATATTGTTTTATATTGGTTCACCCTTTTTCAAGAGCTACATCTAGTTACCATTTCACATTGAAATGATTTTCACTAGTCACACAAACACTTGTATAAGGAACAATCAAGAACAACAATCTTGAACCCTACACGATTAGTTCTACCCCTGTAGCACCCTGTTACCCAAGAAACCATATCTTACACTGTAATACAATTCAAATGCGAGTGAAGAAAAAAACAATAAAACAAAAACATTTGATAGAAAAATTAGAGAAGTTCAAACTAGATTTATGGTTATTTAGCATAGTCTTGAATCCTTCACGAAACAAAATGATGGTACAAATACTCTAAGAAATTAAGAAAAACTTCACAATCTTTTTGTAAAATAGTATATAAATGTTTTTCTCAACTTCAAATTCAAAAAATGGTTCTGTTTTAAGGTTCTAGGAACCTATTTATAGATTTTGACAATCAATAAAACTGATTAAAATTATAACTGTCAAAATCAATATGTTAAAACATGAATTAACTAGTTTGTTTCACTTAAAGGGAAATTACTAGTATAATTTAGTTATTCACACATGTTAAAAAATTCAAATGAAAAACACATTTTATTTGAAAAAAAACTCAATTTTTAGCAGTTTAAAACTTTTCAAAGAAAACACTTAAAAATCCATAAGTATTTACAACAAGTTGATTCATGAATTCAACAAATTTAAAAGAAAAAACTTTCATAAATGATTTCCAAAACATTTTCAAAAGAATTTTAACCATTTTAAAATTTTTGTCTAGGATCCATCATCTCATTTTGCAAATAAAATGTAGACACAAGAAAACACTAAACTAAACTAGCTAGACTTCATCAAATACAAATTGGAAAAATACCCTAAGATGTCCAACATTAAGAGGAGAGGAAAGAAAAAGCAGAGTCCTAACTAAAAGAAAAGCATTTCTAGTTAAGAGTTTTTAAGCACATGATTTAAGACCAATCAGAAAAGGAGAAAGTGATTACTGATAGTTTACTCTTCAACCATAACCAACATTTGAGTTGGGCCATATACAGAATCTCCTCAGCTTCTACTACCCCATGTTGGAGTACGAGTTCCTATGATCCCATATGTTCATACTATTACAGTTCACATTGCCTTCCAGTTTAGGTTTTGCTTACAATTTAAATCAGATAGATTAAACTTCTCATAATGCTTATAAAGATTATTATGTTGGACAAATTGAGTGCCTACGCATCTAAAACAAGAGTTTCAGGCAACTAGAGCCATGACATCAAGAAACAAGTGGTTTACAGTTTCTACATCTTGGGAGCAGAGAGGACATGGAGCACTTTATAAATTAACCCCTCTATTAACAAGGTTAACCCTCGTAGGCATTTTTCCTAAAAATACCCTTCAGGCTAGGATTTGAGCATTGGGAGCAACTTTTACAGGCCAAATTTTTCAAAAAAAATTGTTGTTTTCATCCCTGATTCTATTCCTTAAGATTTTGTAGGTTGACCTAAATAAGACACTTTTTCTTGTTCACCTAGCCATGTCTTTGTGTCATGTGTATCCCTCCTTAGATTTACATTGTTTAATTGACTAATCAATACTTCTTCTCTTTAGCTCTCCCCCACTCGAATCCATCCCTTCTCCATAGTAGATTCTAGATCCAACATGTTTTTGTCCATCTCACTACTTCCCCCACTATTTTCCCTTGGTCTATTGATACTGAATGCAGCCTAGGGAAAGTATGTTTAAGGTTATCATCTCTTACCCATTTATCTTCCAAAAATTTGACCCTATCCTATTCTAATTTCCCAACCAATTATTTTTACAAACCAGTTTCATTTCCTCCCTGTCCACATACTTTAGTTACATCCCTCCACCACCAAGACTTAACTCTATCATGTATGTTTCAGTCTTTACCTCTATCAGGCCTGTACTTAGACAATATAATTTCTCTCCACTTCCTATTTGTTTCAATTCTTAGGTGCCACATCCACTTTGCAAGTAAAATTTTATTGAATGTTCCACTTTCCTTAATACCTAAGCCCCCTCTCCCCGCTCTTCCTTTAACTTATAAATCTTAGTCCAGTTTACCCAAGCTATTTTACTAGTGTTACTCTTCCAATCCCATAAAAAGCTTCTTTGTACCTTTGTAATTTTCTGACACACATTGATTAGAGATCTGAAAAATGAAAAATAATAGAGTGGGAGTGCTATGAAAATGCAACTTACCAAACATATTCTCCCTACAAGAATCAGGTATCTATCCTTCCAAGCATTAAGTTTTCCTTTAATTTTATCTAGGATTGGTTTATAAAACTTTTTTTTTTCCTTGGATAGCCTCCCACCTGCATACCTAAATACTTGAAGGGGATGGTCATTTGGACACAATTTAGATTTTTAGAATACATTTAATTTACTTCTCCTTCGGTACCTATTGATGTTATCTTTGACTTATGAAAGTTGACCCTTAAGCCTGAAGTTAACTCAAAACATCTAAGAATGAATTTTATAGTAAGTACGTTTTGGTGATTAGATTCACACATGAAAATAGTGTTATCCACAAACTGAAGGACACTTACTTCTATCTCATGACTCCCAATTTTCAGATCATGAAGTAATTCTACCTTTACTCCTTGTCTTACTAGCCTCGCCAAACTCTCTACTACAATAAGAAACAAAAATGGTGTCAAAGGGTCGCCTTGTCTAATCCTTCTAATTGGTTTGAACTCCTAAGTTAGACTCTCAGTAACTAATACTGAGATTGTGGCTAATTCCATTTAGCCCTTAACCTAAAATATCCACTTCCCATTAAAGTCTAATCTCTTTCTCATGTAATATAGAAATTCCCACCTCATTGAGTCATATTTTTTTCATGGTCCACCTTGATAAATACACCAGTTTTGCCTCTCCTTCTTATTTCTTTTATTACTTCATTGGCTACTACGATACTATCTAGTAGACTCGTGCCCTTTAAAAGAGCTGACTTTGAAAAGTCTATAACAGAAGGTAAACCTTACTTAATCCTATTTGATAATAGCTTAGAGATAATCTTATATAATGTCCCAACTAAAAATATTGGTTTATACTGATCAAGATTAATTGGGTCACTTATTTTAGGGACTAGTCCTATGAAGATGTGTTACAACTCCTATAAATTGTCCCGGAGCAGTCCACTGATATTATGATGCCTTGTTTTATACTTTTCCTATTGTATTTAATAAAAACAAAGTTAAAATCAACGAACTTTTGTATCCTTCACAATGTCATATCACATCCTTAACCTCTTCCTCAACTATATTGTTAATGACCACAACTATAACCTCTTCCTCAACTATATTGTTGTTGACCATCATATTTTGTTAATTTGTTAGTCTTAAATTCTACATTCTGGTATCTTTCTTGTGTGTCTCCAAAGCTTTCTATATTCTACTCCTTTATTTTATGTTTCAACCCTTTTCATTTTTATTTCAAAACCCTAATTGTATAACCAAATCTTCTCATCCCTCCTTTATTATTTATTTGAATATTTTATCCTTCATCTAACAATCTAGTACCCTAAAATGCTTAGTATAACCAAATCTTCTCATCCCTCCTTTATTATTTATTCGAATATTTTATCCTTCATCAAACAATCTAGTACCCTAAAATGCTTAATTAGTATACGAGCCTTGTTGAGTATTTTTTCATTGAGATTCTACAGTAATCAAATATACTTATGTTAAGCATATATTTAGCACATTCTCTCTAAACGTTTTAGCCATATTCTTCTTTTCTACATGAAAGAAATGAATACAATTGTCTTGTTTCCATTCCTGTCATAATTAGTATTTTTCACTGTACAAGCAAAGCACAAAAGGAAAACTCTATACATTTTGCTCACTTTCATTTTGGAAAACATGAAAAATAAAAAATAATGCATAACATATATAACTGCATAAAGCATATATATAAGCATAAAATAAACATATCTAGTGCTCCTCTGAAAGTTTAGTTTAATTTAGAAGACATTGTTATTTGTTATGAACGTGAGATGCACAATTATTAAAATTCCGATATAATGCTGACTTTTTTTTTTGTAAGGGAAACTCTTCTTTTTACGAATTCGTGCAAACACGAAACATAAATAAAGGTTCACCTGTGATTTTCAATAAAAAAAAAAAACACAAATTTTATTTATAATTTTTTAGTAATACACGTGTGTTTCGTATGATTCGTACCTGTAGTATGAGTATCAAATAACACTTTTTAAAATAAATATTCATTTATTCATTAAAATAAGTAATCCATTTAGTTTTTAAAATTGCAACATATAATTGAAATAAATAAAATAACAAAATATTCCTCAAACTTTGCAGCCTTAATCAGTCATTAAAGTTATATAATTAAATTGATTCCAAAATAAATAAAAGTACAAAAGATATTTAAAATAATAACTATCAGTAACTTTAGTGTTTGAAATTATGATAATAAGATAATTTGATCCACTTTTAAAGAATGATACTAATTTCTACTCTTTACATGTGTGCTTATAATCAATAATAAGATAATTTAGAATTATTTGTAAAAGAAATTTAAGGTTCTACTATCAAGTGTTTGTTCCTGTTATGATTTTGTCTTTTAAACGACCTTTAGACTGAATTAAAAGATAAAATAAATATAATTTACTTTTGTCTCAAGTGTCAAATAATGTGAAATCTTTTGGCATGCCAAAATAAATAAGTAATCTAGTTAAGATCTTAGATCTTAAGGGTAGAACTATTTTAGAGTCATCCTCTTTTTTTCCAAGATGATATCATTACTTGATATTTTTTAAATCTGTTTGTAACATCATTAAGAAGGTTAATAAATGTATTCAAGATATTATTTACATTGAATTATTTTTTTTTAAAACTATATCAGTATATATATATATATATATATATATATATACATTGACTTCAACTCTTATTGTGTAATAAAAGAAGTTTTTCAATCTAATGTTAAGGAGGAATAGTCTTTTAGAACACCTATGTATCTTTAGATATAGTATCAATATTTTGATATTCAATATATTTTAGATAATATTAGAGATCAATCAATACATGTTATACTTTCATAACAATTTTATTTTTAAAACATGTATTGATAAATTAAAAAGAAAATAATATATAAATTTCCATTGATTTTAATTATAAATATAAGAAAAAATTAGACGTATACCAAATAATAATTAACTATAATAAGTTTTAACATGTGTTTCGATTATAATTTTAAAATATAAATTATTGATAATTTATAATATTAAATATTATTTTATTACTTATTTATTTGAGTGTTTATTATAATTTCAAGAGTTAATTGGTTGTCAATATATAATTATAAATTATATATTGACAACCAATTAATAAGGACTATTTATCATTTTATTAATTTATTGACAGCTGCTATTTTAAGGACTAAATTAGCTCTTTACTCGTTAAAACAATATAAAAAGAAATTAAAAAGAGACAGTGAGAATTTTAAATGTTAGATGTTCCAGCAGACATATAATCCAAGAGACTTGGGCACCATGTTCCCTATATATAGAGCAAGAACTTTCACCTTCACTCACACACAACAATCCTCCTTCGAATCACGAGAGAAACAAAGACTTTCTCTAGAATCGCCATGACCATGAAGAAGGACTCCATTGTTCTCTACTCAGCTTTGGGAAGAGGACACCTAGTTTCCATGGTGGAACTAGGCAAATTCATACTATCCCACCACCCTTCTCTCTCCATCACAATCCTCTTCCTCA
>Ga0123342_1006410_pt1 | contig 16318 bp, 8 predicted proteins | sample Turbeawhitnodule_FD_89960 | JGI IMG/M metagenome (GOLD analysis project Ga0123342, IMG submission 89960) | Root nodule microbial communities of legume samples collected from Mexico - Turtle bean Mexico white nodule | ecosystem: Host-associated > Plants > Roots > Nodule | place: Mexico: Nepantla... | reverse complement strand
GTAGAGTGATGTGTTTCATTTCTCTTCTCAATTGTTCTAGCCAATCCAAAGTCTCCCAACTTGGCATTGTAATCTGAGTCCAACATTATGTTGCTGGCCTTGATGTCTCTGTGGAGAACCCTCTTCTCACACCCATTGTGAAGGTAGTCAAGTGCTTGAGCCACCCCATGTATCACTCTGTGCCTAGTTTCCCAATCAAGTGTTAAAGAATACCCTCCTTCTAGGCCACAATTACCAAAAAATATTTCACCAAAGAGGTACTTGTCTAGGCTGCCATTAGGCATGAACTCGTACACAAGGAGGAGCTCTCTATTCTCATAGCACCAACCAGTGAGTTTCACCAAATTTCTATGGTGAAGGCTTCCAATTGTTGTCACTTCTGCCACAAACTCTTGCTTCCCCTGGCGTGAGTTCTTGGAGATTCTCTTTACAGCTACCTCCTTATTTTCCAATAGCCCCTTATACACAGTTCCAAACCCTCCTTGTCCAAGCTTGTTTTGAGGGCTGAATCCAGCAGTTGCTTTTGTTATTTCCTTTAGCCTAAACTTCTTCGGAGCCATAGAGGAATATTGAATCTGATCCTCTATCCTTGGATATGCATCCTCTGGCCCCTCCATATGGCCACTCTTTTTCCGGCGCAAGAAAAATATCACCAACCCACCAATGATAATAAAAACAATCGCTGTTGGAACAGTAACATAAACCCACAAGAGACTTTTGTCATTATCTCTAATATCATCACCACTGAATTCCCACGATCTTACACAATTCAGCTGAGTGTAGTTACTTGTTGAGGCAGAGAAACCAAGGTAAACCTCTTGTTGAAGAAAGGAAGATACATTAAGAGGTGGAGTTACCAAGAGGGTCTCCATAGAATCTTCAGAAGTTCCATTCATGGAACCAAAAACCGATATTATGTCATTGAAGAACTGAATGTGAAATTTGACATCTTGACCTGACGAAAGATTGACCCGAGCGTTTATTAACGAAACCTGTTGGATGGAGTTGATGCTGTTTATGTTGATGCCAACATGATTGTCAGGGCCATCTTCTGTGAAACTGTGTCTTGTGTCAAACTCCACTGCTAGAATACCAGCTTGTGAAGTTCCATTGGAAGTAGCATTTACAATACCAAGCCATTCTCCATCACTGTTTTCTGGGAGAGTCGTATCTGAAGTAAGGATGAAGGCCACACCTTCACCACCAGGGGTAGTTTGTGGAGTGATGTTGAGCACAAAAGTGGTGTTGAAGGAAGCTATTTGGTTTTGGTTCTTCTTCTGTTTCCAAAGTTGGTATGGCTTTCTATAGAAAGCACGTCCAGAATAGTTATGTATAGGACCACGAATATCAGGGGTTACTTGGATTGCATCTAAGTATATTTTTGCATTCTTGTGCAGCAATAGATTAGACTCATCCTGTGGTTGGAAGGTAGGGAAATTGAAATGAAAACAGGTAACTTTGGTAAGGGCAATGGTGACCAAGAGTGTTGCTGCATATTGATATTTGACTAACCAAGGGAGCTGCATATTTCTGTTTTGAACTTTGAAATGGCTTGATTTTTGAAGGGTTTGCAATAACTTTAGACAAGATGAAGAAGGGTCAGCAAAAAGAGATTAATTGAAGGCCAATTCTGAGTTCTGAAATGTTTGTGATGCATCATTCCTTTGTTTATATAAACCGTGTATATTTGGGTAGGGTCAACTGATTTATATATATGGTTTTAATTATCTAAACATCACTATCTCTTTTGGTTATCTTTTTCCATGATTGTGCCATTAAACTAATATTATAACAGTTAGAATGCCGGCAAAATAGAAGGCTTTTTAGTGGTGCTAAAGAAAGTTTTATTAGGAAAGGTAAAAGTCTTAATTGGCATAGAATAAAATAATCTTAAGAATACATGTGTAAACAACGTATTAAATTCTATTACAAAAAGTGCAGATTTCACCTCAAAAAAAATACACATAATGAAACACCAGAGAAGTGCTGATGTAAATATTTATGAGTAAGTTATCTTATAGTCAAAGAAATTACAGTGAAACTATTTTCATTTAACATGCTAACATCTTTGGAAAAGATGAGAAAAAGTTAAAAATAGTTTATACAATACCAAAACTATTTTCATAGCTTCTGAAACATTTGCACCAGTGCTGATATACACGGTTTTGATCTTTGACCTGAAGAGGGAGAAAGAATTTACCCTATTTCTTAATGACTATTCAAAGGCCTATTATCACATGTGATAGGTGTTTCATATGGTTTTCTAAAGATTTTTCAATGGTATGCTACTAACTATTTCAGCTAATGAAAAGTCAAATTGTTATGAACCACTGAACCTACCTACAGTTTGCCTTAAGAGAATATTTCATCTGATACGATCAACTAGTTAGACAATAAAATACCATGATAACTTTTTCTAAGATTTTGCTTCAATCTTACGCATCATAATAATATATAAACTAATAAGTTTGATTGGAAAAGGATAATTTTCAATGATTCAATCATCAACTTGTGTCTGCCAACACCAAAATCACCTTTGCAAGTTTCTTTGTTGCCGTTTTCTGCATTTTGTCTCTGGATCTTGAACTCAGCCATGGTGTTTTCTTATCATTTTTTCTGTCAGTTGTATTGTAATACTTATTGTAATTCAATATTAGCCATAATAGTCATCAATAGTTGACAAAGTAAAAACATACATGGCATTAGAAATAACTTTTTTTATTAAAATTATAAATGTCACATTTTATTGTATTTTTTTTAATAAGTCAACATTTTTTTTATTGATGCCGTGTATGGTGAAACAGTCTCCATTCCGTAATAAAAATCAAAGCCCTAAAAAATATTTTTTATTGTTATAATTAAAATAAAGTTATGCAAAAATCACTTTGGTATTAATTTATAGTTTATTATAGATAAAATATTGTATACTACATTTTTAGTATATTATGTATGATTAGATTATCAATATATTTTGTGAGATTATGATTTAAAAGTTGATATATTAAAGTATATATATTAAATAATTTATCGTAGACATGTAGTCTAATATAATTATTAACCAAGTATAGTAAAACATAAATTTTGATTATAAGTTGTTTTGTTGACTATCATGAGAGTTTGTAAGTTTTACTGATCCTTCAATTATGTTATGTTGAATGAGTATAGCTTTTTCTCTTAAATTATTTTATCCCACATTTTTATTGCAATTTTCTGGGTGTTATATACAAGTTACAATTTGTCTGAGAAAAATACTATTTGAAGTGAGTAAATATCAATGAGATACTCTTATTTATGTTGAAACACTGGTTATGCTAGGTTACCAATGTACCCACAATCATTACCTTGATTTTGATGTAATATATAATATAAATATTTCATATTACCAACTAATTAAAAATATGATTTTGTAAATGGTTCCTGATATGGTATGAGAATCTTAAAGACAAGAATATGCAACGAAATAATCAATTTCCTACCTTACATATAATTGTAATATAAATTTCATTAAATTATATAATAATATATTTCATTATTTTAATAATGACAATAAAATTAATTCTGATATAAATCAGTATCACAATTAATTATTTTTTGTTAAAAAGTGCATTTTTCTGAATAATTAATTTGACTTCTATTGTAAATGATAATTTTAGTCGTCATTTATTTGAGTTAGAAAAATCTAATACAATAATCAAACTAACTAATTTATATTTTTATTAATTTCATCAGTTTAAAAAGTACTTTAAAAATGGAAATAAATATTTGTTGTGTCGAAAACCAACACAAACATAATCGATATCATTATACTGGTAACTTCTTCCGGTATACAATTTTACTCTTTAATAATAAAAAATATATATTTTTATTTAATAAAATAAATAGTTGAATAAAAAATTATATTAATTTTCTTTAATATTATCTGATAATTGAATAAATTTATTTTTAATAAATAAATAATTAAAAAACTTTTTATTTTAAATAATTAAATATATTTTATTTTTAATTTTTTTTATACCTTTTCGAAAAAATTGTGTGTATATATATATATTTTTTTTAATTAATTATTCATAAAATTAAAAAAAATATAAATACAGATGTGGAGTGAATGTGTTTTGAGTAGTAAAAGGGAGAAAGAAAGGAGAAAAAATAAGGCCACTGAGCCCAGAGAGAGCCCAAACTGTAGTTGGGCCTTAATAAAAAAGAGTAAGTGTGAAATCGTCAATGCGAACCCTATGCATTCCTATTTCCCTCCTAACCCTAATCCCTCCCCTTTAAATTGCTTCGGCGAATTGTTATCAGTACTTTTCTCTTTCAGTCGAAATCCCAAGGATTGGAACTATGACATGCGGCTTAGGTTTCTTTTCGGTTCTTTAGCGTTAGTTGTTGTTTCTTCAATGGCTTAGGTTTCTGTTCGGTTCTTTAGTGTTTGTTGTTGTTTCTTCAATTCAATTTTGAATGTTCTTGTTCCTCTTGAAGTTCCTTTGAAAACCATGTGATGAATTTGGATTTACAATACTCACGACGGTCGTCTGAGATTTCCTGATGCAATGATCCTCTTTTTCTGATGGTTTTCTTCATCTGTTTGATTCTTCTTTGGTCAAAAAGAGTTTTCCATTTAATTTTTTTCTAAACTGGAGAACGTTTTTTCCTCTCGTTTGAAGGTACAGAACCATTGATTCGTCTATGTATTTTGTTCTTGAAAGAGGTTATAGTTTACCTGTAATGTTACAACTTAATTTTGTCTTAGAAAACAATTACACTTGTTTGTATTTGTTCCACTTGGAAATCATTAGATTTTAGATTGTCTAACTCGTAGTTTGTTTTTTCAGCTGCATTTATTTAATATTTTTTAAGAAAATGTCTTATTTATTTTGAATGAATATCTATATTCAATTAATAAGCGATTATGTTTTAGAATGATGAAATAGAATTGAAGATTAACTGTGTTAATTCTTGGATTAATAGTATTTTTATTAATTATATTTAATAACATTATTAAAATTGAAAATAAATTTATATTTCAGAAATTAACATTTATAATAAAAAAGTTAATCCTTTTCTAGAATAAAAGGAAACAATATTGGAAAACCTGTCTCCAAATTTGGTTTTCTTATTGGATCAAAGAATTCAGTGAAAAAAAATTCTGAATTAACTAAAATTTGATTCTGGATATGATACAACCAGTAAGGCATTGCTGGTAATCATCAATCTTGTAACAGTTTCATCTGTGTCTCAATTTCTCATATGGCATGCCATTCCAGTACTGCATACAATATTCATATATTTGAATTAGTGTGTGCTGCAAAATATTAAATTACTTAGCAGAAGTTATTAAGATAAAAAGCAATTGTTATTTGGTTTAATGCTATGTATGTGCTTGAGTGAACTCACCAGCTCCCCATGAATCATGACTGCATATGTTGATCCAGTGTATAGGCATGAATGTCAGAAGCACTAGTACCAGGCCTAACAAAACTCATAAAATACCACATTTGAACAAGTATGTGACATAGGATAAAACTCTTAGCAATAAGTCAATAACCACAAGTGATCAAAACAGAACATGGAAATACCTTTTGTTAATAGTACCATAATGGAATTTAGGCTTTCTTCCTGCCTTTATATCTTCAACATACTACAGTGTGAAAACACCATAATATACATTATTATTGTGCTAATCCTAAAGCATAAAAAAATGTTCAAGCATCTGAACCATACCAAACTTAAAGTGACCACCATTGATGAAAAGGATAGAGAATTGAAAGGTATTTCATTGAGAGGGAAAAGCTGGCATTCTGATGATTCTGGACCAGGTGAAAAATGGGGGGTTTTCAACCTTGCTAAGAAGATTATGTAAGTCTGCCTCAAACATGCCATAATCATGACTAAAAAATTATAGCTACATTTGAAGATCGAGTAAAAAGAGTGGAATAATAAATGAATGTGGATTCTTTGTTACCTGGCCAATTAAAGGAATATCTAATTGAGCAAAGGGAGAAATCACTTCCACATCTGCATTGGCTTCCTCCCTTGTTTCCCTGATGGCACCTTCCATAGCTGACTCTCCAATTTCCAGATAACCAGCAGGAAGTGTCCTTGTTGACACCAAAATATGAAATCAACATAGTTCACCAATGATAAGAGAAGTAATCCTCATAACACAAAATTATTACCATTTTTGTTTCTATAAAGAGTTCAAAGAAAAGCTACCAACATGATATGTTCATGCAGAAAGAGGGTGTGTACTGTAATATTTCACAGTAACCAGCAATATCAATGAGATTCCAGTGCTAATCAAGATGGATTTATAATGAATTTCAAGACTGAACTGAAGGAAGGAGATAAAATAACACAGGGAATTTAGGAGGCCACAATATCTCCTATTCACTCCATAATCACCAAATTCTTCATTACTTCTACTATTCTATCATTTTATATTTTTCTGTTCCATACAACAGAACTTCCTTCTGGTTCACTATAATTCTTCCTCATTTATACGACTTTCTGAGTAGGTTTCCCAAGAATGTAAGTGGAATGAATGAAAATACTGAGTAGAAATAGAAGTGCAATCTTACCATAGGCCATAAGATGGTTCAATCTTCCGCTTGCAAAGGAGGACCTTGTTATCGTGTTCAATGAGGCAACCAACTACCTACTTTGTCATCCAAATGCATGTAATGATCAGAAGAAAAGTAGAGAGCAAAGCCGTCTTAAAAAGTTTACATTAAAAGTCATAACTCATAAGTACTAACTGTCAAACACTTTCAGTCTAAAGGATCATACTATATCAACTTGAATAGACTGTTAGGTAATCCACAAAACTGTACCACTTTTCATATAGTTACAACTAAAACAATAGAATCAAACCATCCATCTGAAAATTGCAACGGTATTCTTTAATAACATAAGAAACATTGTGAGATTTGAGGAGAAAACAAGGTTTGCTTTTATGGCATGAAAGTAAACGTGGTATGATTTTTTAAGCATTTACCATTTTCGGGTTCTGATAGGAAATCTTCCCACAGCTGGTACATATGGCTCTGAATCTTTCTTCTCCTTCAGGTATTCCATGCTTCGTTGGACCACCACACCACTGACAGAACTTAACGTTTTGAACATCTCCCTACATTGTATTGAAACTTGACAATAAGACCAATAGGTATAAGTTAAAAGAAACTCTATAGTACCATCAGAAATTTAAGGATTTTGGTACTGTTATTGAAAAACTTTATTTTCCTCTCTCCCCATTAGTGTCACTAAACTCATCAAGCTACTGGCCTAAAAAACAATTGTACCAAACCCTTAGATTTCTGTGGGTTAGTAACTCTAATAGGATAGGAAGTGATGGCATTTGCAGAGAGTATAGGGATATGTAACTTCAAGATTTTAACAGAGTTCAAATATCTTTCTGATTGAGTCCATGGAAAATCTGCTGCAGAAAAGGGGCATTCTTATAAAAGTAGAGTTACTCATCATCTACCACCACCAACCAGTCAAATCCTTCACACAACACACTCATCAAACTTAATCATAAATGTAAGTGAGATTTGTTAGAGATCTCACAAAAACTATGTGTATAAGTAAACCTTCCCCTTACTAGGTTTCAATCAATTAGTAGGATCAAATAGTTTATAAGAAAACTAGTCAGCACCAATAAATTTCTGCAGAATTTGTATAAACCAGAATGAACTTATGCAAAAATAATAAAAGTTTCAAGAGATAGTTAACCATGCCGAAATTTCAAGATTAAAACACAGATACGAGGTTTGACTTTCCATAGATTTGATATGACTAAAACAATGAAGAGCAATATTCATTGTTTGTTATAAGTCAACAGTTGAAGTAACTCACAGTAGAATGAAGAGATGACGAAGGAAAGTGATCAGAAGAAGAATCCATAAGGAGATTGAAACAGAAGAGAAGACCCTTGATTTGTACGAGGTTTTGAAAGACAATGAAACAACAGCAGAGGAAGAAGCCACTTTGTGAATCGAGGAAGGAAGATACTGATTGCACAGAGAAACAAAGAAGAAACTCTATCCTCTACTGTTGTTGCTTAACTGTAGGGTGATGGAGTTTCATCTCTCACCGATGACAAACTTGCATTTTGTTTTAGGATTTGACTTGAAATATATTTTGGACGGTGAAGATTTGTGCTGCTCAAATTTCAATAGCAACGAAGCATTTCCGACAGAAAATGACACGTGAGCAACAAATGTGATGGCGACAGTATTTGAATTAGATTGACTTTTGCTATGTAAGTGAACAGCGAATTAAAAATAAATACAAACTTTGTAAATAATTTAACTGATCTAACATAAATTTGTATAAATAATCTAGCAAATAATAAATTTTAGAAATAAAAAATTACAATTAAAATACAAATTATTAGAAAATATTATTAGATAACAAATTTATATTTCAAAATAAAATGAATATTTTACAAAATATCAAAAATTAAATTAATTCATTTTAATTTTCTTATTTATCATATTTTAATAAAAATAGAAATATTAATAAAATATTAACAAGAATCAATTGTATTAAAATATAATCAATTATATTTTTAAAATAATTAGTTCTATGCATAAATATAATAAAATATTTAAAAAAGGAATCTCTTATTATATTTAAGTATATAATCCATTCATTTATAATTGATCTTTTATACATATTTATATTTTTTCATGAAAATAAATAAATATGAGCTTGTCTTTTTACTTATTTTGTACTTTATTTATTGATTTGTCTGTTTTCCAACATTTATATACTTACTGTATATCATTTTCAAAAATATTTTAACACACATTAAAATAATTGTATCTAATATAATATATAATCTAATTGTTATAAAAAAATGTCAATATATTCTTTTAATAATAATGCTAAATTTTATTATTAAATATTAATATTTTAAACAAGTAACTAATATATTTATCATTTATAAACTCCTTAAAAAAATTATTACAAATTGAAAAAAGTATTAGCATAGACTAAAACTATTATATATTTTACAAAATTGAAAAACTTTTACAGGAATTAAAATTTCACGTGCACAAACTTATAAAGACGAAAAATAAATTTAAGCCTTATCATTTATTTATTTTAATATTATTATAAATCAAAATTCACCTTTCTAATGGTGTGTCTCATCTTTCATATTGTTTTTTCTCACTTTATTAAAGGGGGAATTTATTCGCTAAATTCAAATTTTCAAAGAAAAATTACTTTTTAAAAATATTTTCAAATTTTATATGCATATTCGAACTTTGCAATGGTCTATATTCAACTTATTCTCTTTTAGCTCTTTCTTGACTAAATTTCAATGCTTTTTTATTTAAAAATGACCAATAGTTAAAATTAATTTTGTACAATAATTTAAATTATTTGTGTAATTTCAAAATATATTCATTTCCTTATTTTAAATTATCATTTGTATATTTCAATAAATTATTCATTAGAACTTGTAATTATACAAAAACATTAATTTATCTTGTAAAATAAGATACAATACTAGTTAGACAATGATGAATAGAACACACATTGAGACAAGTTTATTTTTGTCTCTCTCTTACCCAATTGTTGACTAACTATTTATTCAAATTCAAGTATGATGTAATCAAAATTAAAAATACATGACATGTAAAATACTATCTTTTATGTTTAACCTACTAAATCCCAAGAACTGTAAATGGATTAATTCAAGTGAGAAAAGTCTAATTGAGAATATTTCTCACTTAAACAAAAATATTTTCATACAAAAAAAGATTTATTTCACCAAAGGACACTTTCTAGTCTTGTATCAGTTCTTGTCTATTGCATGAGTAATCAATATTTTCAAATGACTCGACCAATTTGTTGGCTTGTTTTAAGCCACAAGTCACATTTCTCTGTTTTTCTTCTGAAAATGACAGGTTTCTCTCAATAATAAACAACCTGCTTTATTTTGGGGTGGAAGAAAAGGACTATGCTGCCAACTCAACTACAATATAATATCCAACTACATAGTCTATCATATGTAATGTAACTCCTTTCAAGTTGATTTTCTAAGAAAACCAAAAACCAACAAAAAAGAATGTTAATTAACTAAGTCAAGTTGACATAATTTCTGCCAACATGTTTCTAGTTTATGAATTTTACTCCTAAATTGTTGACATTTTTTGAAATAGATATTTGCTTAAAAGGGAAAGTTTGCAGCTCCAGAAAGAAGGCAGAGCAAAATTGTCTACATTTTTTGAAAGAAAAACAGAAGACATACATGAATGAAGAATTGAAAATAATCGAATGAAATACTGTATGCATAAATCTGTTGGAGAAAAATATCTCACTTCACTCCTTCAGTAAGCACATAAACAATTGATGAAAAGGAATAGAAGTGGTCTAGTGCTAAATTGGTGATATGAAGCACCATACAATCAATTTTCCCCAAAGATACAAAAGAATTTCTACATGCCAAAAATATAAGGAAATGGGCTTTGTGTACAATAAATTAGCATGAACATCTATTAATTGCTAAGAGTCACAGGCTTGTAGCAAGGGTATCAGTAAACCAGTACCTACTCTAAAACCTAAACAAATATCAAAAGGGTTTAGCTTAGTTGGTTGAACAATGTGTGCAAGTTATTGTAAACTGTTTGATACTGCATTTTGTCTTCTCCCTTTGAATAAAAAAAGAGAAAACAAGTACTTACTCCCTAATACAAGGTCATGTTATCACACAAAGATTGATAGGCAGAACTGCACTGCTTGAACTTTTCCTCTGCTATAACCTATCAACATGCATAATGACTATAATAATTAGTAAGCTCAACTCAACATGTAGACAGAAATTCTTCAAAAGGAAAAGAACAGAAAAGAGATAATTACTCAGCAATCAGAGCTTGGCAATACCTTAGAAGAGCCATGATGACGATCTGGATGCCACTTTAAAGCAGATATCCGGTACCTGTTTTCATAAGGTTGTTTAGAATCTCATTGAAGAGAAAGTGCAAAAGAACTCAGAAAACACATTCAAGAGGAAGCACAAAATAACTCACGCATTTTTCACATCTTCAAGTTTCAGAGGGCCAGAAGCACTCAATCCAAGGGCTAATCTATATGAAACTAAATCTGAATGTAAACAATCTGACTCTGCTTCAGTTGATTTGCCATATTCATTTTTGCTTTGATGTCTCCACTTCCGAAACTTCGCGTAATTAGAAAAGCCTCCTGACCTCCTCTGAGGATTTTCCTCATTCATAAAGGACCAATAGAAAGATCGATTGCCACCAAAAGCAGAGCGAAAAACAGTTTCAACATCGAAATCATCTTTGCAAAATTCATGATCTCCTGAAAGACATCAAGTTTGTTGAAACATGAATCCAGAACAAGCCCATTAATATCTAGAATCTTCTTTTCACGACAAATTAAAAAACACATCATGGCTTGTTTAAGAAAACTTGTGATGCAAGTTAAACCAAAAAAGCTACATGATCTCTACTAGTTAAGTTCACCCATCCTTCTCAAGCGGGCATACAAATTTTCCACTCAAGATGCAAATATAAGAATTCCCAGAAGAAACCATGTAATGAACTCTGACCAATAGAGTCTTGAAATATAAATCCAGAATAAACCCTATAATATCCAGAATCTTCTTTGCACAAAAAATAATAAACATGATGTAGCACATTCGGGAAAGCTTATTAGAACCAAAGCAGCTACATGATCTCAACTAGTTAAGCCCACAAATCCTACTTGAGTAGATAATGAAAGTTTTACAGACAAGATGCATTTAGAAGATTAACCAGAACAAAATAATCTAACAAGCTTAAATGAAGAGAGCCTTGAAATATATGAATCCAGTATCTGAAAATCTTCATTGCACTACAAATAAAAAAAAATACAAAGTGGCATATTTAAGAAAGCTTATGAAACAAGTTAAGACCAAAACAGCTACATAATATCTACTAGTTAATTCCACCCATCCTACACAAGTAGACGTGAGAGTTTTCTAGACAAGATGCAGTTAGAAGATTTCAAGAAAAAATCATTTAACAAACTCTAATCAAGAGAGCCAGTATTGCAAGGTAGGCATACGCTACCATAGCATAACTATGTCTAGTGTCCTTACTTCTGAACCGATGTTGTGATCTTTGATTGCCATTCCTGTGCCTTCCGGAGTGTTTTCTGAACCGTGACGGGCCTTGACAGGGAGAAGGATCATCCTCATCAACATCTTCTTTCCAACTCTAAGACATGGAAGAAAAGAAAGCACAAGCATTAGATGCAACATCTTACAACGAACAAAATCAGGAAAGAACGCATACAAGGGAACCATCTAAAACTAGGGCAAAAAGAGTTCATATTAAAAAGAGCTATACAAATAATGATACTAAGGACTCCTCAACATCACAAACTTTGTCCAAAATTACCAACACTAGAAAACTATATGGATTCCAATATAAAACATAGTGAACAAAAAGTTAATAAATCATATAACTGAAAAGTAAGAAATTAGCCAGTAATAGACAATAAAAGGTTATAGTCCAGATTGGACAAATGATAAAGCAGTTACAGTGGCACAATTAAGTCTGCCATAAATTCTGTTCACAATGGAAATGTTGTCATCTAAAAGTTATAACATAAAACAAAGGATAAAACTTAGAGTTGAAGAGCCCACGTTGAATAGGGATAAGGTCAAATTATAATATATAAGTGGGTGAGGTTGAGTTAAACTAAAGTTCCACTACTTTAATATAGTATCAAAGTCATTCAGAGTCTATCCTAGCAAGTTGTTGGATCTTGTGTCATCTGCTATCGGGTTCTCTCTAATTCCACCTTAGAGAAGTTCTTGGTGTGAGAAGATGTGTTAAAGAGTTCACATTGACTAGATAGGTTGAATTAGACCTAAATTCCACTACTTTAAGACTTAGATGCAGTTCTTTAGGTGTTGTTGCTGTTTTCTTTTTCCAATTACAGTTGAAGTTTCACTTCAGAAACCAATTCTGACTTTAACTAGCACAGGTTACCAAGATGACACTCAAATTTTAATCCGAGAACAACACCTAAGACATCTAAGGAACTTTACCTAGGTTGTGTCTTTAAAATAAATGTTTAACAAAAAATTTAGGAAGCCAAGGTGCGGCGATCAAGTTAACTTCTGGCATGATCTTTTCCTGTATTTTATGGTTTCTGTGGATAAAGATACCTCCTTAGATGGAATAGGGGAATGGCAAAATGATAGTTGGTGTTAGAATTTGAAGTGGAGAAGAACTTCTTTTAGTGGGAAAAGGATCAAGAAGAGATGGAAATAATCAATTTCATTAATGGGTATGTTTGGAGGAAACATTCCCCCCAGCACTTAAAGGAAAAAAGAAACCATCTTCTCGTCATGATAAATTATTTTATACATAAGTTAAAATTATATTTTGGAGAAGTCAATAGGAAATAACTTCTACAAATAGCTCATGTGTAGGCTAATGTTAACTTGTGGAGAAATTGATTTCATTTTTTTTCTCCACTAAAATGCTAATGGAGAAATTTCTCTAAACAGACTCTAAGTTGCCCAGCTGATTTATAAGGAGAATAAGGGTGTCTTTAGGTAAACCTCATGTTTTTTCCAATACACCAACCTAGTTACTTCTCTGTTATTACCTTTGAAATGTTGAAAGGAGGTTTAGTGCCCTGCAAAAGCAATCCAAACACACACTAACACCTAGGTTAGGAAGTTAGACTCTACTAACTTTGTTTTCCTGTTAATCTGCCAATCAAAGAATTGTCAAATGGTTTGGTATTTGTGCTCCCTGATGAATATGAGTTAGCTTTTTGGTTCCAATGGAAATGTCTCTTTAAAGGTAGTTAATGGTGAAAAATATAGCTGCCCCTTAATGACTTCTGTTTAAACCTTAACATATACCCAATAAAAATAATTTTTTTTTCCGTGAATAGTGTTTTTTGAGAACTTGAAAACCCATCAAAATGTGCTGAGCAACACTAACCTGAAACATGAACTGCGCGTAAGCATTGACATCGCGAAGCAGCGTTTGTTTGGCACGAAGTCTTCCGAATCTTCCCGAGTGATCGTTGCATCTCTGCAAGCAAAAGGGTGTTAGAAAAAAATAATTGTGGAAGAATTCATGCTGAACCAGACAAGGTACAGTTCATGGGACTGACGGATTCCCTAAAGGTGCGAGCTTTGCGTTGCAAGTGATGAGTGGAATGAAAGAGTTTGCTGAAGTTGGTCTTGTTCATTTTTCTCAAAATCTTGAAACTAAGAATAAAAAAAATGAAAAGAGAAAACCCCTTCATTCATAATCATATTCAATAAAATTTTATTATAATTATAAAAATAATAATTTTTTTAACTATGTTAATTCATAGTTCGATATTAAAATTAATTTTCATTATTCTTTTTTATGTTTAAATCTTAAACTCTAAACTATTAAAATTGTTACGTGAATATCTCTGTATTCTATAAATATAACATTATTAATTAGGTATTTTTTAATATTATAGATGTATTTTTTAAACCATGTTTTGAAAATAAAAAAGCTCAGATTTTTTTGTTCTTCTTAACATGTTAACATGTGGGTGTGTTGTGTTTCTTCTTAGAACAGTGATGTTGAGCAAAGATGGGTATGTCGCACCCCACACGAGTGCTGCTGCATAGCTGTAAAAATTCCTATAATTTTATCTTTTGTTTATTTCTTTTCTTTTTTCAATGCTTTTGCAATATTTTTCCTCCAACCTACAAATATTTGCCCAAAAAGATAAAAATATGTAGGTGTATGTGTATCTTTACAACAATCAAATTTATCAAAATTTTGAGTTTTCTAACTTCATTTATGATCTTCGCAAAACAACAATACCCGTGTGAGAAATAATTCTGAAAATAAACAAAAACTTACAATTAAGCTAAATTGTGATCAATAATCAACTGAATAATTAATGCATCAATGTTAAGCACAAAAATATGTCAAATATATCCAACAAAATTTAAAGTAAAATGCTTTAAAAATCTCCATCAACCACCCTTTTTTTTGTTTAGAGTATAAGTGATTAGCATCCACTTATGATAATTAATTTTAACAATTAAATATAGCATATACAATGAAACGATCATTTTTAAAAGCATTTTTATTAAAGAAATAATAATTATTAAATTATATGTAATTATTATATGTAATATTTGACGTACCCAATTATATACAATTAATTTAATAATTATAGAATCTCATGATTAGTATCCTACCTAATTATATTGTAATTTGGGGATAGAAACTATCTGTACATTTCCTATAATCTCTTATTCTTACCATTTTTTTATTATTTTCTTATACATTTTCACGTATAAACACAATATAATTAAAATAATTAATTAATATATTCTAAAAAATATTTTTAAAAGAAGTTTGAAAAATGTTAAAGTTGAGTAAGACAATGGAATGTCTGAAACTACTTCAATGCATTTGAAATTTTTTACAAATTATATTATATGATATTAAATTGAAAGTTTTATTAAAATTTAATCCAAAATACTAAGTTTATATTATATTTATATGATATTATTCACCTTAAAATACACTATAGAAGACAATTATATTGTTTTAATTCTACTATCGATTTACCCATAATATTCAAGTTGATATATTTCAAGTAACCTAAACTTATTAAATGTATAAAAGTTTAATAAAGAAGAGAGGAAAATTGAAATGAATAAAATTGATTTTGTTGAAACTTGTAGTGGAATATATACACATAAAAAAGTGTGAGAGGGTAACCCTAACCCTAACCCTAGAGAGTAATGGAATGCACGTCATGGAGAAGGAAGATGGGATGGAACAACCTTTGTGTTTGAATGTGACACATGCTGACTCAATGCTGAGTTGGCATCTTCATAATTCTTCTCCCCACCAAAACAAACTCAATAACCAACCCTTCAAAATAGAGCAAAAAATGAATTTGAGTAGAGATAAAATTAGTTTAATTGAAATAAATTAATTACATTTTAAGTATATAATAAAATTCTATATTTTTAATTGAATGTTTATTAAAAAATATTTTATAAAGTATTCAAAATATTTTTTTTTTTTTCTTGAAATATTTTATCCTTTCATTTGTATGGTTAACAAGATAATTGAATTATGATTTATATTTTTTTTCTATCAATTAACTCATTTTTTTTCTTTTGAATGTTTTCCATATTGTCGATCAACTCGTTTGTTTTTTTTTTAAAAAAAAGTAAGTTGATTTAGGAAATTAAAAAAAAAAAAAAAAAAAAAAGGAAGAAAAAAAGAAAAAAAAAAAAAAAAAAAAAAAAAGTAATATAAAAGAAAAAAAT
>Ga0123342_1006409_pt1 | contig 16319 bp, 6 predicted proteins | sample Turbeawhitnodule_FD_89960 | JGI IMG/M metagenome (GOLD analysis project Ga0123342, IMG submission 89960) | Root nodule microbial communities of legume samples collected from Mexico - Turtle bean Mexico white nodule | ecosystem: Host-associated > Plants > Roots > Nodule | place: Mexico: Nepantla... | reverse complement strand
TTGGTGGAATATGTTGACTTTTTTGAGGTGGCTAAACTAAAATGGATATGGAGGACCATCTTCTCCTCCAAGCCACCCTTCTCTCAATTAAGAGCATAATATCAAGCATAGAAATATGTAGAAAGAAATCGTTGCCTTAGTTTGTACAAATTTGTAAATAGTAGAATAGTCTTTCTTTTGGCTTTGTATTTCTGAGCCAGTTTTATAATAGGATAAAAATAATTGCAAGGCACTCTAGAAACCTACACTTAGCCTTTAAGCAAAGGTTTCTAGAGCACATTTCGGAGAGCTACACAGTTTAGTGTCTTAACCTTCACCATAGTCAAGTTCCACTTAACTAAGGTGAAGGCATTCAAAGAGGCATAGTTAAGAGTCCCTTTAGCATATAAATAATAGGTTTCCCTCATTGTAAATCTTAGGCTTGGATTAATGAAACTGTTTTCTGAATTTTTAGTAAAATACTCTCCAATTCTCTCATTCTAAAATGCACTCAAGCATAGAAGAAACTCAAGGAAGTTGGCCTAACCTCTTCCTTCGCCCTTGCACCTAAAACCATCTAATCCTCCTCCTTTCCCCCAAACCCATTCAGTGCATTCCTCCCTCCTTTCCAAAGACTTTTGTTGCCTCCATTAATCATCCCTAAAACTCAAGAGCAACATTGCATTAGATGAGCCTCTAGGCTTAAGAGTCTCTAAGTCATGCCTCTTGGATGCCTTCACCTTAGTTGAGATAAACTTAACTATGGTGAAGGTAAAGCCAAGTTCATGACCATTCTACTGGACAGAGTGCTCTAGGCTCTGGGCTCAGTGCTCGGTTGTTGGTGGTCGATGCTTGTTGTAGGTAAGCCAGCTGGCCTATTGGGCCAATAAAGTGGGCCATGTGTTGGGCCCAGTTTTTTCGGTAAGCCCGTTGAGGCATAATTAAAATAACCTTTTATATGTTAGCATAAGGCTATTAGTAAAGGGTATTTTTGAACCTATGGGTATGTATAATATCTGGTGGCTAGGTCAAATAAATGTTTCTTTTAACCTAAGTATGTGTGTTCTAGGGCACATAGTGGTTAAGTTGCATGCATGGTAAAGGATAATGTTGCACCATGACTAGGGTGCCCACGTAAGTAGAATATCCCCCTGTTGTTGGCGCCTAAGATGGTGCCCTCCTGGCAGGTGGTTGTTCTATTATTATTTTATGCTCTAATTAGAGACAAGACTCATTTATGTTGTAGCACCTCGAGAGAAGGCGCCCATAAACAAAATATTTTCCTATTATGTATGTTTTCAGTTGAGATTAGATTCTCATGAGAGAAAGTTGTTACAAGAGATAAGCTATAAAAGGGGCTTGAGACCTTAGGTAAAGGTACATTGTTTTTGAGACTGAAACTAAATACTTCTTTGTTTTAGTAAGCTCTTACTGACTTGATCGTTGAAGTGTGATCAACAGGTAGGGGCCCCTCTATTTCAATGGAGCCACATCCCAACACAACAAGATCTAGAACAGATGCTAGAAGAGACAAACGGAGGTAGAGCTAGTCATCAGAATCAACCAGCGAGAAAGTCAACCGGCGAGAACAACCGTCCAAGCTCATTAGGTGTTGTAGAAACCTTTGCTTAAATGTTAAGTGAAAGTTTCTACAGTGTCTTTGGTTTATTTTGAACCTATTCTAAAAATTGGCTCAGAAATACAAAGCCTAAAGAAAGACTATTCTACTATTTAAAAATTCATCCAAGCTAAGGCAAATATTTATTCTGTATACGTGAGGTTGGTCTTCTACTCTTACCTGAGTGTATGATGGCTTGGAAGTGAAATAGTCCTCCATTAACGTATCCCTACAAGCTTAGTTGAGAAATAATTCTTAAAGGGGGATTGCAATACTTTGAACTCTCCTTTTCCTTTAAATCATTGTCCTTATTTTCTTCCAAAAAAAAAAACACAACACTTTGTGATGTTGTTGTCTAGCTTAGGCAATGAAGAATAAAGGTTGTTGTGATAAAAATAATAAAGGGTCTTATTCTTTATTGTTTTCTTTTGTTGTAATTTTATTTTAATAAAGAAACTTAACTGATGTATATTGTAAATTGATATTTGACTCAGGAAAATGACATATAAATAAAGGTTGATGTCATTGAGGATCATTCAGCTATGAGGATAAATCCTTCTCAAGAGGGAGAGAATGATGGAAACTATCCAGCATCAAAACCTTTGGTTAAGAAGATAGAAAAAGATGGAGCTTTATTGGAGAGGAACATTCATAAATTGAAGAGTCTTTTTCTTTTTATTAGACTCTATGGGATGGGTAAATGCTTCAAGGTTAAACGATGTAGGAATATTAGACTCTGTGAAAGCATTAGACGCTATGAAGATGATAGATGATATGGGGTTAGTAGACGCTTCGGAGGGGATAAACAATACATGGTTAGACAATTTGAGAATAGACGGTGATGGTAATGGGGTAGACAATGATGGTACTGGGTATCATACGAATGAGGTATCAAACAATGATGTGTTTTATAGTACACGTAAATCAACATCTGCACCTACAATTAACATGGAATCTGAGTATATAATAGAATTAATTTCAGTACATAAAGAACAAACATTGGAATCACAAGTACACCCTTCATCGATTTCTGAAAACTATTTTAAATCAAACTCCAATTCTATAGTATTTTCAAATTCTTGCACTTTTTCTTTTTCTTTCTCTTCGCATAACTCTTGCTTTCCTTCTTCCTTTTCAATTAATACTAGTTCTTTAGCTTTTTTTCATTTGCATAAGACAACTTTCTATTTACATTATTTCAAGAACCAACAAGATTAAGCCTACAATAGCCATTTGTTACATGCTCTTCTCAAATATAACTCAGCTAGCCTTTATGTTTTGCTAGAGTTTCAGTTTCATTTCACTCGTTTTTCTTATCATTTTCTCTAAAGTTTTCTTTCAAAAGTAGGCATAGTCATCTAGCTCATCTTGCACGCATTCCTCATGTAGTGGTATTGCATATTCCATAAAAACTGGTTGAACAAGTTGTTCAAAATATGATTGTAAAAGTTGCCCATAATATTGGTCAACATATGGTACACCCGGCTACTGATATGACTAATAAAATTTGATTCATTATGCATATGATAGTTATAGTTATATTATTGATCATGATAAAATGGAGAGTAATTATTATATGTAAATTGATTATTAAAAGAAAATGAATCAATATTTAAGGCGAAACAAATGAAACAGATAAAAGAAACAAACACTGGATTCTTTTACACTCGATTAGATGGTGTAGAAACTTAGGAAAAATAGATGGTCTACAAATAAGACTATTTATAATAGATAATCTAAACAATACCTTCTAATAAAATTGTCTACTAAATAAATAAAAAATCCTAAAACAAGGGAAAAAAATAGGAGAGAAAATCATAAATGGGAACATGATAGCAAAATAAAACTAAACAAAAGAAAACTGATAGAAAAGAAGTAAAGAACATCAATCAATGAGATTCAATGACATGTTTTCCTTGGTAGTGAAGCCAATTTCATAGTTGCCTTCAGTTTTGCGAACAAAAATACTAAGTTTTCACCTAATGTAATATAGGATCAACTTCGATCGAATCCTAAAGAAAACATGTTAATTAAAACTATTGTTTAATATTCTATTCTCCACAAACTAAAGGGGATGAAATATGAATAGAAACAAGAAATGTAAAGATGCAAATAGTGAAGTCTAAACAAAAAATTATAAACATGCAAAATGTGAGTACAATATTGTCTCACATGCAATCGCGAATCAAATCGTCTAATTCAGTTTATACAAAAAGGTTGTAAACAATCACGCTAGACAATTGATAAGTGCCCAAATGTATTTATTTTAATATACAAAAAGGCATGTATTTTAGATGAAAATTGTATAAATAATAGTATGAATCATGCCGAAAACCTCCAACCACAACTACACAGGAAAATAGAGAGAAAAAGAAGGAAAATTTATAGATTATTGCAAAAAAGTAAACAAAAAAGGATGGAGCAACAAAGTTAATCCACCCAGCACATGAAGAATGACTCAGCGAATTGAGTTCAGAGGTGAAGCTTCATGAAAAACACTCAAAACGCTAAGCGCATCTACATGATGACTATTTTATGACAAGTGTACTGTGTCAGAAGTAATAAATTTGTCCCCAAGGATGTAAAAGTTTGTTTGAAAAATTTGTTGTGTATGATGAATTTGTAAGAATGTAAATAAAGCCAAGTAAAAGATTTGTATGAGTCAATTGGGAAAATTGAGATTGGGGTTCATCCTTCTCACTCTTCTATATTTTTTCAAAAGATTATAATATTCAACTTTGATTCCATCTAGTTTTTTCTTATAATTCTTTATGAATAGGTATAGTCTGCCTAAGTATCGTTTTTGTTAACATATGGGTTTTAGTCTAGTTCCCCCATTTTTTTTTATATTTTCTTTCTTTTTTTCTTCTTTTAATAATAATTTTTTCATGTTATGGCAGATGATTGTTGTTACTTAAGGTGTCAGCTTAGTTGAGATGTCAAGTTACATAGTTATGCCTAACATGAAAGCTTTTATAAAAAAAAAACCTTAATTGATATTGATGCACATAGAAAAATCATTCATATTGATTCCTCGCATACAAAATTATTAAGAAAGTCGCATAAATATCGAATTCTCACACACACACACATATATATATATATATATATATATATATAAACTCCTTATCTATGAGGCATAGACACAGAGACGGACACGGATACAACACGGACACGAACATGAAGATACGACTAAATTGAAAAATATAGGACATGGGACACCCCACACACATATTGTTAAAGATATATTAATATACTTCCAAATTTATAAAAATTTTAAAAAATATTTATGAAAATATCTAACAAATGATAGGCTTGTATTTATCATTAACTCATTATATATAGATAAACATAAAAATATTTATCATTAAGTGATTATATTTACATAATCATAAATATTATCATTAAGTAGTTATATTTATATAATCATAATCAACAAAATATTTATCATTAACGGATTATATTTATATATTTCTATAACCATACAAATATTTATCTTTTAAGTGATAAGTATTTACACAATCATAAAAGTATTTATCAATAATTAATTATATTTATGTAACCATAATTTTTTTTATCAATAACTAGTTATATTTATTTAATTTTATTTAAAATATTATAATTAAATATCAAATATTGTTATTTATTTAAAGTTATTTTATATCTTTTTTTAGTTTTAATATGATTATTAAAAAAATTATTATTTTCAGTATTTTTATTTTTTTATGTTAAAGTTTAATTTTATTTTAAAATATTAATCTTTAATAAAAAATTAATTTACTATTTAAAAATAAATTAAAATTATAAAAAATAATTTTGTTTATAATTTAAAAATATAGTAAAATAAAAATATAATATTTAAATTATAAAAATATGCAAATATTATATAATTATATAATAAATTATATTTAAATTTAAATTAAAAGATAATAATATTAAATATAGAATAAAAAGGTACCCGTCATTCATTGTCGGTAAAAGTAATAATAAAGGTGCATTTTCCAATTTTACAATTCAAAATGTACTGTATTCACTTAACCCTTTATCCTTTTTGTTTCACTTAAAAGTGTATTTCGGTGTGTTCTCAATTTGGATTGGACTGTGTCTGACCCAGCTAAATGCATTCGACACCTTGTGTTCGATGAATATTGGTATCTCATACGCGTTGGATGCACGGAAGCAGCGATAATGTAGAATGTTCGAGCTCTTTAACATTACAAATAAATGTTTTAAAGTAATTAACATTTCAAATTTATTTCTAGGATTCAAATATGTTAAGCATTATATTTACGCCAGATTCTTAGAAGTACTTTTCAGTCAAATCTAAGGATCAAAATTATGAATAATTTAAGCTTTAAAATGATAATACCAATAATCAATCAAGAACTAAATATGATAGATAATATCACCTTAATACATAAGAGTTTGAACAAATTAGTCCCAATACCAAAGGAAAGATTTAGCCACTCATGTTGGCCATTACAAGCATGAAAAGCAAGAAAAGAATATCCAGAATGTTTTTCCTTGACGGTTGCCTCCTCTAAGATTTTTTATCTCTTTATGCTCTCCCAATGATATTTAGGATTATGCCTCACATCTTCAATTTAACCTAGTTAAGCTTGGGCTAAGTGACATCTCGCTTAAGTGAGTTATTACTTGCTTAATTGAGTTGGACAAGAAAAAACCCAACTTCAATGGAGTGGACTCGCTAGGGCAAGTTCCTTTGGAGTGATCTTGCTTGGGAGAGTTTTGAGCAAGTTTCCAATGTTCCAACTTTCCCTTTTTTTCCCCTAGAATCTTGAGATTAACTCAAATTTGAGAATAAATCGCTCTCATTCATCTTATAATCACAAAATATGTAAAAAGGTTTAAATTCCTAAATTAGGGGTTGAATTATAGAAATTTTATCAATAAAAATCCATAAGTGCTTATCTTTTAATATGAAATATTACTTAAATATGACACTTATCACTACATATGTTGAACGAATTGAGGACTAGTACATCATCAGATTCCAGAGACCAAAGAGCTAATTAGAATACTTAAACGTGAAGAAAACCAATTTCGCTAAAAAAAAAGGAGATTTTTCTTGAAGTCTAAGCGAAGTGAATCTTGCCTCATGATTGAAAATTCACTATGCTGAAAGGGATTTAAAGTGAATATTTGAATAATCCCTGACTTTGAAATCTCAAGAAGCCCAAAGATCGAAGATTGGAGCTAAAAAATAATGCTTAAGGATGAAGAAGTGAATTATAAATCCCCTTGAATCCTATTGAATCCCATTTATAAGATCTATAAATAGGGATGTTGGGGCAACATTCAAAGTATAGAGAGGCACCAAGAGATATCAATAGGTATAGACAAATATCAAGAGATAGAGAAACATAAAGGTTAAAAGGATCAAGTGAGATCCAGAAATAGGTTTATATATTCAGGTAATGTCGGATTAGACTCTCTTCCAATCTCTGGAGAAGGTAAACTTGAAGCCAAGCTGGTAACAATACGCAAGGATCCATATTTGTTGTGTTTATTTTCTCATCTTAAACTATTACTGTTCAAAAGTTGCATTGGGTCCTAGGAAGGCCAATTGTAACTCTAGCTAGACTGTTTTTTTTTCTATTTACACCCTACACTAATTGTCTGAATACATAACCCATGAAAATGCCCAAAATAAAGCCTACACTACTTTGTACAATTATTACAAGATCATAGAAATTGGAAGATCAATCAATAATTAATTCTCCACACAAAAGGAGTTTTCTAAGCTCATTCTTCTTCAAACCTTCTAGTCATGGCCCTTGTTAGAGGCCTTAAATGAGTCCTTCCAAATGATCCTCCATCAAAAGCTCTCTATTGAGGTATTTCCACATGTAGGTCATGCCCTCCAAGAGTGAGTGCAGCTGGCCACTCACTCCTTCTTTGCCATGTTGGTTCTGCCCAAGCTTCCTTGGAGAGCACTCCAAAACCCTAAACGACCTAGGGTTGCATTGGGCTCGAGGAAGCCCAATTGTAACCCTATCTAGACTTCCTTTTCCTATTTACACCATACTTTAATTGGCCGATATACAAGCCTAAAGTAAAGTCTATACTACTTTCTACAACTTTTGCAAAACTAGAGTAGTTGAAGATCAATCAATAGATAATTCTCCACAAGAATAGAGTCTTCTGAGCTCCTTCTTCTTCTTCCAATCTTCTGGCCCTGATCCTTGTCAGAGGCCCAATATGAGTCCTTCTAGATGGTTCTCCATCAGACCCTCACTCTTGAAAAGGATTTATCCTTATATCCAATTCATTATTGTAGTCATCACCACCTGCAAAAAGGAATCAAATAAAAAAAAATATTAAAAGTGGTTTTAACTTTATATTCAGCTGGGAGGTCTAACTTATATGCATTGTCATTTATGCGCTGAAGGACTTGGAATGGAGCATGAGGATCCCTATACTCATTTATCATTTTTTATTTAATGATAGGTACTATGGGATTTGAAAAGAATGATCTGGAATCAATATACTTAAGACTATTCCCCTTCTTTTTAGTTGGCATAGTTGGCAACGCAAAAGAGTGAGAAAGATGAAACTCAATCCCTATTTTTCCAATTGAAGCAACAACATTTTGACTTGTTTTCTTGTTAATCATTACCAGTATAACAAATCCCAACAAACTTTTATCATTCTATTTATATTTAGTGAATCTTTTACTTTAGTATTCAAATGTTCCTTGTGGGTTTGATATCTGTCCTTAGTGACAAATTATTATTTCTGACAACGCGGTGCACTTGCAGTAGAAAATTCATCATTCATTCTTTTTCCCGTAGGCCGAGGTCCTTTATTATAAATAGGATGTTCTCTCATTTGTAAAATATATCTTGAGTTGAATGAAAAGTCTTATGCGTTTTGTGAGAATTTGAGTTGTTCTCTTCTCTTGTTTTTGTTCTTATCTTGAGAACCTTTCTCAAGTAATGAATCATCTTACACTATTTGATTCTTGGATTGAAGGTAGCATGTTCTTCTCCATTTTCTTTCCTTAATCCATTTTAAATTTTCATTTCTTTTCTTGTCTTGTGTTTACATTACAAAATATGAATGTCGAAAAGCTTCTCACCATGGTTTGTCTTCCTCGCACCAATAATTCTTCCAAAAACATGGAGTTTTCCTTCTCAAAACATTTCCTTCTCAACCTATTAGTTTCATACAATTTCTGCAATCCTATAATTTTAAAATGACCACTTTGGCTTTCATACTATATTTCAATGGTGATTTATGGATTAGCTATTATGGAAATCTTTCATAACAACCTTTTTAACATAAGATTTTCATAACAAGATTTTTAAAATAATGTTTTTGGAACAAGTTTTTTCGAAACAAGTCTTGCAGAACAAGCTTTTTAAAAATTCATCTTTTTTTTAGATTACGAATTCCGGAAGGAAAAAAACAGAATGCATAAAATCACAAGTTTTTGTTTACTTGCACCCTTAAGAAAACATGTATATGTGGAATGATAAATATAGAAGTAAATTACATGATATTCTTTGAAAGTTTATGAAAATATATTCACTCTTTTCATTTTTTTTAATCATTATAATGATTTTTTTTATAAAATAAGTATGAGTATAATATTTTACAAATTTAGTTGGATGGATATGTAATATGAAAATAGGTAACAATGTAATATTTTTAAAACAAAGAGAAAATTTATATAGAATTTTAAAGTATCAGTATAATTAATGAAAACCTTGTGGTATGTAAGGATGGTCATATTAGATTTTTAGATCCAATCCACATCGAATAAAATGGATTCGATTAGTTAAAAATCTATATTCATTTTAACTATATAACTTTATTTGGATTTTTTTAAATCTATTTAAAATATATTAAATACACTTTTATCAATTAGATTAAATTCATCTCGATCTCGACACAAGTTGACTTGGCTCGACTTGGGTCAAAGCTGACTTGATTTGGACCTGGACAGAATCGGCTAGACTTAGACCCAGACCTACTCGGCTAGACCTAGGACCGGGATGACTCAACCTGGTACCAAGTGAACTCAGCTCAACATGGGCCCAAACCCACTCAGCTCGACATGGGTCTGAGCCAACCTTGGCTTGAGAAGACCCCGAGCCAACTCAGATCGACATGGTCTCGGGCTGACTTGGCCCTATCTACGCCTAAGTCGATTGGACTCGACAGGGGCATGGGTCGACTCGACTCAATATTCGCTCAGGCCAACTTGGCCCAAGCCGACTCAGATCGACCTAGGCTTAGGCCAACTCGGGTCAACCAAGGCTAGGGCCTGCTCGGGTCAACCTGGGCCCTAGCCAGCTTGATGTGAGTTGATTTTAGATTTATCCATTTTAAGAGTGAAACGTTGTTTATGATTTGGATTTTAGCAAATATAAGGTGAGACCTAGGAAAGATCCCCACTTGACACGAACTTAACCAAGTGGTTAAGTAAGTGTGAATCTTCACTTCCAAAGACTAAAGAAAAAACACATTATATGGTGAAGATGATGCATATTGCGGAATTGAAATTGGATGAACAAAACAAGAACATAAACACAAAGAACAAAGGTGTAATGGAAAATCGAAGAAGAGATGAAGGAAGGAAAGCTTATGGTGGTGGACAAGAGAAGAACACGCCACTTGAAAAACTTTCAACTCTCACAAGATAAGACCTGCTAAGAGAACACAAGTCTCACATAAATTATGCAGAGTTTTTCTTCTGTATCAAAATTCAGCATGAAAATACATGGAGTAAGGCACCCTGTTCATAGGAATGGTGCCTTGGAAAACAAGATAAGCAAGGATAGGATGGTAAATGTGTGAGGCGCTGCCTTTAGGGTTTGACTAAGGCAAAACCACACCTTAGGCTTGTTCTTCTAGAAGCTAGGCAACTTTCATTCCTAAAGGGCTAGGCACAAGCTAAAATGATAACTACAACCCCCCTATTATGCTAAAGGCACCTATTCTAGACTGCTATTTGGACCCGTAAAGTGAGCCCAAATTATTTACAACATGTTTTATTTTTAAGAAGACCAAAAGAAAGAACATTTGGTGTTCTGGTCTATGCCCACTTCTTCCTTTGGTGAGGTTCGCTAGATCTTTGGTGGGGTCTTGACTTGATTGTTGAGATGATTGCTCATAGTGTGAATGGTCTCTTGAGGCCTTGGTTATCTCTTTGTTTACTTGGATTGTATCACAGCTCAGCTCGAAATTGTACTAGGATGACTCAGCTAGACCTTGGCCTGGGCTGACTCGGCTACACCTGGACCTTGGCCGACTCAGCTTTTCCTGGATCTGGGTCGACTCGACCTAGTACCAGGTCGACTAAGCTTGACCTGGGCCCGAGCCGGCTCGACCTAGGCACGGGCCGACTCGTTTCTATTTGGGTTTGAGCGAACTCAAGTCGACTTGGGTCCAGGTCAGCTCATCTTGACATGGGCCCGGATTGACTAGTCTTGATTCGTGTTCGAGTCGACTCAACTCGACTTGGGCTCGATCCGGGTCCAGGTGGACTCAGCTCAACCTGAGCCTGGGTCGACTTGGCTGAACCTGGTCCCACGTTATCTTGGCTCGATCTTGGTCGGACCGACTCAACTTAACCTAGGTCTAGGTCGACTCAGCTAGACCTTGGCTCGAACTGACTTAGCTCGACCTAGACCCGGGTTGACTCGACTCGACCTGGACCTGGGTTTACTCGACTCAACCTAGGGTCGAGCCAACTCAAAATCCAATCCAAAATCCATTTTGGATAATCCAAAAATATATTCAATCTCTATCTAATTCATATCCAATTAAATGGTTTGAACTTAAAATAAAAAATATGAATTTGGATTTAAGATAAATTAATTTAAATGAATTTAAATGAATTTAAAAGTGATATAGATTTAGATAATTAAAAATTGGATTTGGTAAATTGATTTTTTTTCACCACCTTAATGCTGTGAATGAAATTTATTTTTATTGATAGACATACATACCATCATTATTTAGCCGACATAGAGCTATTAAAAGTTTATATGGATTACCTAGTTCCTTGTTCATACGACAATAGATAGTATGATAGTACACCATGAATGACTGCAAAAGGGCTGAGTAGTATTAGAACTAATGAGAAATCTGCTACCCCAGTTTCTTAGTCATCCCAATCTTCATCAAAGCCAAATAAGCCACGAGCCTGTATCCTATCAACATTATGAATAGAGCCAGTGCTGACATGATTTTCCCTTGCAAATGTAGTCCCATTTGCTCTATCAAAGGATATTCTGCAACCAAACACTGTCCTTGATGACATGGGTATGTGTCACTTGAGCCATATTGAGACCCGATCAGGAGATGGTATATGTAGTAGTTAATGGAGAAGTACTTGAGCCATGCTACAAATTTTGGCACATGTTGAATATAGTATCCAGTGACCAGAACAGAAGTAAGCACAATGACTGAGGCCAGTGTGGTTGCGGATTTCTGGTCCATTACAATAGCACCAATGGCAAGGCCTAGTCCTTGTGAAACCAACACATCGAGTAAGATGGTGAGAAGTGTGCATAAGAAGTTTACCACATTGTTTTTCAACCCTATCATCCAATAGATTATGGTGAGGAATATGGAAGGAAGCACAAGCTCCATTGGCAGGTCACCCACCATCCTTGACATGAAGTATGAAGAGAGCTTGTACATTCCAGAGGATCGTTCCTTCTCCAGCATTATTAGCTCTTGTGGGAAGGTGAATATTGCTTGATAGAGAGGCATGCCACCCCAAAAGCTAGTAAGGAAGAATAGAACTCCAATCTGCAAGTACATAGCTAGTAAGGAACACTAATGACATAGTAGAGCTGTGTGTACGTTGGAGAGGAATTTTCTCTACAATCTTTTTAAAGAACGAACTTTAAATCATGAACAAATTCATGTAACCATAGCCACTCCACTAGTTTCTAAACACCAAGAAAGATTCTTGAGGAGAGGTTTGCTCACTGAATGGGATTTTAGTGACGTCAGTAGAATGAAATCACATTTATAGAAAGTTGAGAATTTGCTCATATCCTTAATCACTAACATCAACCCATATTTTCAACTGAAGTATTCTTGTAGGCTCACAAATTAGTCTATAAGCTTGGTAATCACTAACATCGACCCATGTTTTAACACTCATAAAAAGTGTCTCCTACATTAGTGTCGTATCAGTGTTATAACTACAAATAATCAGAGAAACAGTATTTATATATACTTTAGGTGACTCCAATGACATCTTATTTATCTGTAGAAACTTATTACCTGATCCTGCAAGCGTGAAATATCACACTTATACCATAGTAATCCTGTAATAAGAGCAACCACAAGAAATTGAAAAACCCTCAGGCCAGAGAATGATGCATATTTTCTCTCTTTGACATCTCTTTTTAGCAGTACAAGAAACTGCTGTGACCAACTGGTAGGCCATTCCCCAAATCCATTGCCTTCAAACCTACCCTGACTTTTATCGTAGTCAGGAATATCTTGCATTACTGGCTTAAATTTGACATCAAAGTAGTTCCTATAGGCAGAAATCAATTTATTCTTATTTATGGCTTGGTCCTCATTCGATTGACCAGTGTAGACACCTGCAATTTTTGTTCCCATGAGGCCAAATAAGAAAGTAAAACCATTATTTTATTTAAAGTAAACATAAATAAGAGGATATAAGCCTAGATAACTCTTTTTCATTGCTCTGACTTTTTTACCATACTTGAAGCATGAGTATGTAAAACACTCATTGAGTGTGAAGAGTTCATTTCTGAGTTCTAGTTTTATCCTCTAGATTACTTTTTAAAATTTCCATTGAAGTTGGATTGGATGATTTCACCATAAATATTGTTTAAAGAAGAAAATAAGGTAATTAAAGTAAATCAAATTTTGACAATAAGCCAAAATCAACTTATATCACATCTCTCTTTCAACTTGGAAATTAAACTTAATTAAAAAGTTCGATTTATTTTATATTCTTGTGTAAATCCTTTGAGAAAAATTTACTCAGATAAAGCTTCAATGTAAAAGTCATTCACTTTACCTTAATATAAGAAAAAGTAACTAAACTTAATGAGATTTTACAACATAAGTTAAGGATTATAAAACATCGGGCACTGAAACTAACTCAATTGTTAAACGTTACAAAAGTGAAGTTTTTCAATCATTTGTATGTACAAAAAGAAAAATGAGATTTTGCAATTTTGTCATGCAGTATAATGGAGAATAAAGGTTTATAAATAGCAAAACCTCAAAAGCCGTAAAATAAATAGAGAAGAAAAGCTTACCATTTGCAAGATCCAAAAGAAAATCTGAGGGGTTCAATGCCATGGTAGGGGCATATCCAATATTAGTAAAATATTCCATAGCTTCAGACCCGTTTCCATAATACAGTAGGTTCCCATCTGAAAGCAGTAACACCCTGTGAAACATGCAGTAAATCCTGCTTGAGGGTTGATGTATGGTCATCACAACAGTTCTCCCTCCATTTGCTAGCTCCCACAAAATTGAGACAATTCTTTGAGCTGTTGTTGAGTCTAGGCCAGAGGTTGGCTCATCCAGAAATAGCAAGCTTGGGTTTACGAGCATTTCTTGTCCAATGCTAACCCTTTTTTTCTCCCCACCAGAAACACCTCTCAGCAGAGGGCCTCCAATGATGCTGTCCTTGCACTTGGTTAAACCAAGTTGAGCCATCACAGCTTTTGCATGCACAATTTTCTCCTTTTTGGATAAACTGCTTGGCAATCTAAGAAGGGCTGTGAACACTAGAGTTTCAGTCACAGTCAAGTGGGGATAGTGAACATCATCTTGTGTCACAAAACCTGTGTTCCTCTTCATTGCATTTGAGAAGGCTTTGCCATTATATGTTATGCTTCCATAGAGTTTCCCTCCAAGCTTGCCTCCCAATGCTGCTAGCAAAGTTGTTTTGCCACTCCCAGAAGGACCTAACATGGCAAGAATTTCACCAGGTTGAGCCATGCCTGTCACTCCATTCAGAACCACTTTCTCTTCTACCGTGTTCTTCAGAAATCCCCACTTTCTGTTCTTAATTTTATAGATAACATCGTGGAACTACATGCAATAAGTAACAACAAATTTCAGCATACATCCATATAAAAAAAACTCAGAGATTAAGCACAAATATAGAAAGGACTAGGAATGAGAGGAAAACATCAAAATTTTCTATTCATTACTTTGGCTTACACAAGTTTTAGAGAAACAGCATGATTATGAACTAGCTACTAACTTTCCGTTAACCATATTCGAAAAATAGCTTACTCCAAAACATACACATGTGGCTAGATTTGAATCATGAGAATAATAACATACGAAGTTTTTTATTCCAATTAATGCATAGAGATAAAACCGTCTTCAAAAACCACAAAACCTTTAGAGTTACTGAAGAATTTCCCTTGCCAAAGATGTCACGTGCTTCCTCTTGTACTGTTGCTTTGTAAGAAGCTAGAGACTCTATGTTCTCCATCTCCTGCTCCATCTATATTCTCTTGCAACTTGCATAGTGCATTAAATTTGTGTCCCTCTATATATGAATTAAGCATTAACTTAAATGACATAAAATACCACAATGAGATAACTTCTCTGTCTGTCTAAGTGTGATCGTGCTTGCAATTATAACTTCTTTAAGTGCTATGTTTTCTCAAAATTGCATGTACGTGTTCATTGTTTACGAGGCTAGTATTAGTATTAAGTAATTAGGACACTACAGTTGTCATTGAGATCTACCACACGAATGTGGATTGTGGTAAAGAAATGAGTGCTTACGTTAGTAGAAACTAAAGAGGAAAAGGAACAGAAAAAAAGATAAGCATAAATGTGAAAGGTGATAATGACTATCGATGAGATATTTGTACTTCTGTAATCATAGTTTCCAAGTATGCGTTCAAGGTATTTGTCATTTTTAATATTGTTATTATTATTACGATAATATATATATATATATATATATATATATATTTTATGTGTGTGTGGGTAACTAGTTTTATGTCTTAGTCTAAAATTAAGAGGAATATATATTCGTGTTACTAGAAATTAGTTGAAAAAAATAACAATTTTAAGAAATTTATAATATTGATTAACATCTAGGAGATAATAAAATAACTAATTAAGGTTTATAAAAATTTCGGCAAATATTTTAGCTAGAAACCATAGAAAATCATATAAGATACTTTTGTCTAGAACATTTTTGTCATCCACCGTGGAACGGGGTAAAACTAATATTTTCACAATAGGAAAAAGAGACAAAAATTATCTTTTTTTCTAAACACGAAAAACAAATAAACACAATAAGGAGAGCATAAAATACGAATCCTAATAATGGTATAGAGGAATGAGGAAGCACAATAAAGAGAATAACGTTTTGGCAAATGATGGAAGAATCTTAGCAAAATAAAGAGCAACTTCAAGAGAAAGAATGAGTTAAAAGTTATTAAAAGAATTATTCGATACATCCTAGGAATGAAATATGAGTGTAGAGATACTTTGATAGTGATTGGTGTGGAGATGTAGATGATCGAAACTGATATGAGTTGGATTGACACTTAACAAGAAACAACACTTTAAGGAGGCTTAAGGACAAATAAATGGAGGACAATGCCATCCAAATGAAGAGCCAAACTCATATACATCATGAGTGTCATGTCCTTATCACAAACACTTGGCGGAATTGAAAGGAAAGCAAGAACAAAACAAGAACACAAATAGA
>Ga0123342_1006408_pt1 | contig 16320 bp, 11 predicted proteins | sample Turbeawhitnodule_FD_89960 | JGI IMG/M metagenome (GOLD analysis project Ga0123342, IMG submission 89960) | Root nodule microbial communities of legume samples collected from Mexico - Turtle bean Mexico white nodule | ecosystem: Host-associated > Plants > Roots > Nodule | place: Mexico: Nepantla... | reverse complement strand
AGCGTTCTTGCTCTCAGTATTTGGTGGTTCGGTCACTGACTTGGGCGTTGGAGTGCGATCGGCCGCAGGGGCGCCGCTCTGTTCTTTTGCAGGTTCTTGAGGTGGATCTTGGAGAAGGACGGATGTTTGAAGCGGTGCGCAAGTCGATCCTTAGACGAGGCAAGCTCCTACGTTCTGGTCAACAGGCAGGATCACTAGGGGATCGTTCCAAAAACCTTTTGTCCTCTGTACCTTGGTGTAATGGCACCTGTGATATGATTGACATAAATTCCTCTACCAAAATTTTTTCCCACTCAAACCATTCTCTTCTCCATCTAAATTCCCACACCCATCCTTCTGAATTCCATCTTCCGCAGCTATCTATGGTCTTATTCTGCAACTCTGAGTTATTATATAATCTTTCAAATCTCTCTTTGAGTTGACCAATAACTTCCCAAAATTTGATTTTCTCCCCAGATCCCACTTTCCAGGCTAAATTCGAATTGAACCAGTTGTTGCCTTGGTCTGAAGTTCTGACTTTTGTTAAGTCCTTCCACCACCTAGATGAATTTGTTAGTCTCCTCGAACCGTACTTCGATTCAAGAACTTCCTTCCAAAGTCCTGTCTCTGGTGTTTCCATTCTCCATAACCATTTAGCTAACAATGTCTTGTTGAACAAATCGATTCTCCTTATTCCTAGTCCACCATCCTTTTTCACTTTGCAGATGTTCTCCCAGCTAGTCCAAACGATTTTTCTCCCTTCTGCTCCCCACCCCCACAAAAACTTACTTTGTAGTTTTGTGATCTCCTTGCACACTCCAATTGGGGCTTTAAAAAAGGATAGAAAGAAAAGTGATATAGCGTTGATGACAGATTTTATAAGACAGACTCTTCCCGCGAATGACATGTTCCTCCCCTTCCATACTGAAAGTTTCTTTCTAATCTTTGATAGAACAGGCTCCCAAAAGGCACACCTAGATGGATTACCACCGATAGTTAGTCCTAAGTATGTAAAGGGTATATCCATTAGGCTACAATGCAGTATTTCCGAATACAATTTCACCTCATTTCTATCTACTACAATTGCACCAATTTTGCTCTTATGGAAATTAACTTTGAGACTAGAGCTTAATTCAAAACACCTTAAAATAGCCTTGATGCATATAATATTTTGTACTTTCGATTCGCATACAAAGAGGGTGTCATCTGCAAACTGGAGTAGATTGACTTCCACCTTTTTTCTCCCAACTTTTATTCTGGAAAACAGATTTTTTCTCGTTGCTTGTTTCACTAACCCCGCCAAACCTTGTGCTACAATCAAGAACAAGAATGGTGCCATAGGATCCCCTTGTATAAGGCCTCTAGAGGGTTTGAATTCTTTTGTCAGGCTACCGTTTACCAAAACCGATACTGTAGCTTATTCAAGGCATGCTCTAATCCATTGTATTTATCTTTCACAGAACCCAAGTCTTCCCATCATATAGAACAAGAACTCCCAACTAACTGAATCATACGCCTTCTCGAAATCAAGTTTCACTATCACCCCGCTTTTTCTCCTTCTTTTCAAATCATCCAACACCTCATTCACTACTAGAACATTGTCTAGTAATCCTCTATTAGACAAAAACGCCGATTGTGATCCATCTATCACCTTCTCAATAACTTTTTTAACCCTCTTAGATAACACTTTGGTCACAATTTTGTACAAACAACCTACCAGTGATATGGGTCTGTATTCTTCAAGAGATTGAGGATTTTAAGACTTTGGGTTCAGCGTTAGGAAGGAGGCATTACACCCCTTCGGGATTTTCCCTTCTTTGTGAAAGTATTTCAGAGCTCCCACTACCTCCTTATTTAAGAGACCCCAGAACTTTTTAATGAAACTGAAAGTTACTCCATCAGGACCAGGGCTTTTCTGACTATCACAGTTCCAAATGGCTTCCTTAATTTCCTCTTCGTCAAATGGATAAGTCAAAAGTATATTGTCGGATTCTGTTATCTCCTTAAAATGTACATTATCCAACCTTACTCCAATGTCCTCAATGGCTGTCATATTTTTCTTATAGAATTCTTTGACCATCTCTTTTACTGCATTCGGCTCCTCCACCCAATTGCCAGAGTTATGGCATTGTATTCCTTTTATCTCATTCCTTAACCTCCTCCACTTAATTGACGCATGGAAGTATTTAGAGTTGGTGTCCCCCTGCTTGAGCCATAGAGCTCTTGACTTCTGTTGTAATAAAGACTCATTCCTTACATTTATATCCTGTAATTGGCTCAATAGTTCTCTTCTTTCCCTAATCTTGTCCTCTTCCAGATCGTCTATATCGTCTCTCATGTCCAACTCTTGTATTTTCCTCAGGATATCAAGTTTTATCTTATCAGTATACCCAAAGACTTCTTTATTCCATCCTTTCAAGTCGCTCTTTAGCATTTTCAATTTCTCTTTTACAACTACGAATTCGTTGCCCTGGACCACATAACTTTCCCATTTTCTTTTAACAAAATTTTCAAACTCCTTGTCTTCTTGCCAAATATCTAGAAACCTGAATGGTTTTGGTCCCCAATCAACCACGTTTGATTTTAGCAACAATGCGCAATGGTCAGAGATTTGTCTATCTAGGACATATTGCTTACAACCTGGCCAATGTTGCAGCCATTCTAAAGATGTTAAAACCCTGTCGAGCCTACTCTTTGCTTTACCATTAGGTCTATACCATGTAAACTTCCTTCCTATGCAAGGTATATCCAACAATTATGATTCATCAATAAAATTATTAAAACCTTGCATTTCTCTCTTGTTTCCCCTTGCTCCATTAATCCCCTTGCGTTCCCCCTCTCTTCTTACAGAATTGAAATCCCCCAACATACACCATGTTTTGCAAGGTTCATTGTATCTAATCTTTTTTAAGTCTTCCCATATTTTCATTTTATCTATCAGATTACACGAAGAATACACATTTACAATGACTATAGGAATACTATTCTCCTTAAAGAACCCGATGAAAACGTTGAACCGGCTACTAATTATGCGATTTGAACATAGAAAGAATTTATTGTGCCAAATCGTGAGAATACCCCCTGCTCCATTAGATGTTCGCTATAGAGATAATCAATATCACTATCTCCCCACAACTGACAACATTTATTGAAGCTGAAATTTACCATTCTTACTTCTTGCAAACACACCATTCTAACGCCTTCCTTTCTAATGATATCCTTAATGTACCTCCATTTCACAGGACTCCCGAACCCTCTTACATTTATTAACAAGATTCTCATTTATAACCCTTGTTTTCCCCTTCTTCTCTTTGGGATTTTTGATTCCTATCCCTTTTTTCCAAAACTTTTAAGTTTACCACAACGTTCCCTTCAACCCCTCCTGTTGCTCCTAACTGTTTTTCCAATTCCCACAATCTAATAGTTTCTAATGATCCATTATTTAGCCAGAATAATCGATTGCAATTATTAATAGCCATGTCAGAAACTGAATTGCTAATTTGAGATAATGCTGACCTTAATTGCCTGTGTTCCACCCGCTTGCTGTTTTTGCTTGATTCGCCCACCCAGAAAACTCTTTTTTCCGTTGTATCCGCCGGCTTGAAAGGGTTCAAACCGTTGATAAATATGTATCTCTTATTCTGCCTGATCTCGACGCAATCTGATTTTGGCTCTGCTTATGGTTTTGTTCCGCCTCGGCATTAGCTAGTTGTAGATGTGTTTCGCCAGTCTCCCCCACGGGTAACGAACATTGAGAGTCTTCCACCCTCGTGATTGACAGCATTGGGTCCTCCTCACTCACCTTCGTTTTTCTCGACAACGACGATGCTTATGGGATAAAACTCCTCCCTTTTTCTCTACCTTCGTTGGCAAACACGGTGAAATACACCTTCTTACCTCTGCCACCGCAATAGAGTTGGTTGAGATTGTGATGAATGCCTCATTACGAAGCTTCTCATTGTGAGCGATGGTTTCATTGTTCCACGGGTATCCAACTTGTTCAGATTCGCCTAAAGCTTGTGATGTTTCAGTATTGATCTCACTGCCATTAGATCCCTTCCTCAACTTCTCCTCTTTCGTTCTATCCGTTGGGCCATTTTTATTAAAAAAGTCATTGAGATTTCGAACTCTACACCCCCTTTCCTTTGCCCATTGGGTTATTTGGTCCGTGGCTCTTTGGGCCATTTTCGGAGGCCCAATCCCCTTTGCCACGTTTGCCCTGTTTATGACCGTTGGAGAATCAAACCTTGGTTTTTCCTTTCCCAAGAAAGAGCCGCAAATGGGTGTCGAGGTAGCTCCTACGGAATTTGCCAAAAAAGGCATGTAACTTTGTAACGGTACTATTGGTTCTGAACTCCGACGAAACTGTGCCGTCATGGGCTGTGTATTAACCATTTCCACTGTTGGTTCTTTGACATCGCGGCTTCCCGATTGTGCTGATAAGAGAGACGCAAATGACTCCGCCTCTGTTTCGATTCCCTCAGAGGTTTCATCCCACTAACATTGGCAAAGTTTGTGTTATGGGATTGTGCATTCTTCCTCCACCGATATCTGATACAAATTCTCGTTAATCCTCATGTAGTTGGTTAATTTTGCCTCGCATCCCACTGACACTCTAATTTTGAATCTTGCGTACTCGAGTTCTTCCAGGGCCATCGTTGCTTTATCAACCTCAATGAGTGTTCCCATTAAAGCTGCAATGTGTTTGAAGGAATCTGTATTCCATAACTTCAATGGTAAACCCCTACATCTCACCCAAACCAGTTTGTCCACCGCTACAAATTGTTCTTCCCATGGGATGATGGTGTCAAACATTTCTTCAAACCATGTTTTATTCTCCTCTATCGCTTCTAGGATATTTGATTCGTTTTCCCCTAGCAATAGCACATGCAACCCACCCAGAAATTTAACCTTTATATGGCTGAGACCTTCCAAAATAAGACATTCATTCAAACATGATACCTTACTTAGATCCGAGACTCTCCCAATGTAGCACTTTTTTAGCCACTCCCTGGAAGATTCTTCTTCTCTAAAATGTATTGCCTGCACTCTTGCCCTGTTATGTGGTTGTTCACCAATACCTTTACCACTCTTAACTATATTTGCATACGTTTTTTCCTCTTTGACCCTCCACTCTTTTTTAGACTCTCTCCCTGGCTCTATTACCTTCCCTTTCAACTTCATGTTCCACTCTTTTCTGGTTTCTGTTGATCTATTGTATTTTGGTCTGTTAGCCTTCAGTTTCCAGCTTCCAATCCATATTGTGTTCAAATGGTTCTCTAGTTCCCTGAAGTTCTGTACTCCTTGAAATCTCACAAATCCGAACCTTTTCTTCTTAATGTTCAATCTTCTTGATATGAAAATATCGCTTACCCTTCCCCATCTGCGAAAAATCCTCCACAAATCTAGTTCTTTGATGTCGAAGGGAAAGTTAGAGAAGAAGAAAGGAATCCCTCGGGAGAGTTCTGGTCTCTCGAAAGTCGTTGCCATTTTTTAATTACAAGAAATGAATAATGATATTTTTCTTAGGCCTTTCAACCAAAATGTATTAATTTTGATAATCCTTAATAATATTTGTGGATAAAAGGAGGGTTATGAATGTATGCAAATTGGATTTTGATGCAAATATTTGTTGTATATGATTATAATTTATTTTATATTAGCTTATCTTGATTTACGGTATTGTAATTACTATGATCATACCAATTACATTAACGTATGAAGTTGTAGATTTAAAAGACACTCAAGATCAACCTAAAAACATTATGGTTGATTTTACATGATGGAAGAAATGCACAGTGATATTTTTATAATTAAGTTAGGGCTACCAACCCTTTTTCTTCCTCACGATTCTAACATAATTTTCATCCTTCTTGTTTTTTTTCTCCGACAATGTTGTTTGTGCATGCATTTGGAGGCGTTAGAGGGCATTCTGCTAGTCTAAATTGGTTGGTGTTGGTCCTTTATCATGTTGGAAACCTTTCTCCAATTGGATTGAAGTTTTTGTGGGTTCAAGTCTCTCATTGAGGTATGTTTTATATATCTCTATTGTACTATTGGTATCGAACCGTGGTTGTTTTTTAAAAGATCTCAATCATGACAATGCATGAATGTCTCCATTGAATTTGTTAGGTGGTATAATTTTTGTTTAATTTAAATTGTGATATTTAGTTCATTAACTTTAACTATTGAAATTAATTTTTTTTAAAGAATGAATAATATTATACGACGATTAAAATTATAATTTGAAATTTATGAATAGTAAAATTTATAAGAACTAATCAATTATTTTAGTCATTAGGATATACTTGACTTTAGTCCCTACCTTTTTTAAAATGATAGGGATTAAATTACATGAAATTTATCCATAATTATAATATTTAGGATATACTTGACTTTAGTCCCTACCTTTTTTAAAATGATAGGGATTAAATTACATGAAATTTATCCATAATTATAATATTATATGATGATTAAAATTATAATATGGAATTTAGGAATAGTAAAAGTTATAGGAACTAATTAATTATTTTAGTCCTTAGGAGCAACTTAATATTTTAGTCCATATTTTGTTTAAAATAATAGGGATTAAACTACAGGAAATTTTCCTACAATTTAGTTTATATTGATCGTAGAAGTAAAATGTATTGAATATGTTTATGTGACATTGTTTGTTTTTGTTGTATTAACTTTATTCAAATTAAGTATCTTATTCATGCACGCATTGAGTGAACCTCATCATTTCTATTTGAGATTCTGTGAAAATGGTTAAATAGTAATAATTTATATGGTTAAATAGTAATAATTTATATTAAATCATGAATTGTCTAATTAGATAATTATTTTCCAGAATTTGTTAATAAGTACAATAGTAAGTCTATACTTAAATTTGGTAAAATTTTGGTTAAAACCATTTTATGTTTTTCTTCATATGCATACTTAACTGTGGTACTTTGTTACCACTTTCATTGTGTACTTTAGAGATCAATGTGAAATGTGGTCAAAATTTTATCAAATTTAAGATAATAAGCTTTGTTTTTACATGTTAGCGAATTATGGAAGATGCTTTCCTAAATGGATAGGGTAGGACCAAATTTGAATGAATGCATGTCAATTTAGTAAAGAATATGAAAAGAGACTTGATGAGTTCTTGCAATTTGCTTTTCAAAACGAAAAAACTATCAATGGGACATATTATAATCCTTACGTTTGTTGTTTGAATTAGATACGCTAGCTATGACATGGAAGAAATACGTGATCACTTGTTTATCTTTGGTATCGTGAATAATTATACAATATGAACTTGACAAACAGAAATATTAGATGTTCCTACTATGTCAGAAACAAACAAAAAAATTGAAGAAGGGATGAACGATCATTTAGAGGACTTGATATGTGATGTTAGTGAAGAAAATTTTGGGAGAACAAATTTGTATGATTGTTTGAAGTCAGATTTTGAGCAACAGTTGTACCGAAGATGCAGAAATTTTACACGATTGTTAACTGTTAGAATTGATGGCTAAAATATGAGGGGGAAGTGAATTGTTTATAAAAGCTTTTCACAAATACTTGCTTAAGAATGAAACTTAATCAATCACAAATAAACAACAAGGATTCAGAAAACTGTTTCAGAATTTTAATCGGTTAAAAATACGTTTTAACCGATTGTTTATAGCAACAGTAGAAAGTGAATTTACACAAACAGTCATGAGAGTTAAAAGATAGAGAGATTCACACAAACAGATTATACTGGTTCACTCAACTCTGAGCTACATCCAGTCCTCATAACAACCTCTGAGTATTCCACTATGTAACCAATCATAGATTACAACAACACACCACAAAGAGGTGACTTTGAATCTCACAAAGCCTACTCACCCTCTTTGCACCAACACACACCTCAAGCCAGACTCACATTGACTTTACAGGAATTTACAAACACGTTTACAATATCATAATACAATTACAAGAAACTAAGTAAGGGTAGAAAACACCTGGAATTACAGAAAACCAGAGGCCCTATGACCAGTTCTTGAACCACAACAAAGCTTAAAAGCATTCTTGCTAATCTTGGAAAACTTCTTTCACAAACAGATTGTAATCTCTCTTTTTAATCTCAAATCAGAGTCTAAAACTTCTCTTTAAAACATTTGAAAGAAGACTATATTTATAGCATTTGAAATCTAGCCGTTTAAGGCAACATAATATAGTCAAATCAGTTTTGTTCTCATTTAAAACAGTTGAAACTGGTTTTCAAAAAGCTGTTAGCACAACACTCATTTAACCGGTTGAATGGGTTAGGTAGTTGCAAAACCAATTCAAAAACAATTTCGAAACCTTATTGCCAACTAAGTGACAAACAACCGATTGTCTCAACAATTCAACCGGTTGTTTTTCCTTTGCATGGAAAAACACTTAGTTCTTTAAAATAGATTGAAACAAGCTTTGTGTAGGAATCAAGGACTGATCTTACAAAGATTCTAAACCCCATAACTAAACTCAAACCTAAAAAGCAGCACAACTTCAGGTTCCATGAGGATTTGATACATCAAAGCTTCCCATCTTCAACATTAACAACTTTAATATTATTCAAATTAGAAGCAAGAAATGGATGCACTTTAGAAGTTTCATTCAATTTTTGGAGTTGTTGAAGGAGATGCTTCCAAAATGTATTACTTAATTGTAATTGTGAGACATATAAGATACTATGTTCGTTGGATTTGGAGTACAAAAAGATACATGCATGTTCTAATGATTGTGTATTGTGTAGAACTGAGTTTGCTTCATTGAGGGTATATCCAACATGTGGGTTATCACGGTTTAAAAAGAAACATGATGGAAGTACTCATCACGAAGAAACAAAGAGTCCCCCTACAAAGGTGTTGTGGTACTTGTCAATAATCGACTAACTGATTCATTTGAATGTGTCTACTACATCATGTACCTCATAAGAGTCATCATTTAGACATGTATTAATGAATCTTGTACTAAGGTAACACATTTCAACATTTACTAAATTCCAAAATTATCTTTATGACTATTGCATAATAATGTGAGTCAAATGTGACAGGTATTCAATTATCAAACTCTATTGTTCCAAGATGACATTCAATGATCAATGAATAATGAGCAACCTTCCTTTAAAAAAATAGTGTAGTTAGATTTATTTTCTAATTTAACTAATTTTTAGGTTAAATAAGTTCTTTTTTATTGTATTTTTTTTGAAATTGTTTGGTTTATATTACATATATATGTTGATTGATATTTTTCTCCGTTTTTAAATTTTAGTTTTAAGTCAAAATTAATTTTAAAAAATTTCCAAAATTTACGTTCAATCATGATTAAAATTCCAACTAATTAATGTTTACATTATATATATTCAAATTTTACAATTTATAAAACATAATAATATATAAGATTAATAAAAATAATGTGATTCAGTATGACTTAAACATTTTTTGAGGGTAGGTGGCTCTCCTTGGTCGCATGATCTAGAAGAAGACTCACCGTTTTTTTTCCAACAGCCCCTAAACACTAAAGGCTTTATGCAAATTGCTACTTGAATTTATCGTTCTAAAAAATAGTGTCATTTAAGGCTAACTAAAATGGACTTGGCCTCACCTAACAATGTGGCTAATATTCATCACAAACAAAATATTGGACAATTATAAATAATTGATAGAACTTTTCAATTTCACATGCCATAGTGGTGTGGCATACGAGGAACTAGAAGCTACAAACTTGTCCAACCATTTCTTGATACAAGTGAACCACATGTTGAATAGTCCCATTTGTAAAATAAGTTAAATATATAAAATTGTAATAATAAAAAAATTATGAGTAAATAGTGCATGTATTAGTAGAATAAAAATATTTATTTGGGTAATAATAATTTAAAACTGTATTTAACATTATTTTTAATTAACTGGCATGTGGAAAATAAACTCCTTTTTCACATGAAACATATTCTTTCTAAAAAATTTTGTTATTTTTTTAAGTTTATAACACGGTTTCAGATTGGCTTACGGAATCCTCCATGTGTAATGTTAAAAGTTTGATGTAAAGCATCATGATCTCAGTGGCTGCAACAATTATATTTTTTTAATACCTAAACTTTTAACAGCAGTTTAAATCCCGGTTTCTAATAATAAATGGTGGTTTTAGGTTTCTTTGTATGGAAGGAAATGTTTGGAGAATAGTTTTAGAACACGCTGACTCATTATTGAGTGTGACTAGAATCCGTCACTAATCCACAAAAGCCAAATATAGTAGGACTGATCAAGAATTGGCGAAAATGGCCCAAGGTAAAATTTCAATTTTCAATCTTTGTCACCAAATACTAATTCCCTTCCAATGTTTTCTCTCAACAACAAACCAATGTACTGTAGAAAAGAAAACTACAAAATAAAAAATAGAGAAAATTGAAGACTTTTATATCACACAAGATAAGAAAATATGAACAGTAAGGTTAATTAAGTTTAAAATCCACTTACGATATCGGAAATATTTAAATTTAATCTTAACGAGTCTGACATATATAATAGATGTTATTTTAATAGACAAATACACAAATTTTTAAAATCATATAATGAGATTGCCAAATGATTTTTAATTTTAACTATTTATTTATTTGTGTGTATAGTTTATATTTGAAAACTTCCGTGACAAAAAAATTCAATAGCTCTGAAAGGTTTTTGCACTGTTAATTAATAAGGAAAGAAAAACAAAAGTAGTTTTTTTTTTTCATAAACCAAGATTAACTTCTACATAAATGGTGAAAATTCTTTCATATAATTTTTCTAAATTCATGTTTTTTTTAATTTTTATTTAAATTATTTAAATTTATAAAGTTATTTCTTTTTATTTTGTTAAAAATATCACATTTCTTTTTATTTTGTTAAAAATATTACATTGATAAGAGATATTACTATTATAAGTGAGGACAAATATTATTTTATAAATTAGTTTATAACTCTTTCATTTTGAAGATCATTAAAATCAATGAATTACCGTAAGTATTATCTGTTTTAAAGTTTGAATTTTCCTCACAAGTAAAAAAATAAGAAATGAATTTTAATTTTAACTCAATTAATGTAAGAATTTATTAAGCCTATTGGATATTGGAATAATGGAATAATAGTGTAACTTAACTTTAAAGTTTTTTACTTTTTAGGATCATAGGAAAAGTATCAACTATAAAGAAAAATTTGTAAAAATATACATGATAGAAGAATTTTACAAGGGGTATATATATTATTTATGTTGACGAAAGTAGTAAGATAGAATATTGTTGAGATTGATGTTGTGATGTTCATAGGAATGGTAGATGCATTAGAAATTATGGGAGCAATTTGTATGAGAGGCATGTACGTGGGGATGATAAGGACAAGAGAAGCATGTGGATTGAAGTTTGAAAAACGGAGAGCTGCGAATAAAGTATAAATGTAGGAGTTAGGTCTGCGCAGCCTCTTTTCTTCTTCTCATTATACTTTTGGAAACCAATTCAACTCCAATGGGAGATTATTCAAACTCATTTTGAAACGTCAAAAGCACGGTCACACTATGCCACATTATTCTTCCTCTCTTTCTCTACGACCCAATACTTCCCCACTTCTAGAAATATTCACCTCCATAATGCCTTAGGTTTAAATTTTATCACTAAAAACTTCATCTACTTCAATTTTCTAAATCTCCCAACAACTAGAAATAATAATAATTATAATATACACTACAAGAATATCATAAAATAGAAACAAATTTTTAGAAAAAAATAATTAGTTGCTATAGTGACTAAATTAGAGATTATTTTAGAGACTAAAAAAAATGGTTTCTAAATTAGTTTCTATTATTATTAAATAGTTTCTAAATTGGTATCTAATTAGCTATCAAAGTTTTAACTACCAATTATTTAGATTCTTATCTAGAAACCATTTAACAATCATAGAAACTAATTTAGAAACCAAAATTTTTTTAGCATATAAAATAGTATCTAATTTAGTCAACTAATTATTTTTTAAAAAAAAATTATTTCTATTTCATGGTTTTCTTGTAGTGATATAAGTGAATGCAAAACTTATCTTATAAGCTAATTTTATAAGTTTGAGTTAAATATATAAGATGAGTCTTCCACACACTTATTCTTAGTCAATTTAAGATCTCTAACACGTCTTTTTTTATCGATAATATCTCATTGATAATAATTAATCTTATATTAATACTATTAATTATATATATAAATTAACCTCCATAACTTTTCCTTGTTTCTTCTTTCAAACATCATGATGCATCTAATTTTCCACGAAAATGTCACCAATCTTACGTAAGAGATGAGAAAATTGGGAGCATGAAGTTAAGAAGAATTATGATTTGGAGGCTTGCATGGTCCACCTTTTCCTCCGCGTTTCCTTGTGGCACCATTCAGGGTGGAATTTGTGAGGGTTTGATCTTGCAACTTATAAACAATATTTCAATCTGTTGAACCAAACTATAGTTTTTCAATCTGTTTTGCTTAATAATTAGGCACAGTACGGACGTAGTGCTAACCTTGGAAAACCAGTTTGACCATATCTCTTCTTTGTTCTTCTCTTCTAGGTCTCTAGGAATATGTATAACCAAATTATATCTATACTATCCCTACAACCAAGTTTTTCTTTCTTAATCATTCATTATATCCACACAAATAGCTTCAACATATAATTACTATCAAATAAACTTTATATATAAACTTAAAAGTATCTAATACATTTACTTGTTTTTTTCTTTGAATATTTAACACAATTTTTTTGGCATCAAATATACCTAATAAATTAAATTTTTTAAAGGGTCCCCATGGTTAGTAACTCCCATAAAATTGGAGGCATGTCTCTTATATTTTCAAGTAAATTAGTTTCCATGACTAGTAACTTCCATCAAAATTTGTGACGTGTTGTCTTTTATAAATTAATTTTTTTAAAAGAGTCTCTTTCGTTCGTTAATTAGTAACTTGGTGATATCTCTATTATGTTGTTTTCAAATAAACTAGTTCCGTGTTGTTATGATTTTAATTTTGTTTTTTTCTTCTACCCTACCCCAAGTACTATCGAAATCAAGAAGATATGGAAACACCAATAATACATAGAGACCGATATTTCATAGAAAGATCCAAGACATTTTGAGTCGTCGAGATATGTGTACCACTTTGGAACACATCTATCAAATTTTTTATAAACAAATTGCACTATGACAAGATGATTAATCAAAATATAATTAACAAAGTATTACACTTAAAACAATGTGAAAAAGTGTAAGTAGAAGATATTTGGGTTTACTTTAATTATCGTACATGTACAAGTCCATCTAGAGTTACATAAATAGGGGTGTCTCAAGGATAGGTACATTTTATGCGGTTATTAGCATGTAGTTGAATTTCTCTCCAAGTTCCCATTTGAATAAAAGCTAAGTGTCAGAGTATTTTCACAAGTACTTCGACCTTGAAGTTTGAGAACCAAGAAGAGATCACGGTAGAGCTGAAGGTTTCCCATATTTATATAGACCAAGGTAACAACAGGAAGGTGACAACAATAGGAGAACATGTGGTCTTACAAAGGGAGTCTTGGCATAGTAAGAACATTTTATTGGAACATTTTTTGTGCCCACCAGGCGCCGAGTAGAAACCTTAGTCAAAGACCACATGGTTACAGCATGCTAGATGACGAGCATTGAGAATCAAATGGATTATATAACTATGTTGCAAGAGCTTCACCTAGACATTAAGATGGAAGACGATTGAGGAGATGGATGCATTAAGAATGAAGAACGTGTGGATGAAACAAAAGTTGGAAAGTGGCAATACCATGCCATTACCCTTTAGACACACCAAGGGAGAACCAACCAGATCAAACATTCCATCAACTAAGGCGAATGAGGCCTAGAGTAATTAAGTGAATCTTTCCCTAACATTTCTGTTAACAGATACATTACCACCGCATAAAGCACCCTTTTGTGGACAACATCATGGATAGACCACTCCTCGCCAACTAGCGAAACTCCACCTTAGATTGGTATGATGGGACAACTGAACCAAACGAACATGTTGATATATACGTTACCATATTAGTTTATGTACAACTGAAGATGCAATTTTTTGTTGAGTGTTTATGACCTCCCTAAAAGAAGTTGCGTTAAGTTGGTTTAGTCGTTTTCCCTCGAAGTTGATTGATTGTTTAAGCACTTTAGAGAGTAAGTTTGGGGCACAGTTCAAAACTAACTAGTTATACCATGCATCGCATGGTAACAACTTTGAAGCTCGTGTCCTTTTTCAAACAATATGCGCAAGAAATCAACTACCATCTTAGATGAATTAAGGTAATGATTTGTAAAATTCATGCAACTAGAATGTCGTGGGTGATATCAATTGTCCCGTGGCGAAGGTCAGGTGGGCTAAGTCACAATCAAATCATGACGCTTGGGTTGCTATGCTCTTAAGTAAAAAGAACTGCACCTTGACTACCAAGTATAACTTTTGGTGTGATGATCCAGCAATAGATATCAAAGGCAAGGTCACGAGTTTGATTCTCAACGAGGCAATTATTGGAGGGAGATTGTTGCATGTCACATCAATTGTCTCGTGGTGGAGGTCAGGTGGGACAATTGAATCGTGACACTTGGTTTCTATGCTCAAAAGTTAGGCTTAATTTAGCTTATCACCCTCAGACTAATGGACAATTCAAAAGGACTATCCAATCTTTAAATGACTTGTTAAGTGCCTTTGTTTTAGAACAAAGTAGAAGTTGAGATCAATTTACACCACTAATTGGTTTACTTATAACAACAATTTCCACTCAAACATAGGAATGACTCCACACGAGAATCTATATGGGAGAAGATATAGAACGTTGTTGTGTTGGTATGAGAATTGAAATTCATTAATTTGGGTCCAAAGATAATTCAAGAAGCAACTTATAAGATTAAAATGATAAGTTGAAAGATGAAAACTTCTCAAGATAGGTAAAAAGTTATCATGACAAACGAATGAAGCCCCTTGGATTTTAAGAAGGGGATCATATTTTCTTGAAAGTCACACCTGTAAATGGGGTTGGTAGAGTTATCAAATCTAGAAAAATTTCATTCAAAGTCATTGGTCCCTATCAAGTCCTTAAATGAATTTGTTTTGTCATGTACCAAATTGCTTTATCTCCGAACCTAATCGAGACACACCTAGCTTAGTGTCAATTACATTGAATGCTTCATGCATGCAACAAAAATTGGAAGAGGATGTGGAATTTTAATGGAAGGATTTTATGGAATTTGTGAGGTGGAAGGAAGCAAAGAGAAGTTCAACCAACTCTTTGGTAAGCCAAATGATGGCATTGAGCTCTTCTCTTTTGTGATTTTTGGGTGGTGGCGGAAGCTTGGACGGATTGGTGGTGGATCAAGGCCCTCCTAGGAGGTGTGGTGGCCTTGTAGGTGCAAGAAGAGTAGGGATGTGAGGGAGGTTCGGCCAACCCTCTTTGGTAGGTGAATGGGTTGAAGATCAATAACCTAAATCTAGAGAGATTGTAGGCAAAGGGAGTATGTATGGCTCAAGTTTGGTAGCATAACAATACTCAAAGTAATCTTACAAAATGAGAGCCAAGCACCTCCTTACATAGGAATGGAGGGCTGGAATTTGAAGAGCCAAATACAAATGAAATGCTAGCCAAATTACATGCAAGTGTGAGCACATGGAAGCACATGGCACATGGGAGCACATGGGTGAAGTGGCGCCTAAATGGAGGTAAATTCTAGAAGTATTCCTTGTGTGGTTGGTCTAGAATTTACGCCCATTAGGTCTAGCTAATTGGGTCGGTCCTAAGTTTACTTATAAATGGTTATTTCTAATTAAACTTAGGTTTAGCCTTTTAAGTACCACTTTGCATGTTTCATCATATTTACAAAAAGATTTAAACTATGCTACTTTAACTAGAAAAGGAAGAAGAACTATCTCACACTAGAGTCTATGACATGTAAAAATGTCCCCTTGACCCCTTTTTGACTATGACTCTAGTGATTGCCTTAAATGTAGCATTTTGGTGGCCTTTGATAGGATTGGTGTTGGGGCCTCTTCCATCAAGATCTATCCTCAGATCTAGAGATTTGATCTCGGATGGCAGCCTCGTGCTTCTTCAACTATACTTGTCCTCCCGGATCAAACGTCCATCTAGGGGATTTATCAAATAAAGCAAATGAATTAGATGAAGCAGTTATATAAAAATCAATTTTATGAAGTTGCCATTCTTTTTGTTTTTCTATTGTTTTGGGCAACTTTTTACAATATTTCTCTTTTGATTGTTGTATTTGTTCTTTAATCCTCTTGTGTATTTT
>Ga0123342_1006407_pt1 | contig 16323 bp, 18 predicted proteins | sample Turbeawhitnodule_FD_89960 | JGI IMG/M metagenome (GOLD analysis project Ga0123342, IMG submission 89960) | Root nodule microbial communities of legume samples collected from Mexico - Turtle bean Mexico white nodule | ecosystem: Host-associated > Plants > Roots > Nodule | place: Mexico: Nepantla... | reverse complement strand
GCCGTGTCGTTTCTTTGCAGGTTCTTGAAGTAGATCCAGAGGAGGAACGAAGGTGATAAGCGGTGCGCACGTCGATCCTTTGACGAGGCATTCTCCAGCGCTCCGGTCAACAGGCAGGATCAGGATGAAACAAAAAAACTCGTACTCCCACCACCATGAGAGGAGTTACACTAATTTTGCAAACGGGAAAATCTTACCGTAACGATTCTGTCACTATAAAGGTATTTCAAAATGAAATTTCATCTGTCTCCCTCTATGTGTCAAGTCGTCACCCCAATATCATCAAAGACAATTTAAAAAAAAGATTTAATGTAAGTTGATTTAGAAAAGTTGGTACCGCATTGAAAAAATAAAAACTCTTAACATAAGGATGAAAAGTACTATAAAATCTTAAAAGAATTTATATTTCTCTAACAAAATTTATTTGTATTAAGTAGCTTACAATGTGTAATAAATAAAATTAAAAAGTGCATTTAAATCGTAAAATCTCAAATATAAATTAAAAATATATATTGTATGACAACATATAATTATTAGTATATGATATATTGTTATTATTTATGTGAAGATGTTATGTCCGGACTTGTGTGAATATTAATAAGCAGCTTACAAGAATAACAAAATTAGAAAAAATTATACATAATGTATTTAAAATTTTAAATGTAGAATACATGTAGATTTTTTAAAAAGTAAAATTGAAATTTGAGTGCATATGTAGCTGCGGTGATTATGATGTGCAGAATGCAATTGGCATGGTTGATTATGGGTGTCTTCTCTAATTTTGTTGTTGGAGGGCAGTGTAAAATGACAGAATTTGGTATGGATATTTATTGTTGCAATAAAATTGTAATAAAAAGTTAGAGAGAAAGAGGGGATAAGATATTTGATGATTTTCTGGTGAAAAAGAGAGTTAAGAAAGAGGATGATTGAATGAGCATAAAAAAAAAATCTAAAGAGTGGAATGAGATAAGGTAAGGCTGCAATCTGAACTATGCAGACACTCACCAACATGCTCTCCCTCTCGCCTTCTGTCACTGCAAACACTCACACCCTCAAACCCAGTAATCCCAATCATCTCTTTCTCATAACTTCTCCATCCTTCACCAACCGTCGCCATTCCGTCAAACCCATATCTGCCATAATCAACCCTTCTTCCTTCAAGAACCCCCAGCCTCCGCCCCAGCAGCAAGTCTACCAACCCTTTCGCCCTCCGCCGGAACCCCTCCCTTCGCAATACAGCACCCTCGACATCGCTGGCCGCATCGACATCCTCGCCAACCGCCTCGGCCTCTGGTACCAGTACGCTCCGCTCATTACCTCCCTCATTCGGGAAGGCTTTTCTCCTCCCACCATCGAGGAAACCACCGGCATCACCGGCGTGGAACAGAACCGTCTCATCGTCGCCACGCAGGTCCGCGACTCCCTCGTCCAGTCCAACGCCGACCCCGACCTCCTCTACGCCTTCGAGACCAGCGGCGCTGAGCTGCTCTACGAGATCCGTCTTCTCAGCACGTCGCAGCGGGTCGCTGCCGCGCGTTTCCTTGTTGAGAATAACTGCGACGGGAAGGCGGCGCAGGAGCTGGCGCGCGCAATGAAGGATTTTCCGAGCAGGCGTGGGGATAAGGGGTGGGAGAGCTTTGATTACACTCTCCCCGGAGATTGTCTCTCTTTTATGTACTACCGGCAGGGCAGGGAACACAAGAACCCGTCGGACCAGAGGAGTTCGGCACTGGAGCAGGCGCTGCGCGTGGCGGAGACTGAGAAGGCGAGGAAAGTGGTGTTGGAGGAGTTGGAGGGGAATGAAGAGGAGGATAAGGTGGAGGATGGGGAAAGAGTGCGTGTTCCGGTAGTGAGGTTGAGGATTGGGGAGGTGGCAGAGGCTAGTTCGGTGGTGGTGTTACCGGTTTGCGGAGCGGAGGAGAAGGAGGTGTTGGAGGCGCCGTTTGAGTGTAGGAGTGAAGGAGAGTTTGGGGTGGTGGTGGCGGAGAAGGGGTGGGCGAGGTGGGTGGTGTTGCCTTGGTGGGAGCCTGTGGTGGGTTTGATAAAAGGGGGTGTTGTTGTGTCGTTTCCTGATGCAAGGGTTTTGCCGTGGAAGGCTAATAGGTGGTACAAAGAGGAGGCTGTATTGGTGGTGGCTGACAGGAGTAAGAGAGAAGTGGGTGCTGATGATGGGTTTTATCTTGTGAATGGTTATGGTGATGATGGGGGTTTGAAGGTGGAGAGGGGTTTAACATTGAAGGAAAAGGGTTTCACTCAGAGTTTAGGAACTGTCTTGTTGGTTGTTAGACCGCCTAAAGACGAGAATGAAGATCAATTGACTGACGAAGATTGGGAGTGACCAAGACTCAAAATATAATACCCCTTTCCTCTTTTTTCTATTATATTCATTTCGGATCACATGCAACTATCTTTTCTTTTTCATACATAATAAAATTGTTTATCTTTTCTTCTTCATCTGCTTCATACACTCGGTGGTTTTCTGCATAATGGCTATAACCGTTTGATCTAGAGTGCAACTACTTAACTTGGACATGCAAATTTATCAGTTAAGTATAGAAAGTTAGATGTGGTTAAAGTGGATCAGCTGTTGTGTATGGAACACTTGATCAACTCTAATGTAAATATTGGTATAATTTAAGTTCTGACTGTTGAAAAAAAATTCAGTACACGGGTAATTGGACGTGTTAATGAAAATAGAGATGAAATTCTGTTACCAACAACATAAAACTTTAAGGTAGAGACTTAGAGGCTCCACAATTCATACGCAGGAAGTTAGCATAATAGGGAAGATGACTCCTCAAATCCATGGGATGCCTAGCAAATGTTTGAATTGAAATTACAAAATTGTATTGAATAATAGGTTCATAAAGCATTAACAGATGTATTATCATTTAAATATTTAACATTTGTAATGCAAGTTTTAACAATACGTTTGTTTCTGATGTCCTTGAACCCACCTTCTCTGGCTCCTTAACTACACTTTCCCAAACAGTACATGTTTTACAAGGCCCTATATCACTTTTAATTATATATAATAACTATAACTTTTTACCATCTACCTTTTTTTTTATTTCATCTTATTTTTACTTAATTTTTTTATTCTTTTATTATATCACTTGTCACTTTTTTATTTTTTTTATTGTATCAGTGCTATTTACTTAATTTGAGTTAATTGGAATAAATGTAATTCAGTGCAAAAAGTTGAGAGTAACTCATAAGTAGCTTTTATATTTCATTAATACTTTAAAGAAAAACAAAAATTTAAAAGGTATACAAGCATGGAAGGTTTGGGCCATTCATTAACAAATTTTTAAGCTTAAATTGTTAATTAATTATCAAAATAAATCCAAATCGTTTGTCGTGAAGGTCTCACATATCATGTAACAGTTACATCTACAAACATGATTTCGGGATCAAATCCCATTCGGACTGTTTTAGTAAACAGATGCCTGAGCAATGCATGTTTTAAAACAAATCACTAGCTTATATCTGCACAAATAAAAAGGGGACAGAAATTACATTTTCTGAAGTTACTAACATTGTTTTTTGGATTTTCAGTCTGAGACCTGTTCAAGTTACAAGGCTCAATGAAATGACGAGGACGCATCCTCTTTCTCTCTTTAAACAATTTTGCAGTTACCAATATCCTCTATTACTTTCATTGACCTCAGAAGAATATTTAACCAAGCCATTGTTGGGCACGACGGTCTCCGCTATTTCCAACAGAATGCCTAATGCTAATCTTTTCATTAGCATATTTTTGTTGAAGCCATTCAAAAGCATTTACATCAAGTTTTCCATTAACTGACTTCCCTTGCTTCCTACGAGTTTGTTGCTCCCTTATTGAAGCCCACAATTTCCCAACGGCATCCCTCTGACTAGCTGTAAATCTCGCCACATTATCAGAGGCATGTTTCACTAAAATATCAATCACGGTTTGACACCTGGATTGAGAAAGGATAACAAAAAAATTTCAAAATCATAAAACGTGCGTAAAAGACATAATACAACAGGAAACGGTACCAGCACTTACCAGGGTATTTTATAGCGCCGGGCAGCAATCTCTAAACATGTTATCAAGGCTTCTCTTTGTGACTTGAGGAATATCTTGGTTTCTTCCTCATCCTCCCTTATCTCCACAGCTGCCTCATTCCTTGCCTTTAATTTTTCACCTTTCTTTGAGGAATTAGGAATCAGAGCGTCAAGTCCAAATGGGTCAGCTTCCTTCCCATCATTATCATTATCAGTTGTAGGTGTTTTACCACCTTCCTCTGCTATAACTGTGCTATCTTTCAGGGACTTTGCTTCCTCTGCATCCTCCTCCTCTGTTGCAACAGGAAGACTAGATATAATTTCTTTGATTTTCCCAGCTGCTTTAGAAAACTGTACAAAAATAGGAAAGAAATCATGAGTAACAGAAATAATCTTTATGGATCCAAATATTCTAGGCAAATAGAATAAGATCTATAATAAACAACAATATTCCAGACAATATTTTCACTGCAAATAATTTGACACATCAATAGTTCCTCCAAAAATATACAAAGTCAAAGTATTAGCAAGCAGAGTGCCATGCCAGGGAATTCAACATTTGCAACCAAGAAAACTCCAACTACCCACAATCAAAATTGTTTGTCCCTCGAGTCACTGATGTCTCCTTTGCAAGAGGAGACACAAGTCACGCACCAGTGAACTCCCATCCCATTATGCATCTATCACAAGCATGGAAAGGGTGGACACAGTGGATGGCTGTATTGGACATGATTATGCTTATCATTCCGTCATCTACTTGACAATTAATCTTATCATTGCTCCAAATGATTTTCTTTCCAATCTATTTTTGACTCCAGCCAGTAAAACCAAATATTCAAAATACTATGTTGAAACACTAGGATCCATCTTTTGCCACAATTCATGTGGATGAAAAACTAATGAATTGATATGTGAAATGACAACTTCAAAGATCACTACATCAAAGTAATGAAAACTGTGACCAGAAAATATAACTTTTATTTCACTGCTACTTTTCAAATGAGAATACAATCTCTCTAAATAGTTTTACGATAGACTTCTCAAAATCTACCTTCTCTCTTATAAAACCTATACTATAATTTACATTTAAAATCATAGTATAAATGACATTCAAAACTAGAATTAAAGCTAATAATTATTGACCATTCAAATTTCCAAATAAAACTGATGACGGCTTTGAGTTTAATGCTAACAAATTCCCCCCTTAAACTCAAACCTTTCATATTCTTCATTCAAATTGTTTTTCTGATTGTCATCGCCCACACTTCCAATTTTATATTTTTTCTTAACCCAACCGCCTCCAATATTTTCCCAATAGTAACCATACTCTTCTGGATTAGAAGCAACTTCTGTTTTCTTCACTGCATCAATCTATGCAAAATTTTGAATTAAATTACTTTTAATTTCTCAAACAAAATCTTCTCCACTTTTACCCTTGGAGTTTAAGGATTTAAGGAAGACTTTGACTTCAATGAGCTTGGAACATAATGATTATACCATATATCCTTTTCAGATAATGCCTTGACATCATTCCATTTACCCTCTTCTCCCAAATCAGAACCACTATCTTCAAGTACAACATATGAACCAAGTTTCTTATTGCCACAAGAAACTTTATTGAACCCCACAATCGGACCGTCTAAAGTATTTCCTACACTTTCATCAACAATAACAAAACATGGCAGATACTTGTCATTGGCATTTGGTTCTGCCTCCAACTTTTTCATAGCTTCAAGGGCATTTGAAAACTTATAAGGGACTTCTAATTGAACTGTAATTCATTCACCTTTTCTTTTTGTGTCAAAAGCAACAAATGGAGTTCTTCTACTTGATTGACTCTACTTTCTTTGTCTTTCTCCATATCAACATATTTTTCTTCCAATTTTTCCTTTTCTCCATGTTACCAAATTTTGCTTCAACACTTTCCAATTGAGATACCAAGACATTCTTTTCATTTAGAAGATTGTGTTTTTCACTTTTCAGTAAATTGCAAGATTCTTCCAAGCTACTTGATTTTCCCCTTAAACCTTCAAGCTCAATTTTGTCATCACAAAGGGACTTCTCCGACAAGATATTCTTTAAGTTGAGTTTGAACATCTGATTCTTTGCCATTTCCACGTTTGCAAGCACTCGTTCATTTTTGCCGTTCAAGTGCAAAGTCCGATCTTTCATGAAAACCGAATAACCTTTCTCCAATAATTGTCCAGTACTGAGAATATTACTCTTTAAGTCGGGTACATAATAAACGTCCTCCTTAGTGTCTTGTTTTCCATCATTTTGAGAACAACATATTTTTCTCTGGCCTTTTATTGGAGTCCGCACAAGACACATGTCCATCTTTTATCTCTTATATATCAAGAAAGATATGTTTGTGCCACACATGATTACTAGCACCAGTCTATATACCATGCCATGTCACTATTCAGAATGACGCCTTCATTGGCCATCATGAGAATTCCTTCCTCTTTTATCTTCCTCCACTAAATTTGCACTTTCTTCCACTCTTTTCTTGGTATAACACTCCTTTGCATAATGTCCATATTTTCCGCAGTTGTAACATTCAACTAGTGTTATCGATATGGGATAATGGATCATATCGAAGACCCCAAAAATCTGTTATAGAGTTATAATGGAAAACATAACGAGTTATGGCGAAAACATTGCGGTTGAAAGAAATATAATATATAATATATATATATAATATATAATATATATATATATATATAATATATATTTATATATATAACTTCAAAAAACTACAAAATAATGAAAGAGACAATCATAACTAAAGATTATATTATGTCTAAAGATTCAAATAACAATAATATCAAATCAAAACATCGCAAATTTAATGTTCAAAACATAAAATAACAACAAAACACAAGCAATTGTCTTATGTTTCTAACTATTAGAGAAAGTATAGTGGCCATGGTGGCATAGATAAAAAATGTGTTGTTGAAAATAGTTATATAATGTTTTCAATAGGCCCAAAATAGGACCAAAATTAGTAAGCTGTGATTTTTAAATTAGGGTTTACCAGGGAGTCGCACGCTGCCACACTCAGTATTAAATTTTAGGGTTTTTTATTAGGTTAAATGAGAAATGGGCCTTTGCCCCAAACTTATGTCTCCTAAAAACTAGGTTTAGGTCTTCATGTTGCAACCCTTCTTCATTAGCCGCACACAGCTTCTTCTTCATGCTTCACGTCGTCACAGCGTGCGGCGCCATCGCTGCCACCGTTTGTTTTCCGCTTTTTTGGATATTTTCGATTTTCGTTAGCATTCCGAGATGCCCAAAGCGAGCACCATGGGCCGATAATGGATAACACTGCATTCAACATTTGAACTTTTTGAACGACCACCACTATCATGACCTCGTCCACGCCAGTTTTGCTAGTTAATTTTTCCCCTATCTTGATTGTTGTTTCCATGACCACGACCTCCGTTGTGATCAAAACCGCGACCTTCGCATCCATGTCCTCTTCCTTGGTTATGTTGCATGAACATCACCTTGTCTTCTTTGATGGTCATCTTTGTTTATAAGGCTTCCTCCAAGACTTGTTTCTTGTTCTTCTTTCGTTGTTCATGTGCTTCAAGAGAACCCGAGAGATCATCAATGGTCATCTCTTCCAAATTCCTTGACTCCTTGATTGCACATACAACATTTTCAAAGACATCGGTCAATGACCCAAGAATTTCCTCCAGGACCCTTGCATCCGTGAGAGTCTCTCCATTGCATTTTAGTTGATTGGCTACCGTTTGCACATGAGTGATGTAACTAGATACATCTTCTGAATCCTTCATCTTCATGGCCTCCAACTCACCTTGTAGAGTTTGAAGACGCATTTGTTTAACTCAGACTGCACCCTTGAACACCTTTTCCAATATGTCCCAAGCTTCCTTTGAAGTGGATGCACCAACAATCTTCTCAAAGATTGCCTCATCAGCAGCTCTATACAACATGTACAAAGTTGTCTTATCTTTTGATTGTGTCTCTTTCAACACTTTGTTTTGGGCTGCCGAATAACCAGTGGTATTTTCTAGTTCTTCAAAACCTTCTTGAACCACATCCCAAGAATCTTGAGATCCTAGAAGGGCTTTCATTTGGATGCTCCAATTGTCATAATTGGTCATCTTTGTTAGTTGAGACAGGGACATATTATTGGTTATACTGGCCATAGCTCTGATACCAATTTGTTAACAGAGAATATAACTTTTATTTCACTGCTACTTTTCAAATGAGAATACAATCTCTCTAAATAGTTTTATAATAGACTTCTCAAATTCTACCTTCTCTCTTATAAAACCTATACTATAAATTACAATTCAAATCATAGTATAAATGACATTCAAAACTAGAATTAAAGCTAATAATTATTGACCATTCAAATTTCCAAATAAAACTGATGACGACTTTGAGTTTAATGCTAACAAAAACTGTACATGAATATCACAAAATTATGAACAAATAAAAGGACAATACACAAATAAAAGACCACTATTTGTGATGATTGGAACAGCATTACATGTCAAACTAATTCCCCATAATTCCAATATGCTTCTCATTGTCTCAAATACGAAGAAAGTTGTTGTCACCAAGTTTAATATAGAATTCAATGAGAAACATACCACAAAGCTGTCATCTGTGTATAAATCATTTGCCACCACAGCATTAATTGTCCATGCTGCCAGTTGATTGTTTTGCTTCTTATTGAGGTGCTGAAATTAAAGGATAGGTCGGAGTCAAAAAGTCTTTCGCACACCCACCCACCCTGAGAAAAAAATAATTGCTAACTATGAATTATGAATATCTGCAACAAAAAGGTAATCTTACTTCTTTGGTGTTTTGAGCTGCGGAGAATAGACAATGGTAATCTGCTCGAACTGAAGGATCTGTACAAGTTATGGATGACGACATTGCAGCTTCTAATATTGCAAAAAAATAATCACTAACTTCTGACTTTACACTTCCTGCCTGAATGAGCTGTACAGCAAGCTTTGCCGCCTTGCTAAACTTTGTAGGGTTCTTGATGTGCGAAGATATCTTCTGCATGGCATCAATAACTTGTGCTTCAGAAGCATCCGTCATGGTTTTGAATTTCAAGCTTTTCTTAGGCGCTGCATCTGAAATTACAATAGATAATTCAGAATTTCAAAAAAATAGCAACTCCATCATTCAAGGGAAGCAGACATAAAAATAATAACTTCACATTATAGCAGCATTCTTAGAACCAGGAGAAAATTAAACTAAATTATTATCCTTTGTTTTGTTAAGTAAACTCAAGGGGGAGGGGATGGCGCCCAGTTCAAGAGGCAGGGAAAAGTTTACGTCTCAGAAAACACTTTTATAGTGGAACTTACATTTACCTCACCCAAAGAGACAAGTGAGGGCACAAATTTGCAACCTGTCAGATTTCTTTTTGCTTATGAACACCAAGGCAAGCTGAAGTAGAGTTATTGGTTTTTGATAAAACAATATACGGAACTCCTAAATTATTATATAATCAGCATAAGTTCCCATTAACAACAATAAAGCTTTACCCCACTACATATTAAATACTGAAGTTGACAGCGTGAAAAGAAAAATCAGACGATTCCCAGAAAATGGACTTTGAAGCTGAATTTTGCAGTCCCGATTGAACGACAAATGACCATTTTATCCATTCTTCTAACCACCATGCATGTATACATTTTCCCCATGCTTCCATGGAACTTAGGGTTCAGGCGAGAAAGCAGAAGAAAAAATAAACAGTATACGAATTACATGGAATTAATTGTTGGAAATGGAGTAACCCTAATTGGAAGAACAGGTAGAAAAGAAAAGTGTGATTGAAAGGAAAAGAAGTTGACCTTGGGTGTCGGGTTGAGTAGGGTTGGGGCGCTTGAGGGAACTTTTGAGGATGGACTTTGGAGGCGGAACTGCAGAGGATTGCTTGAGGGCACTTTTGAGGATTGGCTTCGGTGCCGGCACTGCAGAGGATTCTGTGTTGTCATGGTTGTTGGTAGCAACTGCAATTGGCCGTGGTTGAAGTTGATGATGTTGAGAAATAGCAGTGTTTGATGAAGGAGCTGGCAATCCTTCAAACAGATCGTCTGCCATCACAATTTCTCTTTTTCCTCTCCTTCTTCTTCGCCTTCCAAAACTCTTCCTTTCACCCACTCAAATATATTATTAAGACGCTTCTTGTTCTTTCCTTTTCTTTTTGTTAACCATATAATTACAGTTTAAATCATTCTCAAAAATAAATATTTTTATAATTAATTATATTTATATTTGTTGAAAAGAGATTTTAAAATAATTATTTTTACTTTTATATGATAAAAAGAGTAATCTTTTGCTTAAAAATGTATAAAACTAAAAGGAAATTTCAAATTTAAGTTCACCAAATCACTTTATTTTTTAAAAAATAAATATTTTTAGTCAATTTGAATTTCTGTATCAAACAATTTGCTGCATAAACAATTTGTTTTTTCCTAAAAATAGCTCAAGATTTAAAAAATACTTTTCCAAACATGTTATTATGTATTAGAATAGGCGTTTGACAGATTATGAGCTCAAGTGTAAAGTCTTCATAGTATTCTTAAAACTCTACTTAAAATTCAAATATCGTATGTTGTTAAATCTTAATTTAGATTCAGAGAGATTTAATACTATTTTTAGTCAACTTGAGTTTTTTTCAATAATTTAGTTTTTTTTTAACTTAATGATTAGCATTATTTTTAAATTGGATGGGTTTAAAAAGAGTGTTAAGAAATGGACTTTTAAGTCTAACACGTGCGTGAGACTATATATTATGGGTGGTCTGATAGCGGGTGACACGATAAGCCCAACAAAAGATAGATTTTAAATGACTCTATATCATGGTAAGAAGTGAACTTTAAACCTAACTCAACCTCGTAAAACCGGCTTATGAGATTGAGGTTTGCACCCACTTATATACAATTAAAGATTATAATCTCTAATCGATAATCTTAAACAAAGAAAAAAATAAATAATGATTTATTATTATTTAAAATCTAATTTATAATATATAAGAGAAAAGTTGAATTGCGATAGACATAATGTAGGTGTCTTAGTTAATCCTTTCGTTTATATTTAAAAACTGAGGTTGTGTAACAGATATAATATGGACACCTTAATTGATATATATATATATATATATATATATATAAATAATTTGGTAAGAATTTTTTTTTTTTATTTAGTAGGCTTATTATCACAGTTGTTTATGGAAATAATAAATGTCTAACAAAATCATCATACAACTAAAAAAAATTGTCCATAATTTTTACAGTAATCAAACAAAAGTAAAACTTATTGTATTGTTAACTTTATTCATATTTTAAAAAATTATATATTTTTCAGTTCAATCTAATTCGAATAAGTTGTGAGTTGGATTAGCTTGTAAGTTTAAGCTTATTTTAACATTCCAATTGTAAGTAAGTAATTTGAAATTTGTTATATATAACAAAGAGTTTTATGTGTGAAAAAGTAAAAATGTTTTAAAAGTTATTATTTAACTAACAATATTATTTTCAATCATACAAAAATGATGATTTTAATCTAGTGAACGAACTTTATATAACACAATTTTTTTACTTATTTACTTTGAAATATATTACACAATCGTATTGTAAATCTCACGTTAATAAAGGCAAGTACAATTTGGAGATTTTCGAAAAAATATAATTATATTAGATACTTTTCGTTAAAAGCATAATATTATTTAAAATAAATAAGTTATTTTAAACAAATAATTAATTTATCGCCAAAATTTTGTCTTTAAATAAATTAAAGATTGTTTAGCGGCGAAAATTTTCAGTAATATTCATTTATAGACATGTTTTACACATACAAATTTTCTTTATGGATACACTTGAAATTTTTTTTATTTGTCAAAAGAAAAATTATAAGATATGTGTACATCAGTAAATTTCATTATACTTAGCCAAAACAACAATTTAAACATTATACTTATTAAAATGGACGATCGGATAACCGACCACCTGAGGTAAATGAGCAGTTATAAACAATTATATAACTTAGTAAGTAAGAAGTTACAAATAATGTTAAACGGGTCAAAAGCACACTCTGAGATATCAGGGACATATCCCTATACAACTTTCATGATATCAGAAAATTACTATGCATGTTAGTCGTTAACTGATTATGTAGCCCACATAGGTAAAAGACCATGGGTCAACACTATAAATAGATCTCTTCGTGAAAAAATGAGGTACATTTTTCACATCCCATAAGAATACACTGAAATCATATCACTGACTTGAGCGTCAAAGTGTAATCACAAGTACCCCCAACCGACGGAATATCTACAGCAAAGGAAGGAAGCTTCAAAAAACTCAAGGACAACCTACACGCCAACAATTGTGTACCCGTTGGACATGCATTACCTGGCCCCTCTACCCCGTACAGGTACAATTGGCGCTCATCGTGGGGCCTGAGGTAATCTTCAAATTTCCAACAAAAACGTAACAACGATGGTTGCAACAAGAAACAATGCAAACAACGACCGTATAGCAAAAGAATCGACAACAATGATTCAAGTCCTCCAAGCACAAATAGAGGAGTTACGACAAAAGGGAATTGCAGATCAGCTGCATCATGAAGAAGATCGACGCAAACAAGAAGAAGACTGGCGGCGGCAAGTGGAAGAGGTATCTCTTCTAAGGGAACAAAATAGAAAACTACTAAAGCAGCTCGGAGGACCTGAACAAGAAGAATACTCTCGCACACTGTTTCCCTCACACACTCATCAATCTAGAGCGGTTGTCAAGACTTTGAAATTTGTCACCGAATTTGAAGGAAGTCCAGTGAACCATCCTAACAGACCCTCCTGGAGGGAGATAGGGAAAACTTTACACCACACTGCTTTGTTGGTTATGTACAGGGTCATCTAGGTCTTTAAAATATTCAAGTGTTCATCTAGATCAATGGAACCATCATAAAGTTTGATAGTTAGGCCTCTCCATTTATCGAGGAGTGGCACGACAATTATTTCGTATGTGAAAGGGTGGCCTTTCTGGTCTTCTTTATCGTTGAGAACAACATCATTTTTTGAGCTTTGATGTGTTTGGAGGGTTTGAGGAGTTTGAGGGGTTGGTGGTACTGCTCTAATTCGTCGAGGAAAAAGTATCTCAGAGCTATCTAGTCGATTCATTCCACTTCTACTAAAAAACAACCAAGAATCCCTCCAATAACATTTACAAACGACGACTTTACGACAATAGATCGGGCACTAGATGACCCTGTGGTACCATGGAGATAGATAAATTTGCAATCACCAAAGTATTGGTAGATCAGGGCAGTTTGGTCGACATTCTTTATTGGAAAAATTTCAAAACGATGAGAATTCCTGAAACAAACATACAGCCTTATGAAGAGCAGATTGTTGGGTTCTCAGGTGAACAGGTTGATACAAAAGGATATCTTGACTTGTTCACTACTTTTGGAGAGGAAGGATGCCTCAGTAAAACCATAAATGTCAGGTATCTATTGGTTAATGCAAATACCTCATATAACATATTGCTCGGACGTTCATCCATCAATCGCCTGAAAGCAATAGTCTCCACTCCTCATTTAGAATTGAAATTCCCTTCCACGACTGGGGACATTGCGACAGTACATATAGACCAGAGACTAGCCAGAGAATGTTATGTTGCTAGCCTAAAATTCGAGCCCACCAGACGATTATACACGACGTCACCGCATGATAATTCTTTGAGACGACGCGGGCGGTCAACAGAAAAACACTCCCGATACAGGCATCCAAAAGAACACAAGGTTGCCTTGGTAGATTTAGATCCTCGACTTGAAGCTGGCAGGTGAACACCTTCAGCCCTTACCCCCTCTAGGACAATGAACATAAAACTTACATGGGATCGTCCTTAAACCTAGACAATCGGAAATTAGTGAGCACAACCTTAGTTAAAAACTCTTATTTATTCGCATGGACCGTTGCAGATATGCCTGGAGTAAGTCACAATGTCATAACCCATCGCCTCTCCGTTTATAAGGAAGCCAGGCCAATAGCCTAAAAGAAACGAAAGTTAGGGGAAGAACGATGTAAGGCTGCTTGAGAAGAAACCGGCAAACTGGTGAAAGTAGGATTTATTCGAAGAGCCCATTATACCACATGCTTGGCAAACGTGGTAAGTGGCGGATGTGCGTAGATTATACCGACCAAAACAAAACGTGCCCCAAAGACTTTTATCCCTTACCAACCCTCGATCGACTGGTCGATAGGGTAGTGGGGCATAGCATCCTCAGTTTCCTCGACACATATTCTGGTTATAATCAAATTCAGATGCACCCACAAGACAGAGAAAAGACGACATTCACAATCGACTCCAACAACTTTTATTATGAAGTTATGACTTTTGGCCTCAAAAACGCGGGAGCCACCTCTCAGTGGTTAATGAACTTTGTCTTTCAGGATATGACCGGAAGAAATGTCAAAGTTTATGTTGATGACATCGTAGTCAAATCCAATTCATGCAATCAACATATAGTAGATCTGAATGAAGTTTTCCAAGCCCTTCGCAAATACAATATTCGCCTTAATCCTGACAAATGTGTGTTCGGTGTAGAAGGAGGAAAGTTCTTGGGCTTTATGCTCACCCATCGAGGAATAGAAACCAACCCTAAAAAATGTTGAGCTATCGTCGAGATGCGAAGCCCCAGCAAAATCAAAGAAATTCAGAGATTGGTCGGTCGATTAACGTCGCTTTCCCGTTTTGTGCCCAAACTTGCAGAAAAAAGAAGGCTTATTGTACAACTGTTGAAAAAGGCATCAAGATTCGAATGGACGAACGACTATGAACAAATTTTTCTCCAACTGAAATAATTTTTGGCATCTCTTCTAGTTATACAAAAATTGAACGCTAAAAAGCCCACCCATCATTGTTTACCTGCTGTCTTAGAGGATGCATTGAGTTTAGTTTTATTACAAGAAGTAGAAATCGAAGAAAGGCTTGTTTATTTTGTCAGCCAAGTTCTCCATGGTGCAGAAGTTCGGTACCAAATGATTGAGAAGGTTGCACTATCCTTGGTCATGACCACATGACGAATGCACATGTATTTTCAGAACCATCGAGTCATAGTAAAGACTGATTATACCATTATCAAAAGTTTGGCAAAACCAGACTTAGCCGGTCGAATGATCAGGTGGGCCATTGAATTAAAAGAATTTCACATCCAGTATCAACACAGAGGAGCAATCAAGTCGCAGACTCTAGCCGATTTCGCGGCTGAACTCAGTCCCCAATCCACGACGACTATAACTTCCAAATGGACGTTACATGTCGATTGATCCTCGAATAGCCGGTCGTGCGGTGCAGGGGTAGTTATAGAAGGACCAAATAATACTCTTATCGAGCAAGCCATTAAGATTGAGTTCAAAGCGTCAAATAATTAAGTAGAGTATGAAGTCATCATAGTCGGTCTTAACTTGGCCATTGATTTAGAAATGAAGAACTTGGCGTACAAGAGCGACTCCCGATTGGTGGTCGGGCAGCTGAATGAAGAATTTGAAGTTCGAGAAGCATTACTACAACGGTATTTTCATTTTATACGAGGTTTGATTTCTAAATTCGACGAGGTATCAATCCAGCATGTTCGATGGGAAAATAATACTAGAGCCGATGCGCTCTCCCGATTAGCAACTGTCAGGAAAAAAGGACTTCATCGATCAATTATATATGTGACTTTGGCCAAACCAAGTGTGGGACTCGAGGAATGCATGACGACTGATACCAACCCTAACCGAATGACACCCATCAAACAATATCTAACAAATGGAATATGTGAAGCACACTTTGAAAAAACGATGAAGCAGCAAACTGCCCTATTCCTCCTGATAGATCAAGACCTCTACAGACGAGGGTACACTCGTCCGCTTCCCAAATGCCTTACTCCTGAGCAGGCCACGTATGTCATGCCCAAAATTCACGAAGGGGTTTCGAAACTCATTCTGGAGCACGAACAATGGCAGCCAAAGTAATCCGTGTTAGAATGTATGACTTTAAACTAGAGGGGGGGGTGAATGGTTTAAAGAGGGTTTTCGCAAACTTTTTAGTCTAGAATGAAATTCCTTTAAGAAAACGTGATTCAAAATTCAGTTTTCCAAAAACACAAAGCAATTTAGCACAGCACCAGAAAAACAATCGGTTGTTTCGTAGAAACAATCGGTTGTTTATACCAGTTCACAAATATAAACTGAAATTAAAGAGTTCAAGGGATAGAGAGATTGCACACACAGGTTTATACTGGTTC
>Ga0123342_1006406_pt1 | contig 16323 bp, 7 predicted proteins | sample Turbeawhitnodule_FD_89960 | JGI IMG/M metagenome (GOLD analysis project Ga0123342, IMG submission 89960) | Root nodule microbial communities of legume samples collected from Mexico - Turtle bean Mexico white nodule | ecosystem: Host-associated > Plants > Roots > Nodule | place: Mexico: Nepantla... | reverse complement strand
TTTAATATATTATTTAAATTAAAAATTTCTTATATATTTTATTATAATGGTTTGATGGTTCTAACCCCCCCCTTTGTTTTTTTTTTTTTTTTTTTTTTTTGTGTAGCCATATTCATTGTTCCATTGACATGGATTTGGGTGGGTACGTGGAAACATATAACCCAAAAAGATTAAGATATGGGCGATGCATGGTTGGATTAAATATTAAGGTCCACGAACTGTTTTGTCTGTGGTTCCATTGTCGCATCAAAATATAATAAGTAGGTTAGAGCATGTCCCTTATGGTTTCCACCTTCCAACCCTCCACCACTTTCATTCTAATTTCATGATTTTTTTCTTAATTTTTTTATAAATTTAAATATTCTTAATAATATTTTTATTAAAAAATTCCTATGTTAAATATTTAAAATATTTTATTTTTGTTTAAATACTTTATCATTTATTTTTATAAGGATGATTTATTTTTGTCTTTTTCTCACCAACTCATTAGTTAACCTACTTTTTCTACTTTTAATTTTTCATTTTCACTCTTTTTCAACTAGTTGATCAACTTGTTCTTTTCTTCTTTAACAGCAAGTTAATTAGCAAATTAAAGAGATTTGAGAAAGATAATACAAGTTCATCAACAAGTTGGAGATGAGAATATAAAAATAACGGTAACATCATCATGTTAACAACAAAATCAAACAACAACAAAATAATTAAACGAAAATAAAAAATATTTTGAATAATCAATAAAACAATGTTTTTTAATAATTATAAATTAAAAAAAATACTCAAATGTATAAAATAATTAAAATTTATTTCTTTTATAATTTATAACGTGATCCATATAAAATTTCATAATTATTTATATTATAATTGATGATGTGTATAGACTATTTGTGTGGGCCTTCAACAACGATGCAAGCCTCTTTGCTTCCATTGGTTTTATGTTGACTATTTGTGGGATGCTAAGCCCACGAAAATGTTGATTTGGCGTTGGCCTTTTCTTATTTTTGTTTGTTTTTTACCAACACAAAAGAACTGCTTTTGTGTAGTGATTGGTATTTTTCAAACAATTAATGCAAAGAAATTGTAAATAATTTATTTTAAATAAGATTATGTTGTACATAATTACTTTTTTTTGTGAGATAACAACCACCAATCTAAATTCCTTTTTCGTAAATAGTTGATTCCATACAATAAATATTGACATATTTTGCTTTTAGTTTAATAAGTAAAAAATTAAAGTTTTTTTAAAGGTTAAGGTAGTTAAACATGTGTTTGATCTTTAATAATGTTTCGGTCCTAAGTTTTTTGAGATAACATTGTTAGAGTCAATCACCGCATCAAAAGTATTGTCTGCTTTGGAACTCAAAGCTTCATCAAAATTTTCTTTTTAAAAGACAACTTAGAAGGTTAAAGGAGGAATATGTATTTAAATTATTCTTGATCTTGACTTTTAAGAAATGTGAGACTATTGATGTCGTGTGTGTGAATGAAATAACGATTCCAAAAATGAACTTTTATATGATCAATGGTCTCACATTGCTTAAAAGTCAACATTAAGGACAATTTAAATACATATTCATTAACCTTCAAGACATCTTTTAAGAATAAAACTGTTTCAAACTTCAAAATAGACAAGATCAAGATTTCATATATGATAATTGAATCTAAGTGATGTTATCTAAAATATACTTTAAGTTGAAATAAATACTAAGCATATTGAATGATTGAATAAAATACTTTAGAGAACTTTCTTCACACTTAAAGTGGTGAATATGATATAATAATGGGTGGCATAATTCACTCAATACATTTGAAGATATATAGTTGGGCTCAATTGAGATATGTGAGTTTTAATTAGGGGTGGTAAAACGGCCAACCAAACCCATTTTGGCTTGACCCACTATTGCTCCGCCAAGGTGATACGGACTGAAAATAGTAACCCACCTTACCAAAGGGTTGATTGGCGGGTTGACCTAACAATTTTTCAATTTTTTTTTGTTAGTTTTGGATCTATTTCCTTGGTTCTAGTCATTAATATCACTTTTTGGACAATAAAATGCAAGGAAGAGTAATAAAATTGAATCAAACTTTGATATTTTAATAAAAGAAGATTTAATGCCTAACAAAATAAAGTAAACATCAACAATACTTCAATGAATCAAATGACTTATAAAGTAATTAATGTAAATAAAGTTATATATAAAACATTGAATACCACCAATTTTAATTTCAAAACACATGATGTTTCTCTTTAAAAGTGTCAAACATAAAGAAGTTAACACACCCCATCCAACCTTTGGCTCGTTGGATTTACGAGATAGGCGAGTTGGACCGATGCGGGTTGACGGGTTCAAAAAGTTAATCTATCCCACCTAAGTGACGATGAATTGGCGGAATCATCCATCAGGCTCGACCCGCTCTACTTTCCCTAATTTTAACCCAATTCAAAAAAGTCTATAAAACAAAAAAAAATGTTTACTTTACTTAACATGAAATATGCATACCATTTAGTATCATTTAAACATGAAAAAAAAAACTGAATCACATCATATAAATGAATTGTATAAATTTAATTAATTTTTTTTATTAACATTACATAAATTGAGAACTTATTGTAGTCTTGACGCAATGAAAAATGTAGTAATAGATCCAAATGGGAACTATTACAAGACAGGTATAGGAGGCAGAGTTATCTATCTAAAGCCTAATAATTGGCGTTATGTCAATTACTTTTCTTCTTTCCTTCTGAAAGTAGGCAGAAAGAAAGGAAGATGAGAGATTGAATTTCCTTTAATTACTCTAAAATGGATGCTTTGTCCATTTTCATGAACCGATGTTGAAGTTGTCTTCAGAGTTGGTAATGCATCATCATCCACACACACAGAAAAGGGCCATGTTGTTAATTATATTGATTTGTACATAAAGACACATGGCAGCTTTGGATGGTCAACTTCATCAAGAGCATGAAGCTTTTTGAGTATAATATCATATGCTTTACACTTTAGTTCTTTTTCAACTTTCTTTTAATTATCATTTCTCTCTCCTTGCTTTCTTCTAATGTAATCATCTTACTGAAATAAAACAACACCAGTCTTTAGGTGCTCTGCTCCATCATTTGTTGTTAGTTACTTGGAGCAACATTCCACATGCATATAAAATATGTTGCTTCTTTATTTTAAATCATTCATCAATTCAGAATCAAATTTTATTTCACTTTTCCAAAAAGGGCATGCATGATTTTGCAAAATCAAGAAAAAAAGGGATTAAATCATTTAGGTTTAATAAAAAAATTTGTGAGGTTTAATTTAATATTATTTTCCACAAGCAGTTTCCTCTTGTCGTTAAAGTGTATTAAATAATATTACAAAAATACAAGTATATAAATTTATCAAATCTGAAATAAGACCCATATCATGTTTGAATTTCCGCTAAATTTTGATTTATGAATATACATTGATAAAACATTTTAATGAAAAAACTTTCCAAACTTTAATTTTCGAAACTAATTAATAATAATCTTAAATACGTGTAATTAATATCCCAGTATCAACATTTTCAATTAAATTTAAAATTATTTTCTGCAATAACATTATTATTCTCATCATTCACATAATTAATTAATTGATCTCCCTATAATCCAATTTGAAACAAAAGATTGGAGCTTAATTTGGATTAAAGTATAAAATCATACTCTTTGCGTCATGTGAGTATTATTATATGATCAAATTATTTTTAAATATTATAAAGTCGTTATTATTTTCAGTGTTACAAGTTTCTTTTTTAATAATACTATAATTAATGCAGTGAAGAATCCAGCAATCTATTAAGGAGATTAAACTATAGTAAGAAGACGAATAAGCTAAAAATTCATTAATAAAACCTTCTAAAATATTTGAAAAAAAATGACTTTTAATATATAATTTAATTATGATATAATATTTTTATTGACTAAATATTCTTCGGTTCGATCTTCCTTCCTTTCTCCCTTTATTCATCCGTGAATTAGTATTTAAGTGATTAATTTTGTAACTTTTATTAAAATAGCATATTTAGAATTTTTTTTTCTTCTAATAGGATATTGTGTTATATATTTGTCAAAACAGGATAATAAGTCAACTAATTATCCAAATAACACGATTTAATCTAACACTTTAGAGTTTTTTTTTTATTAAAAACTTGATATTATTATTTTTTTCTTTTACTGGAAAGATAATTTTAAAATAAAAAATATTATCTTAAAAGAAATATTTATAAATATTTGACAAAATATACTAATATAGAAAATAAATATCAAAGTGTACTATTTTAGTCAAAATTTTGACTAATTTTTAATTGAATTAGTAGTTAGACTAACATGTTTTGTTTTAAATTTGTTTTTAAAAGGTTATTCTCGTTATCATTATTATGAATGAATAAATGAATTCTGAATTTCAGACATTTTAATAAACTTGATATCAAGTTATCCATTAATGAGAAAACTTATATAAAAAAAAAAGACAATCAATAAATAAAGATTCGTATATTATATGGGAGGACCTACTAAACTTATGCAAAAGTCAAGAAAACTTATATTCCAACATGTTAATTCCATTTTTAAATAAAACTCCCCTTAATACAAATGACAATCTTGTTGGGTCTATTAATGTCTAAGTTCAAGAGGGAGGAGTGAATTGAAGTTATAAAATTTTTGCAAATACAATCTGTTGTACAGTATATCAGAGGAAAAAGAACAAATTGATTTTAGAATGAACAGATTGATTATTCAAAACACTTTAACACAAACAGAACTTATCTAGATTAGGATTGAGATCAAACAGTGAAAGATAGCAAAATCAGATTGGTTCACTTTTAACAGTTTTGAAGAACATAGAATATACCAAAAGAACAATCAAATTTATTCAACACAAAGCTTCAACGACAATGAATCTTTATCAAGGATTTAATGAAAAAAACTATTCGCCCTTAAACCAATTACAAACTTATATTCAAAAGCTTTGTTTATGATTAGAGAACTTTTCCAGATCAAGAAGAACAGTTTTTATTAAGCCCAGAATTAATAGGTTTAATTTCAAATGAACAGATTTCGTTCTTGACAGATTAAACAAAAAACCAGAAACGAGTGCAGGGATGAGAAGATTTATGCAAGCACGGTTTATACTGGTTCACTCATAAAGAGCTACATCTAGTTTCACCTCACTCCAAGGTAAAATACACTAAAAACCAATTCCAAACAATTACAACATAGCAGTTCTTGAAACATACAAAAACAATACAAACAAAGCTGGAAAAACCCTATTTCAGCACACCTTGCACTCCAAGAAACCCTATCAAAGAGTGACTAACACTTACACCTTTTACAAGAAAGAATAAAGGAAAGATAACACCTGAAAGAAGATACAAGAACTCAAAACCAGTAGTTGAATTGCTGAAGAACTGCACCAGCACCTTCACCAAGATCAAGGTTTTCCTAAAACAAACACACTTGAAGATCCCTTTAGAAAACCTTTCAAAAACTCTTTTCAATCCTTCTTCTCACACAGAAAATGTTTAATCTCGGTTAAAACCGTGATTGCTCAACAAAATTTAATGTGAGAAAGACCTTTCAATTTATAGAAAACAGTTTCTAACAACTTTTCAAAAAACAGTTAAAAAGCTATTATAAAAACAACAGGTTTATTTAAAAACAAACAGATTGTTTTTCAGGAAAACTGTCAGCTCAGCTTAACTGAAATAACTAATTGAAACCCTAACCAACTTTCGAAAAACCTTTCAACAGAACAAAAAATAAACCTATTCTTTTACAGAGAAACAAATTTATTTTTGTGCAGTATCCTGATTTTTTAGAAAACTTTAAAAAGCTTTTTGAAAAACATTTGATCACTTCATGTGCTTGATCTTACCACCTTGATTAGGCATCTAGGATAGGTCATGTAGCAAAAGGCAACCTTAAACACACACTAGCCTAAATACAAGATCATCTAAAACACATTACAATCTTCAAAGCAAACTAGTTATTTTCTACATCAAACACACACTAAGACTAGGTAGAGAAGAAACTTCATCCATCTTCAACAAACCTATCAAAAAAACAAAAAAAATCAATTATTGTGCATATTTACTATGCGTTTTAAGTGGGAGTGAGGAGGAAACAACTTTCCACCTTTTGATATCATGTCCAAATACGAATGTTGTTTCGAATTCATGCAACAAGTGGATCGAGGTTAGTTCTGTAAACCATTGTGCTCTGAAGGTAATAAGTTGTGGAAAAGAGTGCAGGTTTTCATCATTTGGTGCATTTGGAAACACAGGAATGAGATAGTGTTTAACCAAGCAAAAGTGGATGCAAGTGAAATATTCTCTCTGGTTCAAGTACAATCATGGGATTGGTTAAAAATAAGGTTCCAAGGGTGTCATTCTCTTTTTCAGATTGGGTCCAAATCCCAACTACCTATATTAATATGACAACAAAATGTTGATTTTTGTGTGGTTTGAGAGGTCAGTCTTATTTTCCAATTGCTTGGCTCGGCAGGTGTGAGCTCTTTTTCTTTTGGATGCTTTGGTTATTTGGTTTTCTTGTATGAGAGGTACAATTCTCCTATGTTGTGGAGCCGTTTAGCGTTTCTTGTTTCGCATGGCTCTATTTTGTGAGGGTGGTGGATCTTTTTGCTTTTTGACAAGTTTGCTTTCACTGTAGGGTCATTAGAGGAGTTGTTTGGTATCCTTAATGTATAAGGGTTGGAACATCCCTTTGTGTTCCATTTATATTTATTTATCTTTTGCTGATTAAAAAAATCAATCCTAATATCAATTCAAAATTCACTAATCTATCAATTTTCCCTCCTTGTAAATAAAACAAGAAAATTTATAATCCTACACAAAGTCAAAGAAGAGTTCCACCTTCCCCTTATAGATCAAGGCATAATGAAATATTTATAAAGACATTAACAACAACCTTTAGAAACCATTAATTTGATAGTCAAAATGCCTCTTAAAACTCACTTTTCAAAGCTAAAATAACCTAATAAACAAAAAGAAGCATTTTATATACTTTTCAATATTTCTACTCAAAATACTTCTACAAACATCAAGTCTTAAAGTATCTCTTCGACACCATCAAAATTATATTTCGCAAAGTCACCACTAAGTAATCTCCATACTAAACTTTTTTCATTAGATATTACATAAATATCAATTTAATTTCTTTCAAGAAATAAAATCATGTGAAAATTATCTTACATGATGTGGTAAAAAAACTAATGAAGTTAGTTTAGGAAGATTGACAATAAAATAATGTCACTTTTAATACGATTTGGATATCGTTATAAGGATTTATAATTTCACAACTCTACCTCTAAAAAAATCATACTTAAATCTTCTGATGATGGTTCAGATCATCATCATATGTAACCCCCCGTAAAAACAAGGAACTAGACCCCTCCTCCCCTTTATCCTTTCTCTTTCCCTTTTCTCTTCAATTTCTCTCTCATACCTCATTTATTCCAAAATCCAATCACGCCATCTTGTAGCTGAGGAGTCAGGATACATTTCTACCTCAACAGATTTTCAAACATAGTAAGTTCATTTTTACTCTAAAGATCTCTTATTCTCTGTTTTTCTCTATGATTTAGTCATCAATCTTGGTGGGGTCAGTTGAGAACAATAATCCTCTCAACTTATTCTATTATATATTGAATTTTTGTTTTGTTTGGATAACTTGCATTAGGTCCTTGAAGCTTATCCAAATTGTGGAGAGGACGTGGTCCCAAGTTTCAATTTCTCTTGTAGGGGTGTTATTTGATAAAATTGTTTGATTTTATGTTGTGTGAACATGTATACATATTAGATTTTGATAGTTTTGAAGTCAAATACTGTTTTGATGTTGGAAAGATTCTTGAATGTTATGAATTTTTAAATGTTATGTGATTGAATGATATGTATCATATATGAATGGTGAAAATTGTATGAAATTTATGTCATACATTTGGGATAATGTATGAGTTGTTGTTTGATGGTACATTAAGTATGAAAAGCCTATGTTTAATAGAGATCCTCCTACTTCACTGATGATCTAAGTCATACAGACTAAGATATCAGGTGGAGAGAAGCTAATCAGGGAGTTCATACACATCGGGTCTCGTTGTAGACACTTGGTATTGAATGTTTGAACTTATCTTGATCCTTGATGTATGGATTCCGGAAGACGATGGATTCATGTGTAGTCAGTGTGATTGAAATGAAATCAAAGTGTTACGAATTGAAATGAAATCCAATGTCTGTGATTGGAAATAGATCCATGTGTGGTCTATATGAATGATAGAATTGGTATTGAAATGTTTATAAATGATTAGTCTGATTGATTCTTTTTGCATGAATTAAGTATGTTATGAAATTTCTTTTCATTAGTTTACCCTTGTTTTTCTTGTTGTATTGTGAATTATGATGACGGTACTACGTATACAAGAAGATGATCATACAAGTGTCGGAGGGTTTATAGAGTTTTAGGATATTGTTTTGAAACTTATATTGTAAATATTGTATTTATACAAGTCCTAATCATGTATTAGGAACCTTTTAAAATACTATAAGCTTGTATAGAAACCTGTAGAATTTGTATTATAATAGTTAGATGTACTTTTGGGATGTTACATCATACATGTTGATTTTAACGATGATTCTTTTAAAAATTGTCATCATATATGCATCTATAATGACGGTTCTCATTAAAAATGGTTGTCATATGTTGCATATACGATGATGGTGTTGAACAAAAGCATTGTAGTAGGCTATATAGAGGTTCAGAAGGTGCTTATTACAAGTAAAAATTAGACAATGATTATAATTAAAACCATCGTAATAGGTGAGATATTCCCTCATTGTGGTCATTACGAGTTGCATGTATATTATCAACTACATTAATGTCGTCTTTATTGATCATCATCGATGTAAATGAGCGGGTGTCACCAATATCAACATTACAAAATTCATCTTCGTTAACCTTCACTTGTTTTTATTTCATGCAGAACAAAGACCAATGTTCTAATGTATCTTTGACATAAAAAACTTAGGATGCTTGATGTGCCATGATAATGAGTTGTCTTGATAACCTATTTTTCGAAAGTCAATCAATGTCATTGTTTCATGCCAATGGTGAACACAACTTAGCAGTGGCGACAAACATGAACAATTTGGAGAAAGATGAGAACAATAACATGGAGAAAGACGAGAGTAATGACTGCAACATTTTAAGCGGACGACAAATCGACAATAATAGTTATTGTGATGAACAAGGATCGAGAGAGACCAAAATAGTGACACGCAGATCAACAGATGAATGATAATAAAGAAAAAAGAGAAGATGAACAGTGTGACGAGGTGACAAAAATTCTCATCCTTTTATACATATAATGGGGATACAACATCATCATGTATCTTTTATTACAATCATAAAAGATATAAGACGATAATTTAAAAATTATCATTATAGTGATTTTATCGTTTTACACTAATTAAACATATTCATTAACTAATCTTACTTTTGAAATTAAACTATTAACTTGGCGTACAATATCTCCACAATTTTGCATGATTAGTATTTTTGTATCTAACCTCTATCTTCGATCTCTTAGTCTAACCACTTTCTATCTCGAGGTATTATATTAAGATGTGAAAAAAACCTCATTTTCCATAGCGATTTTTATTTGCTGTGTTGCTACGGTGCTCCACATAGCTCAGTGTTACCACCCACTTGATTTACTTATAGATTAAGGAAGTTTGTTAGAACACTGTATAATATGCTATCAAAATTTCGCTCGTCTTTCACCATCAAAACTCATTAAAGAGTGAAAAGTGAAAAAAAAGGAACAAATTAAAGAGATGAACAAATTTTGACTTCATCAAATTTCCCTTCTTTCTTTGCTTCCATCATGCTGTGATTTACGTGATTTGAAAGCACTCAGCCCCACACCTTTTTACTGTAAACTCCACTTTAGCTTTTGTCAATTGATTTTATCCTTAGATCTAGTTTACACATAATAATATTTGAGTTCAATTGAACAAGACCTAAACACATATTTTTATCAAAGTCACATATCATATACCCTTTTGTTTCTCTTTATATTTCAAATTGTGCTGTGGAATATAATTTGAGTGTGAACAAGTTCAAGATATTAACACTTATATTTTCAAATTTCTATCTAGAAAAGCATAGACGAGTAACAAATCAAGAACAAAGGGTTGAAAATATGCTTAGTTAAAGACAGAATAAATCTAGAAAATCCTCAGATCATCAAATAAAATCCCAAATCTCTTGATATAATTAAAACTCACTGTTTCCTTGTGGTAAAACAAGACAAATTTGTACATGACTCTTATCTGCCTTACCTATGTTCTAAAGTTTCAATCCCCAAACAAATATATAAATTTACACTCATCTATGCACATAAACTGCCTTTCTTGATTTGCAGGAAAAATATAAAAATAAAATTATAACAGCAAAACTCTCTAAGCATTCTACAGCATTACACGTGTGATTTGTGTGTAACCCCTTTCCTCTGTATGCCTTGCTTTGATCTCTTCAGCACACCTTAGGGTCCTCTCAATGTGGTAACCTCCTCCAATGCTCACTTCCCTCTCCAAATGGCAGCAATAGCTCTCAAATACACTCACATTCACATGCAATTTGAAACCCATCATGAAAAGAAATTCAAGCTCCAGCTCATTCAATTCATTTGTTGTCAATCCTCCAACTCTTGCAAAGTATGAATTTCTGAAATTCCTGTCAAATAAGAAGAAGCCACATTAGTATCTATCACATGATGCACTGTTTCAAATCCAAGAAATAAAAAAAAAACAAATAAAAAGACAAATTATGATGCATTAACAACAACATCCACCTAAACTAGGTGACCTAACAAAATGTCCACTTCCTAGGCTGTTAGCCAGTAGTACTCTCACTGATTGAGATTGAAAAGAAACAAGCTTTGTCTCAATTTAACAAACCCCTTACCAAATTATTATCCAGAATTTTTTTTAAAATTGATGTTCAAAAAGGGTTACTATAGTACACACATAAATCTAAAGTTTCTGGTACAATTAATTTTTGGATTAACAGTTGAATGAGTTTGTATGGACACATCAAAGGCTCTAGAGGCAGAGTTTTTCAATATCAGTAAGTTTCCGGGGTGCCATAGATTTTATTTACAGAAAAAGTAACAATTGATAGCATTTTCATGTCTTTTAAAATTCTTCTTCAGAGAATCTGTTATTAAGTATATTTAGAAAAAGAAAATGAGTAATATTTCATCAAAATTTGTTAAACCCCAGACATGAACAAAAAACAAATAGAGAAACAAAAGAGGGAGAAGAGAACTTACATATCTTCCACATACTTAGAAGCCACCATAATAGTTGTTATCAGAAGTCTGTGCACATTTCTGGCATTGATCCTAAACCCAGGATTGTTTTGGCAGAACCGGTCAATATAGACATAGGCCACAACATACACTGATGGTCCTGCTCTAGTGTACCTGAAAATTCTCTCTAGATAAGATTGAATGGTCATATCAGGAATCTCCCTACAATCAAAGATGTTTGTGCTGATAGCTTTGGACAAAGCACTTGAACAGTTCTTCACAATCCTCTGAGTCCTAGCCATGCTCCTCTCAATGAGTGATGCCAGTACATTTATCACTAATGGGGTGTTGGAATCTTCTTTGTATGAATAGGAATACAGATCATAGCGTAGCTTCCTTGGGGATATTGCAAGAGAAGAAGAAGAGGCCATGAGAAAAATTGCTTCTTTTTACTTTAGATGAGGAAGGTTTTGAAAGGGATTGATCTAATAAGCTCCAAATCCAATAGGGTATTTGCTGCTGAGAATTAAACAGCAAGTGATGATGGGGTTGTGTTAGTGTTGATGAAGAAGGTTTTTGGAAGAAGGCTTTATATATAAAGGAGAATTGGGATTGGAAGAAGGGGAATAAAGAGAGAGATTTGTTTCTTTATTTTAAATTTATGATGAAAATATTATTCAGTGATATTTTACTGGTGTGAGGAAGAAAACTACAAAAGAAGGGTTTTGGGCCATTTGGAATCAGTGATAGTGGGTGGAAGCTTGATAATAAAAAAACATAAAAATGAAAACTAATAAGATATGAGTGCCTCCTCTTTTTTATGTCAAAGTACAAACACTCCAGCTAAGATTTCTCTCTCTTAGTTGCATAAAAAACAAGACAGTGTCTTCCACCATGTTCTTCTCAAGTTTCGGATGCATGAATCACCCTTCAATTTTAGCCATTGATCTTGTTTTTTAAATAATCAATAGCAGGAAGCAATAACCTGGAACTTGCTCAACATATTATTACTGTCCATGCAATTATTTATTGTTTAAACATTAGTTATTTTTATTTTTTACTTTTACAGTGTTTTCCTCAACTGAAACTCCTTTCCTTTTCCATTATTTTAGAGTATCCAACATTTATCATCACCTTCAATTTTCTGTTAAAGTCACAAATCAAACTTTAGCCACTATAGTACAACCACTTAGTTCCTCACTGTTCATACCAACTCAAACTAGTCCTTCAACTCCTTTCTTACTTAGAAAAAACTTACAAACTTAATATCTTAACATTTTAAGTTGAATATATATAGTGTCTTCTTTTATATGAAATACTGATAGTTTAATGGTCCCATAATTATTTTGCTTTTGAAAAAGAAATTTATTTGTATCCAATACTTTACATAAAAAGAAGGAAAAGATAGGATAAAGAGAAAATAGCAAGAGAGATTATATAAATAAGATAATTTTACTAAATTTTAGAACTGTTTATTGATAAGTAATGAATTTTTTTGTACTATAAATTTTTGGTGAGATTGATAATGTTGTGAAGATGAATTTCTCTTGTTGTGGAAACTTGAATGTAGAAAATGTAATATGGCAGAATCCTCCAAAAGAAAAGCTATATATAGCTGGCAGGTTATTGAGTGGGTGTTAGGGACCTACAAAATTAAAACACACCTAAATGTAACTATAATCTCACAAATGATTAATTAATATGATTAACAAATAAATACATACTAATTCACATGAAGAAAGAAGAGTGTCATTTTCGTTTCTAATTAAATTGAGTATTGACCATTGACCTTTGCCTTTGAGATCTGTGCTCTTTGCAACTCCCAGTGCCAATTCCCGCGCTATACGACAAAACTTAGGTATTTTATTCCATCATCTATTCCTAAGCCCCAATTAACTTTCATTAACTTTTATGTAACATCTATTTCACTCTTTTAATTTGTAAAAAAATAATAAGAGGATTATAATTGAATTTAAAACTGTTTTTAATCATGAAAATCAAACAACTTTCATTTTGGTCCCAATAAAAAATATTTTTAATTCTCTAAAATTTAAAACACACGTGCAATGGGCCTGTCTTCAATGCCACAATATTGGCTTTAATTTGTGACTTGAACTTAGCACGTGCATTATCATCTAACCTTCTTTGTTGTTTGTGCACGATCTTTCTTGGGGAAATTGGAGAATTGTATTATTATTTCTATTTGTTAATATAACTTAATATATATATATATATATATATATATATATTTTTGTGAGTGGTATGATAATACATGCCAATTATATATTTGTGAATGAGTTGATAATAGTTGGATAACAGATGTTGGATAAGAGATGGTGTAATAAGATTAATAAATTTTTTATTTTTAAATAATTTTAATATTATATTAAAAAATAAATTTAACGTAATTTAATTTTATAAATTTTTTTATAAAATGAATTATATATTATAAAATATTTTTATTTTTATAATTAATGTGAGATCTTTAATAAATAATTATTTTTATCTTTATAAAAAGTATATTGTTTTTATATATAAAAAAACAGTTAATGCAAAAAGTGAAGGTAACATGAGAAACCTTAAGCTTGGCATCAAGTTGTCCTATAAATAACATTGGGAAAAGGAAAAGCATAAAATTCTAATCCAATGCTAAGATCTAATCTAGTTGTTGAAAAATAGATTATTGTTGAACACAAAACTTTAATTTAGTAGGTGAAAGATATTGAATGTTAAAGATTGATCCTTTAAGAGTTGAACGGCATGCCGCCAATAAATTTCCAACTTATTACCTTTTGATGATATTGGCCCATCATACCCGCTAAAACCCTATGATACAATAATTTTGCCATGTGAAATCTCTGGTATATATTAATGAATGCATAGAGAAAGAAATATAATTTCGAACATAATAAAATGCACTTGAATAAACAACTTAATCAAGTATTTGTAATATAAAAAGTGGATCTTTAAGGTTCATTATTTGGACTTTATATGTCAAGTAAAAATTGACATATATCATGACAAAAAAAAAAAATATTTTTTTTACCTAGGTAAAGTAATTGATATAAATTTTTTATTTAGTATATCAAAAGATTTAAAAATAGTGTAGCATTACATATTTTTCACCCACTTTTTAAGTTAATTAAGACTATAATCTATATAGAACAAACATAATTTCTCTTTGTAATTAACACTATACAATTTCTTATATATAACAAACATAATTTCCAGGCATAACTTGTTTACTCTTTGTCTGACAATACGACACGTTTTAGATATGTTATAGACAATCAATGATACTTGTTAATATGTTTATTTATGAGTTGTTTAGGATGACATGTTTGAGTTGTATAATAAATTTCAATTGCATAAGATATTTTTATGAGTTTATTTATGATTAATTAAATAAGGAAAGACTTCACACCTTGATAATTTGTCATATTTAGAATTGACCTCTTTAATTTTCAAAACCGCAATAAGTTTTTTTTCTTTTGTCTCTGTCTAGAAACCGCTTACCTAATCAATTAATCACCTTCTTATGCATGCATATAACATGTTTACACTTCATTTGCATCACATACTAGGCATTTTCATTCTATCCTTTCATATATGAAACACTACACAAAATGTCCACATCTCCACGAAGAAATAAGTCTAAAGCCTTTAAAGGTTCTTCTCAAAATAGGTGGTGACATTGAAGCTTGGTTCTTTGGTGATAATGAATGGATTGATTTTTTTCTACATGAGATGGGCAGAAAAATAATCAATACACCAAAGTTGAACAGCTTCAACTGGCCGAAAGAGAAAAATATGTGAGATGTTAGAAAACTCTTAAAGCATCAAAAGCTTCAGCATTTTCTGAATATGAATGGTAACACCTTCCTGTTGATCAAGGATGATCTTGAAGCTTTGATGTCTCTAAATCCATGGTGTTTGATGGAAAGTTGGAGTTATTGTGTGTGTGGGTGGGTTTTGGGTAGAATATTGTGTAATCCACTCTTTGTTTGAATCTAAAACAGTTTGGAATTAAAACCTTTTTGAAAAAGATTGTTTTATGAAGAAGTGGAAAAAACAACCTGTTGTTTTGTCGTTTCAATCGATTGTTTATCACTTAGAGGTTTTTGAAAAGGGTTTGAAGCTGTTTGACTTGGTTGACTTTGCTGTCAAACCAATTCAATCAGTTGTTTCAAGAATCCAACCGATTGTTTGTTGAAAATCCATAACAGAATTTTTGTTATGTTTGTAAATCAACTTAAATGTTCTATAACTGAATAGGCTCCTGCTTTAAATGTTTTTAACAACTTTTGGAGTATTTATAAGAGGTTGTTATACTCTCTTAAATGTTTGATAACAGTTTTGAGACATTTGTGAAAGTGTGAAAACAGATTTGAGTTTTCAAGATTTGCATTCAAGCTTTTGGGTTTTCTCAAAGAAGTGGAATAGGATTGTTGTAATCTTTTGATTTGATCTTCATCAGGTGTAATCCTTTATGTATCTCTTGTATTTCTAAATATTGGATTGTAAGCAGAATCAGAGGTTGTTCTGAATTTTGTGGTGTGTTTGCCAAAGGAAGTGTGTGTCTTGAGGTGTTCAAGGTCACTTCTTTGGTGGTGTGTTTGTAATCTGAATTTTGATTGCATAGTAGATACCCAATGGTTTTCTGGGGACTGGATGTAGCTCTTGGTGTAAGAGTGAACTAGTATAAATTTGTTTGTGTGATTCTCTCTTTCCCTGATCTCATGTATATCTGTTTTAAGTTGTTTTTATTAACTGTTGATAAAAACAACCGGTTCAATCGCTCTCTCTTTCCCTGATCTCATGTATATCTGTTTTAAGTTGTTTTTATTAACTGTTGATAAAAACAACCGGTTCAATCGCAAAAACAACCGGTTGATTTTTTGGAAAGCAACTAAAACAGCTTTGTGCATTGTTTTCCATAGTTTCCTTGTCTGTGATTCTTCATTGGCCTTCATTATAC
>Ga0123342_1006405_pt1 | contig 16325 bp, 21 predicted proteins | sample Turbeawhitnodule_FD_89960 | JGI IMG/M metagenome (GOLD analysis project Ga0123342, IMG submission 89960) | Root nodule microbial communities of legume samples collected from Mexico - Turtle bean Mexico white nodule | ecosystem: Host-associated > Plants > Roots > Nodule | place: Mexico: Nepantla... | reverse complement strand
GAGTGCATTTGGTTCTCTCAAGTGGCGGCACTAGCTCACTTATCTTGGAGCCTTCACCATCCAAGTGGCGTGATCACCAAACCAAGTCCTTCATCTCCATAAGTTCTTCTTTCTTTCATCTCCTAGTTCATTTGAAGTTAAAACATGTCTTAGTTTACTTTTCTAGCATTTTCATTCGGTATTTTAGCTTGTTTCTGAATATGCTTCGGTTCATCTTCTCCTTGGCTGTTTCTATTTGATTCTTCTTCATTTCTTGTATTTTGTTCGGTTCAATTTCAGTATTGTAGCTCTCTATTCGGTCCTTTTGCTTTTATACACAATTTACTCGGTTCAATTGACAATAGATGGATCTTCCATATCAGTTTGGTGTTTGGTGCAAGTTTTGGTGAGTTCTTGAAACATAGAACATTGATCCAATTCTATTAAAAGTGCCTAAGATATCTCCAACTCAAGTTGATTCCATAGAATGTCAAAGAATCATCTCTATTTGGCTAGTGGAATCATATCACTGAAGGGGTCCTTCGTGGCGTTCAAGTTGGTGCATGTCCCAAGAGAGCAAAATGCCCGAGCTGACTTGCTGACTAAGCTCGCCAGTTCGGGCAAGGGGGGCAGGCAGAGGACGGTCATACAGGAAACCTTGAAGACACCTCGAACATTTACCGCAGATAACTGGGTGGGGGTGCACCAGGTTAGCACGATAAGAGGAGGGGCGATGAGTCATCGGTCATTGACCCAGGAGACACTGCAGACCCGAAAGATAAACATATATCCAGTCTTGGGGGAGGAAGCAATGCAGGTTTGCCTGGTCGAAGGAGGAGAAACCTGGATGACGCCCTACAAGCGCTACCTGGCCGATGGGATACTTCCATTGGAATCCGCAGAGGCCAAGAAAATCAAGAAAAATTCTGCCAAGTACACTCTCATTGAAGGAGAGTTGTTCAGATACGGGTTCACCCACCCAATCTTGGTATGCGTAAGCGGAGACCAATGCGCACGTATAATGGTGGAGCTCCACAAAGGGATATGTGGGAGTCACATTGGTGGACGATCTCTAGCGTCAAAAGCCATTCGGGTGGGATATTATTGGCCGACCGTAAGGGAAGACTGCACGAGGCATGCACAGCAGTGTAAGAAGTGTCAGCAACACACTGAATGGCACAAGGCGTCGCCAGAAGAGCTCAGGTCGATTTACAGCCCTTGGCCATTTCATACATGGGGGATCGACATCCCAGGACCCTTTCCTTTGGCGATAAGGCAGATGAAGTACCTTGTGGTCGCCATAGAGTACTTCACGAAGTGGATCGAGGCTGAGCCAGTAGCGCAAATCACGACCCACAAGATCATGCACTTCGTATGGAAGAATATAGTGTGCCGCTTCGGGGTGCCGAAGTGTTTGGTGTTTGACAATGACACACAGTTTGCAAGTCAACAGCTGGGCAAGTTATGCTCAGAAGTTGGAGTAAAGTAGGTGTTCACATCAGTCGAGCATCCCCAAACGAATGGGCAGGTCGAGTCTGCCAACAGAGTCTTGCTTAGAGGTCTGAAGAGGAGGCTCGAGAAGGCCAAAGGAACTTGGGCAGAAGAGGTTCCTAGAATTGTGTGGCCTACCACACCATTCCCCAGTCCACCACCAGAGAGACACCCTTCAACTTGTTGTATGGGTCGGATGCTATGATTCCAGTGGAGATCCAGGAGAGTTTGTCGCGCTTCTTGAACTTCGTGGCTGAAGAGTCCAACGAAGAAAGAAAGGTGAACCTGGACCTACTGGATGAGGTCAGGGAGGAAGCAAGAATCAAAGCTGAAGCGTTGAAGAGAAGGGTGGAGTACAAGTACAACTTGAAGCTGAAGCCTCGCCAGTTCCAGGTCGCCGACCTAGTGATGCGGAAGGCCCACCTATATCAACTGGAGAACAAGCTATCCCCCAAGTGGACTGGTTCTTTCAGAGTGACAGAGGCCCTTGGGAATGGAGCATACAGGCTTGAGACGTTGGAGGGAGGCGCGATTCCTCGTACATTGACTGCGACCAACCTCAAGTTTTATTTCAGTTGAACAGTAACAATGTACATTGTTCTTAGGGGACGCTCTTTTTCCCTTATAAGGGTTTTTTTAATGATGTCACCCAATAAAATTCGATTCAAGTATCTTCTCGATTGTTGTACAATGTAGTTTCGAACTAGTTCCCTTGCATTAGAGGTCTCGAGAGCGGGAAGGATATGTTCGCAGAGAACACCCCCCCCCCCCTCGAGTGAGAACGCCAAGGTTGAACAAAATGGTTCACCACTGAAATCCTCCTCGCCCTTGAGCGAAGATGAGGTCAGTTTTGAACTAGTTCCCTTGCGTTAGAGGTCTCGGGAGCGGGAAGGGTATGTTCGCAGAGAACATTCCCCCCCCCTCGAGTGAGAACGCCAAGGTTGAACAAAATGGTTCACCAGTGAAATCCTCCTCGCCCTTGAGCGAAGATGAGGTTAGTTTCGAACTAGTTCCCTTGCGTTAGAGGTCTCGGGAGCGGGAAGGGTATGTTCGCAGAGAACATTTCGCCCCCTCCTCGAGTGAGAACGCCAAGGTTGAACGAAATGGTTCACCAGTGAAATCCTCCTCGCCCTTGAGCGAAGATGAGGTCAGTTTCGAACTAGTTCCCTTGCGTTAGAGGTCTCGAGAGGGGGATAGGTAGGTTCATAGAGAACACCTCCCCCCTCGAGTGAGAACGCCAAGGTCAAACGAAACAGTTCACCAGATAGATCATTTTCTGCCTTTGGGTGGAGATGAGGTCAGTTATAAGCTGACCCTTGGGTTAGAAGTCTCGAGAGTGGGAAAGGTACGTTCTTAGCAAACACCTCCCCCCTCGAGTGAAAATGCCAAAGCTAAACAACCCAGTTCACAGTAAGTCCTTCCCTGACTTTGAGTAAGGGCGAGGTCGGATAGAGGGTCTCACCTTCCCAGGCCTTAGGAAGTGGGTTCGTAGAGTGGCCCTCAGAAGTTCCATCACCTCTGTGTATGAGGGCAAGTTCAGTTACGAGTTAACACACACAGCCTCGCTGTCTAAGCAAGAGCCTACAGTGGGGTCAGGGTGAGTAAGCATACTACCTAAGGTTCAAGTATTGGTCAGTGGCGTTGTTAGAAGCATCAGCGCAAAGACAACGGTTAATGATCAGAAACGAAGAACACAAGTTAAGTGGAATAAAAGAGCGACATTCAGACATGTCAAGACCAAACAAGTTATGCGCGGAGTTCGAACAGATAAAGATCGAGAGAGATAAAGCAGTTAAAGATGTAAAGCAGGTAAACAACTCAGATAGTTGAAAGAAAATATTGCATTCATATATAAAAGAGGAATTGTTTGCTAGGGGACCAAATACAACTTATGGTGGTGGTACCCTGTGCACAATCTGACCATCCACCACACGATTCGATGTTGCGAAAGGTGAGGCGTCCATCTCAGGGTGGCACAGGCAACCTGAGCAAGGGCGTCCTTGAACCCCGCAACATACGCATCGGCAACATCCTCGATCAGCTTGGCCTCAGCTTTCTTGAAGTTTTCAGCCTGTTGAGTGTGCTCAGCCTCCACACGACCAAGCTGCACTTCCTGATTAGTGGCTCTCTCTTCAAGTTTAGTCATCTTGGCCTTAGTCACCTCAACCTCTCTCTCCAGCTCCACCGCCCTGGTACGCAAAGGCAAGACTTTTGATTCAAGCTTCGTATACTTTTGACCTTTGTCGTAGAGCCGTTTCTTGATCTCTTTCTCGGTCTGGCGGAGACTACTTAGCTCCTGGTCCAGGTCAGTTTCCCGGTTGGTGAAGATCAGGACCAACTGGGCCAGTTTTTCCTTATTCTTTTCTTCCGCCAGGGCCAAGTCCTCTTTGGCCTTCGCCTCCATCAAGGCCAGCTGCTCCTTCATCGCCTCGACCTTGTCAAGGTAGGTTGTTGCTTAGGTAAGGAGCTTGCCAAAGCCAAGTCCCAAGCTCTCCCTGGTCGTGTCCTTGCAAACCTCCACTGCTGCCCCTCGTTGGAAACCCTTGAGGGTATGCTGAAGGCCGACAGGGAGCTTGGGTGCAGGTGGGGTTTGCCCATCACCAGGGGCGCTCTCACCGCCATCTTCAAGAGCGAGAGGGCCACGAGGTGAGGAGGCACTTGGCGGATGCTCCCTGAAAGAGGCAGGTCGGCCCTCGGTTGTGGAGTGCGAGGTTGCAACTATCATCGCCCTGCATCTTTTGAAGATAGGTCCCTCCGCGGAGTCCTCGTCAGACACAATTTTGACCACCCCTTTGCCTTTCTCAAGGGGGGCTGAACGGTTGATGCTTGGACGGCGGAAAGAGGGATCGCGACGATGGGAGCGGAGGGCGTGGGGGAAGGCACGGCGGCGGCAGAGATGGGGGCGGGAGGAGCAGAGGAACCCACGGCCCCAGGTGCCCCCAGGCGACGAGCAAGGGCGTTGGCTAGCCTTTTTCGCTTTTTTTCATTCAGCACCACACCTGCGCCAAGGTCAGACCAAGAGGTCAGCCAATAATTCAAAATGAAAAGAGTAAATGAGCATGAAGAGGCAGAATATGCAAGTATAGCAGTATGCTGATATAGGTGGTAAGAAGCAAAAACATAAATTAAGATGTGCAAGCTAACCAAAAACACGCAAAGTGGGTGAAAAAGGTATGGAGACAAGTACCGATATAGCCCTTGAGATCAGAAGGGTTGAACTCATGCTTAATCAATTGGGCAGTGTTGAACACCGCCCCTAGGCTTGCGAAGACCTGGCAGAGCTCTCGATCTTGAGAAGTCAGCTCCTCAAGAGTCCTTGGCTTCTTGAACTCTAGCTTCTTCACCCAATAGAATGGGAAGCCATCCAGAAGGGTGCGGTCGTAGTCGTTGCAACACACTTTGAAGAACTTCCCTTTTAAGCCCTTATACGATTGTTGAAACAGGGTGAGGAGAACTCTCCCTGCCACACCGTTAAAGCTTACCCAAAGCTTTTTCCCTGGACTCTTGGCCTCGAAGAAGTAGAGGAAGACGTCCACGGAGGGGGTGTTCTCGAAGTGGTTGCAGAGGATACCAAACACCCTCATGAAGGCTCAGTTGTTGGGATGTAGCTGTGCAGGGGCCACGTTGATCTCCGTCAGTAGAGCCCGCTCGAACCCCATGAGCGGCAAACGAAGTTTGATCCGTTTGAATATGGTGGCATAGAGAAAGAAGAAGGGTTCCCCGTTGTTTGTGCGTTCATCACTGCACACAGGTTTGCCCTCAGTGCAGGGTTGGACGGATACATAAGAATCGCACTCTTGCCCAAACAGACGAAGCATGTGAGCGGCCTTGTCCTCCCTATGTTTCATCACATCCTTACTGGAGGTGAGAGAGGAGGTCTCAGCAAGGAGGTCCTCGGAGGCCCAAGGGTAGAGGGCTTTGTAATCTAATTGGGAATGAGGGTTTGAAGTTGTGTTGGTTCTAGCCATCTGAAAGGGAGTCAAAGAGGGAGAAGAAAAAGAAGGAAGAAATGAAGGTTCAGTGGAAGATGAAGGAAAAACCCAGAAAAACCTAAAACAGTGGCGCAACGCAAACGGGGAAAACGTAAAGTGCAAAAACCTAAATGCAAGAATTTAAACAGTCCCAGGCAGTTTATTCAAGCAGCGAAAACCAAAGATAAGGGCGATCAATGGGTAAAAATCATACCTTTTTTTATTGATGAAGATTCAAAACTCTGGGTTTTGGGAGAAAGGTGAATGAGAGCGCTCGAAAGAAGATGAAGCGTGCAAGTGAGTTTCAGAAGTGATAGAACAGTAACTGAAGCGCGCGTTTTTGAAATACTTAACGTAAACTAAGAAGCGCAAACGACGTTAAGTCCTAGCCGTTGGATCAAGACACGTATGCGCAAATTAAAACGGCCACAAAGAGATGTCACTTCAGTGCACTGTTCACGTCCTGTCACACAGAGCCACGTAGATCGCCAGGGGCGAGGACTTAGTCTCTTCGCTGAACAAGTTAACAGCTCGAGACTAGGGGGCTTGTGTACCGACTAGTCCTCAGACGTAGTTGACTGCTAGTGGACGTGGGGCCACATAAGCTGGGTCCCACGAGCGGCAGGGGCCAGCGCCTTGCAGACGGTACGCTCAGGGTGTCAAGGTGTGGTCAGGCCTCGGTCATGTAAGGTGGGTCCCGCAAGCGGTAAGCCCAGGGTGCCTCACAGACAGTATGCCCAGGGTGTCGAGGAGTGGTCAGGCATCGGTCATCAGGATATGCTGACGTGTCTTCGAACCTCGGCAAGTCAAACTACAAAGCTGGGCCACGAGAGGTGGATCCCAGACCACCCCGCAGTTATCAGTTAGGGAAAAGCCTAGGTCACGAGGGGCCTATGCGTGCACTGTGGATGACGCGGTCAGGTGTAACACAAGTAGAGAGCCACTAGAAGAGATACAACCCAAGAGGGTCACGTTTCGGGGGTGAGTTGCATGCATGGCACGTGAACAACTAGGGGATTCCCAGGACGGATGGTCCCAGAGATTAGGTACACAAGGTGGTACCCAGGTGGTCGTCCCGTCAGAGGTTGCACTCTAGTAAAGGAGCCTTACGCGTTAGATTGCCCTAAGAGTGGGTTATAGCGACGCTAAGGTACACTCTCAGTAAACCTAATTATGGTTAGCGAAATCAGCGAAAAACCTAGAGTATATAAAGGGTAGTATCAAACTAATAAGGTACATGCAATTCATTCATAACAGTTTTTTACACAGAACACACAGATACATAGGGAGCTTTGTACAGGTTACATTGGTGTTTCCTAGCCTTACACTGATTTGAGCGTCAGAGAGCAAACGGCCTCTAGGGCGCCCTTTGTCTTTGCATTTTCAGGTGTTTGATTGAGAGAAGGCACGAAGGAAGAGGATAGGCAATTGAGTGTGTGATCGTCGTAGGTGCACAAAGATAATCGAGTCAACCGGTAGGAACAATATGTTTAGTGTAGCCCTTCGTGCATAAGTAATTATGGACCTAGGGGTGGGCTTAGTGTGCATGGGGTCTAGCTCAAGTAAAACACTTTCTTTTAAACCTAAGCCCATGTGTGCTAGGGCACATAAACTTTAGGTTGCATGTATGATGTGTAGCGCCACGCTGTGGGTGCCTACGTAAACATATTGAACCCCTGATGCTGGTATATGAGTTGGTACCCTGATGGTTATTCTGTTATTATGCACTCCATGAAGGAAATATTTTGTTCTGTTGCAACACCGTAAAGGTGTGCCCTTGAGCAGAATATTTTCCTGTTGAGTATGCTTTCAGTTGAGATTATATTCTCGTGAGAGAAAGCTGTTACAAGAGGTAAACTATAAAAAGGACTTGAGATCCTAGGTTAAGCTATGCTGTTTCTAATACTGAAACTAGTTACTTCTTAATTCTTATAAGCCTTGTACTGACTTGATCGTTGGAGTGCAATCAACAGGTAGGGCCCCTCTGTTTCAACGGAGCCGCATTCCAACAAAGGGAAGAACAGATTCATGCAGAGATAGACGAGGCTAGAGCTTGTCATCAGAGTCAACCGGCGAGCAAGTCAATCGGCAAGAACATTTGGCGCCCATCGTGGTGCTCGATAACACCAGGTCCCACCCATAGTTGTACTCAAGCTTTTAGCCATGATGAAGAATACGAGGCAGGGTCCGTTAGGATCTGAAAGGAGTGATAACCCCACCATACAACAACTTATGGAGACCGTGATTGCTCTCCAGGAGATGGTGGCGACATCCAAGGTTGACCAGGAGAGGCTCATGGCGGAGGTTCGAGCAGAGCAGGTGCTTAGGCAAGATAGTTCGTGGCAGAACTAGACGCGTCACGGGCGAGTAATGAGGAGTTACATAAAGCCAACGAGAAATTGCGTAAGGACCTAAAGCAGCTGGGTGAACGCTCCATAGGGGAGCGAGGCCCGACTATTCAAACAAGGGCTTGCCCAGGCCATTCTCACAGGTGATTATGGACGTTGTCATACCATATCACACGACACTCCAATGGTTTGTTCGCCTTCCAGACGACCATATCACCTCTTTCGATCAATTTTCTGGATTGTTCAAGGAGCAATTCATCGTCAACCAAGCTCATCCGCCTGTCCCTTTCGACCTCTTCGGTGTTAAGCAGAGACAGGGAAAACCTTTGAAGGATTTCTTAAACAGGTTTGGAGCATTCGTAGTAAAACTCCAGACTCAGGATGAGACCCTAATGGTCCATGCCTTTGGGCAGGGGATTATGTCAGGGCCATTTAGCGACTCACTAATCAGAAATCAGGCCAGGACGTTCGAGGAGATCCGACCAAGAGATGTTGCCCACATCGCCGCGAAAGAGGCTGTAACAGTGAAGCGCGGTAGCACATACCCAGGGTAGGCCAAGCCCAAAGAAGGAAGTCGAGCTCAACCAATTTGACTACATGAAGTCGTGACCGAGAAGAGGTCAGATACAAAACGAGCACCTTAAGCGCCAAGAAAGAGCCAACCCAGGTCGAAGGTGAAAGACGACTTGTGTTTTCGACCCAAGTTCAGAATGACGTTCAAGGAACTGTTAGCCATGCTGGGAATGGCAGACAAGCTAAGGTTCCCCCTCGAAATCTGACAGAAACTTGGGACCGCGCAATGAGGTTTGGTGTGAGTTCCACAAAGCCTTCGGGCATGATGTGGAGCATTGTATAGCCCTAGGCTACCAGTTAGTAGGATTGATAAAAGATGGGTTCCTAAAGAAATACTTGGAAGGGAGCCAGGAAGGGTCGAAGGAGGAGTTTCCTCCAGCAGACGAGAGGCACGAAATACCTGTCCACGACGAGATCAATAATATCTCAGAATGATTTTCAGGAGAGGGATGCACCGCTTACAAACGTAAGAAGTACGTGAGGGAGGTGATGAAAGTAGAGGCACGAGAGCCTGATCAGCCGACCGATTTTGACCTCTGCTCTACCAAGGCTGATTTAGGAGACGTAGTCCCACATGAGGACGACCCAGTAGTGATCTCGTTCGTCACAGTAGGAAGAAAAGTACATAGGGTTCTCATCGACCAAGGAAGCTCGACCGACGTGATGTTTTGGGTGACTTTTAACAAATTGCAGTTGTCACTTGACTAGCTGAGACCATACGATGGTTGCTTGTTTGATTTTGCAGGGGATCGGGTGGAAGTAAAGGGGCATGTGGAGTTGATGACGACATTTTCAGATGGAACCCCATCTCACACAATCAGCATCAGGTATTTGGTTGTTAACACAACTTTGACTTATAATATGCTTTTGGGCAGACCCTTCTTGAACAGGTTAGGTGCGATGGCCTCGACAACGCACATGAAGATGAAGTTGCCCTCCCTTGAGGAAGGGGTAATCGTTATCAAGTTTGACCAGAAAGTGGCGAGGAAATGTTATGAGAACAACCTAAAGAGCAGAAGGGGAGTATGCGCGGTCACCACCCAAGCACAAGGACCTGAAGTGACCACCCGAGCATAAATCACCAGGGAGAGGCGACCTAAGCCCGCTGGTGAGGTTCAGGAGAGAGAGATCAAAGGGAAGAGGTTCAAGCTCGGCTCATCACTGGGCCAAGAGATGCAAGACTAGATCCTCGAGGTGATAGCGAGGCACCTAAACGCTTTTTCATGGACTTCCGCAGATATGCTCGACGTCTGGTCATCAAGGAAGAGACCTATAAGCTTTTGAGGGTTGGCCACATAATGGAAATCCAGTACCCTGAATGGCTAGCAAATGTCGTGTTGGTAAAGAAGGCCAATGGAAAGTGGAGAATGTGTGTCGACTTCACAGACTTGAATAAAGCCTTTCCTACGGATTCTTACACACTACCCAACATTGGTTCCTTGGTGGACAACGTTTCGGGTTGTCGACTTCTGAGCTTTCTAGATGCGTTCTCGGGGTATAATCAGATTCACATGCACCCCCCGATGAGAGCAAGACCGCGTTCATGACGGAACTCTCCAGCTATTGTTACAACGTCATGCCCTTCAGGCTGAAGAACGTTGGCGCTACCTATCAAAGGTTAATGGATAGGATTCTCACCCCCATGATTGGGCGAAATGTATAAGCATATATGAACGACGTGGTCGGCACCTCGGAAGAGAAAGACCAGAACGTCGCCGACTTGGAGGATCTATTTGCTACGATAACTAAGTATGATCTGAAATTGAACCCAAAAAAAATGTGTATTTGAAGTAGAGGCAGGGAAGTTCCTGGGGTTCCTGCTCACTGAACGGGGGATAGAAGCGAACCCGGACAAGTGCGCAACAATCATAGGAATGAGGATCCGTGCCACAGTAAAGGAAGTGCAATAGTTGATTGGATGCATGGTCGTCCTATCCCGGTTCTTATCAGCAGGAGGAGATAAGGGGTACCCTTACTTCTAGTGTTTGAAGAAGAACAACCGCTTCACATGGACTCCCGAATGTGAAGAGGCGTTCCTCGAGTTGAAGGAGTACCTGGCTAGCCTGCTTGTCCTTTGTAAGTCGCTACCAGGTACTCCCCTTCGTCTCTATTTTGCAGTTAATAATCGAGCAATAAGCTCGGTCATTGTGCAAGAGCAGGATTAGGTTTAGAGGCCCATATACTTTGTGAGCAAGGTGCTGCAGGGGCCCGAGGTACGATATCAGGCCATCGAGAAGGCAACCTTGGCAGTGGTGTTCACGGCTCGACGTCTCCGTCATTACTTCCAAAGCTTCACAGTGATCGTCATGACCAATCTCCCAATCCACAAGATCCTCAAAAAGCCTGATGTAGCAAGGCGGATGGTGCGCTGGCCAATCGAGCTATTTGAGTTCGACGTACAGTACGAACCTAGGGGGCCTATTAAGGGCCATGTATATGCTGACTTTATGGTAGAACTGTCCTCAGAAGCCACCCAAGTAGACAAGGGAGATTTTTAGTGGGTCCTCTCCATGGACGGATCCTTCAACCAGCAAGGTAGCAACGTTGGCATCATTCTGGAGGGACCCAATGGACTGTTGATTGAGAAGGCCCTTAAATTCACTTTTAAGGCAAGCAATAATGATGAGAATCAAAAAGATGCTTTTAATAGGAGGAATGTTCAAGGACCAAAATACTTGAAATTCTTCTTATTAGTATATGGAGGCCCAAGCCCAAAGCCCAAGCCCAAGAAGGCCAAGGCCAAGAAGGCCAAGTCCATCCCATGAGGGGCAAGGCCAAGCATTAAATAAATGAGCATCTTTGGATGTCTCTATTTGTAATTTCCTTTTGTATAGTTTTTAGTAAAACTTTAAAAGGAAGGTGTAGATATTAAAATAAGGGGTGCCAAAGTATAAAGATAGGTCACACCTTCCATGTGACATAAAGAGTAGGTGTAGGTGTAGTTTTTAGGAGGTGCCAAAGCAGAAAAAGGTCGCACCTCCCATGTGACTTGTTTTGGCTCCAAATTTGAATTACATTTAGGAGGCAAATTTGAATTTTTTTAGCTTTTCATTTCAGCCCTCTTCTATTATAAATAGAGAGGTTAGGCTCTTGTAAATTCAGATTTGGATAATTGATATAGAGAAACTCTACTCAATTTGAGAGAGAACTTGTGAGATTTTGATCTCCTTACCATAGTCTTATCTTGTGTGCTATTGGAGAGTTACAAGTGGCGACATTCCTTCACTCATCTTGGAACTCCATCACCAAGTGGCGTGATCATCTCCAATTCCATTCTAGTCGGCCTTCAACCATCTAAGTCACATTCCTTTCATCTTCTTTGCTGTTTTCATTCAATTTGTAGTTTTAGTTTCTTAGTCTTGTTCTTCAATTTGTACCGTTTACTTTTGTTCTTGTGTTGTTCTTGAGTTTCTATTTGGTACATTTGATTCTTTGGATGATTTTAATCGGTAGAATTGTTTCCTCTTTCAATTCTGACCAGTTTTAGCAATTACATATTTCAATTGTGTTTCTATTCATGTTCATGAAGTTGTTCTTGTTTTCTTTTCAATTCCGCCATATGTTTGTGTTAAGGACATGGCACTCATTGTTTATATGAGTTTGACTTTTAATTTGAATGGCATTATCCATTGAAATGACCTTAAACTCATATCAAATAACTAGGCTGAATATGAAGCGCTGGTAGCTGAAATGTTGTTGGCTAAAAAGTTGGGCGCTCAAAGTTTGCTGGTAAAAAGTGACTCGCTGCTGGTAACCGGGAAAGTCACGGGTGAGTACCAGGCCAAAGATCCGCAGATGGCCTCGTACTTGAGGTACGTTACACTCTTGAGGGAAACTTTTCCCACGTTTGAATTAGTGCATGTTCAGAGGGAGCAAAATGCCCGAGCAGACCTGCTGGCCAAACTGGCAAGCTCAGGCAAGGGAGGTCGGCAAATGTCAGTAATTCAAGAAACTTTAAAGTCACCCAGGACCACCGCAGATTGTGTGACAGAGGTCCATCATGTAGAGACCTCAGAAAGAAGAAGACGACACCGATCAGTGTACCCGTATCATGGCAGAGCTCCATGAAGGCCTTTGTGGGAGTCACATCAGGGGGCGAGCTCTCTCTCTCAAGGTCGTTCGAGCTGGGTACTACTGGCCGACCATGAGGGAAGACTACACGAGGTATGCCCAACGATGCGAGCAATGTCAGAAAGCATGCTAATTGGCATCATGCACTCCAGAGGAGTTGAGATCCATACATAGCCCCTGGTCTTTCCATACCCGGGAAATAAACATCTTAGGTTCGTTTTCCCTACCAATAATACATTTTTTAGGGCGTTTTCTTTTCTTGTACAACACTATCTGCTCATAAGAGGTGTACATAGAGGTTTCCTCTAGAAGGTTATCAGGAGCCCAGGGGTACATGGTTCGGTAATCCATCATAACAGAGTATCTAAAACAGGAAAACAAACAAGAAAATACAAGCACACATTCAGGCAATGAATGCAAATGTGCATTTTGGATTCAAGAAAAATGACGAAGACAAAGAGAGATAGCAATCAGAATCGAATGAATACAGAGCAACCCTAGAACAGGTGATATAATCATGATGAAAGCGTTAAAAGATACCAGTACATAGTCACGAGTCAGAGGAGGTGCCTGGATTCAAAGACCGAGTCGAGGCGAGGAGGTTTCCCAGGTTGAGGAAGAAGGTGCAGAGAGTTTGGAGGGAGGCGCGAAAGCTTTGTGAAGGGGAAATGGAACAGTGAGAAACGACGAGGTTTTTCAAACGTTAAAAGGCACAGTGTTGGGAAGAGTAAGCGACAATGCTTTTTAGCCGTTGATAAGGGCCATGTGTCCGCTCATGATGAAGTATGGTGAGACGTCCACTCAGAAATGCTTCGTGCGTCGTGCCACTACCCACAGGACATGTAAGCCACCAAGAGGAAATAACCTCTTTGCTGAAGCAAGCTCAGCTTGAGCCTGGGGGCCTTGTGTACTAGACTAGAGTGCTCGGAGGTTGGACCTCAACACTTGCCATAGGCAGGTCAGTTCGACTCTTAGGCCAAGTTGGTGGACCATGAGATTTGGCCCAGATGTATGTGTTAGTTCCTGATGTCTATGCTTTCAATTGAGATTATATTCTCGTGATGGAAAGCTATTAAAAGAGGTAAACTATAAAAGGGAATTTTGATCCCAGGTTAAGGTATGCTGTTTCTAAAACTGAAACTTAATACTTCTTGTTTCTTATAAGCTTTGTACTGACTTAATTGTCGGAGTGAAATCAACAGGTAGGTTCCCTTTGTTTCAACGGAGTAACGTTCCAATGCAACAAGACGCAGAACAAATTCCATAAGGGACAGACGGAGCTAGAACTTGTCAACCGGCGAGCAGGTCAACCGGCAAGAACAAATACACTTGTTCCTTCCGGTTGACTCACTTCGCTGGTTGACTCGAACGACAACCACTGTCCCTTCTATCTCTGCCTGAGAACCGTCCTTGATCAAAGGATCTCTCACCTGCAAAGACAAAGGGCGCCTTGACGGCTGTTTGCACTTCAACGCTCAAGTCAGTATAAGGGCAAAGAAACACCAAGTGTATAAAGTAGTTTCAGTCTTAGAAACTGTGTACCTTGCTAGGGCTCTTAGCACCCTTTATATAGGTTGAAACTAGGGTTTACCTTTGTGTTGTTACCCTTGTCTAGGGTTCCTTGGGGAACGCCCTTGCGCTGCTATTTACATAATTTTAATGTATCTGGCACATAGAACTTCCCTTAACTAGAGTGCAACGACTAACAGCGTGGCCGCCTGGGTACCAACTTGTGCACCAAGTCTCTGGGGCCATTTGTCGCGCGGGTACCCTAAGTATTCACGTGCCATGCATGCAACTTCCTTTCGAAACCCTAACCCTAATGGGCCTTAGCGCTTCCAAGAGTTATTCACTTGTGTCGCGCCTATACACATCACTTGCATTGTCCGATCTTTTCCTCTGTTGGGGAGGTCCGATGTCGATCTCCAACATTGGAGTTTATTGTACCAATGTTCGAAGACTAACCATCACCTTGATAGGCGTACCTGGGACCCACCTTACGTGGCCCACCGTTACCATCAGGCACCGATGTGCGATGTCTGAGGTCAGTCACTGGAGTCAATGTCTGAATACTGATCGAGACAACACTAAACATTTTGAAGATTAAAACCCTCCATTTAGAGATAAAGTCTTACGACTATGCGACTGCAAGCCTAACTATGTTTAATAAAATTTGTGATAACATTCATAGACCGTAATAAGGTTTAAACACTTTAAACCTAAATATCTATGAGGTTTTGAAACTAAATAAATAGTTAATAAGATTGAACAAATTAATTAATGAAATTGAAAAAATATAATTTGATGAATTATATATGGAAGTCCTTTCTCACTTATTTTTTTTTTGCTCTTCATGGCTTTTTTTTCTTAATCTGAATTATTGCAATTTAAGTTATGTAATGCACTTATTTTTTTTAGATAATTACAATTTTTGTTGAGAAATTACTTTTACGCGGATAATTTACTGGTACACGAATTTAATTTTATTATTTAAATTTATGAAATTATACCAGCTTATTTATGATAAAATTAATTAATTTAAATTTTGCTACTCATCTAAGTAAATCTCTGCAACTTAGTCGTCATCATGATATTTTAAATTAAATGCCTGTTAAAAACCATACCAAATTTGGTGATGTCACAAAGCCTAAACTTGAAGCAAAATTTTGGTACAGCACAGAAAACAATATTTGGCTGTTTAACCTTTTGTGGAAGCGTATAAATTCCAGGACATTATAATAACTTTTTCGGTTAACATGGACTCATATTTTCATGATATTTTGCACTAGGGCACTAGAGACCAATAGGGTGATTAGTGCAAATCCCTTTCCAAAACCAACCACCACTTTCTCACTCAATGGCATGGTCTTGCTATCATCAATACTACTTTTAAACCTTAAAGTTTGTGTTTGCTCTAACTTTATTCTCTTCCCAACGATAGATGGAAATGTGGGAAAGAGAAGAGGACTGCATTTCTTTTCTTCGAAACTACTATAATATATTAAAAAAAAACCAATTTCATTTTCTTTATATTTTTTCTAAAATCCACTCAAGAATCTTCACATATTTCCTCTCCTTTATAAAACATGCTAAATCTCAGCAATTAGAGTGTTTTGTTACTTCACTTAAATGAGTGATGCAAATAGACCCATCTAACATCTTCTGCTGTAATTATTCAATAGTTGAGTGGAATCATCAAGTACAAATTGCATCTACGTCTCAATCATGCAAACCAAACTTAGAAGCTAACAAAGCCACACAAATTAACACAACTTTTCAACACTTCCCTGTGCAAAACTATTCCCTAATCATTTCCAATTCAGTAATGATTTCTGTCGGGTTTGGATAGTTGAAAGGTCCAAAATACCCTCAACTAATGGGCACTCGTAAGGGTATTTTGGGTTTTTTTTTAATTTTTTTTTATTTTTATTGCATAGCAGTGTACAAAATGAACCTAAAAAAACACTTGTAATTGTTCCTCTCCTTTTCACCGTGACCGCTCTTCTCCGACGACCGCCTCTGTCCGGCGACTCACTCTCTCATGCCATCCTACGAATGTCTGTGCGGTTTTCATTTTTCTTAATCTTTTATCTTTTTCATTTTCTTCTTTTTTTCTTATTTTTTAGATTTTCATTTTTTTCCCTAGTTCCCACTGCTATTTTCGTTCCCTAGTTGTTAAGTAATATTTAAAAAAAAAATAGCTTTTACAATTTTTTTCTTCACTTGATACTCTATATTTGTTCAAGTAGCATGAGTTTTTTTTATGAATTTTGTGTTTTTATTCCCACGGTTATATATATATATATATATATATATATATATATATATATATATATATATATATTTTTTTTTAAAATTCTTTTTTATTTACAACAAGTTTGGCTCTGTTCCT
>Ga0123342_1006404_pt1 | contig 16329 bp, 6 predicted proteins | sample Turbeawhitnodule_FD_89960 | JGI IMG/M metagenome (GOLD analysis project Ga0123342, IMG submission 89960) | Root nodule microbial communities of legume samples collected from Mexico - Turtle bean Mexico white nodule | ecosystem: Host-associated > Plants > Roots > Nodule | place: Mexico: Nepantla... | reverse complement strand
TCAGTATCACCAGGCACTGAATAATATGCTGCATTGCCCCCCTTTTGATTCTTTAATTCGTGATCATGCGGTGTCATTGGCAGTTTCAGTTCAGAAGCAGTTAAATACTCTACTGGATAAAGAGAGTGTCCAGACTGTCGCGAATCCTATGGAGGAACGGATTGGTATTGATATTCCACTGGAAAGTTTCAGGGTTGTCTCTGGTAACCGGGGTCAGGACTTAGTTATTAAGAAGCATGTCACCAATGATGTTTTATCTTTGGATGGTGGTGAGGATAGACATGATTCAAATGAAGCCCCTGGATGTGCTAGTGCAATGCATGATATCGCCGATCAGGGTGAGGATAGAGTTATCACTAGAAATGGCGAACGTTCTGAGAGTGCTGGAGTGGACACTTTGTCTGCTGACATGGATGTTGATCCACCATCAACTTGTGATCCTGTCTTGCACCCTGTTAATGATACTGTTCCAAGTTACACGTTGCAAGAGAACAAAGAGTGGGGCTTGGCTACAACAGAAAATGAGATTTCAGCTTCCGAAAGTGGTGCTTTTTCTAATGATAAGATTGAAGATAATATAATTTAGATAAAGGTAGCAAAGATTGTGCTATGGATGTGGATCCCCCAACCTTGGCCACACACTCATCAACAACACAGGATGTGAAGCATTGTGAAACACATGAAAAAGGTGTCAATGGGGTTCCTAGAGCAATTTCTTGCACGGAGGATTCTGATAGGCACTTGAGCCCCTCATCAACTGTTGCAATTGATATGGGTGAAAATTCAGGTACCATCAAGGAGGATGTGAGTTTGGGTTCAAATACCTGAAATTAAATCATGAATTAGAACACATAATGACAATTTAGAGATATAAATTTTGATACACACTCTGTAAATATTTTTCGTTGTTAAGTAATTAGGAAACCATTACTACAGAAGTCAATAATTTTTTAATTATATGTCAAAAGTCAATTTCAAATTTTTAATTATGACAACCCATAATTGAGTGGCAATGTATAGAACTTATTCTAGTAGTGTATTTCAATTGTGAGATTAAAAATATTTGTTTTATAGATTAGCATGTATAAACTAAAATTAGCATAAAAAAAAGTTGAATAAGAAAACTTATTCAAATCATTTTGGTCAAAGCAGGGAAGGCTGGCATTGGAGGAATTGGAGATCAATAAGTCACTGTCCTCTTTTGTAGAGCTTATGCCACTTTTCCATCTTTACTAATAGCTTTGTAAGTGTATTTTTCAATTAGTTCATTTTTAAATTTTCTATATTTTAAAATAATTGAAAAAAACAATGAAATAAATCATTTCTGTGTAATATTTTCTAAAGCAATGTGATTTTCAAACTTCCGAAGAGGTTATATAAATCAGTATTCATTATTAAGTTATTTCCCAAGATGCCATTGATGAAATAATATAAAAACTAACTATTTTGTTCCCACACTTCTTGGTGGGTCCCACACTCCTCATGAAGAAATGGTGTTGAATTAGTGGTGGTTTTGTGGTTACCATGTTCCCACCCACATTTTTCTTTCTTGTTCTTGCATTCACCTCAATATGGTTTAGCAGATGAAGTACAAGTAAGTTTAATCGTGTTCTAATCTAACACTAACTATGAATTAACCTTCTATTTTCAAAGTTTTCTTCTTTTTCAGAAAAAGTAATAAAAAGAATCAATTTCTCTGTTCCTGTATTTTTTTTCATTTCAAGCTGAGGGATGTGTACTGGAGTCTATTTGTGCATATCTTGAAATGGGTATGTTCAAGTTTTCTTCTTTTAAAAAAAAAAGATAAAAAATAAAAGGGTGTTTTATGAATCAAGCATAAGGAAGAAAGAAACCCAATTCTTCCTTTTCTTTGATTTTTCATTTTAAAGCTGAGGAATGTGTACTGAAGTGTATGTGTAGATATATTTAAAGGGGTATGTGGAAGTTTTCATGATCTTTGGATATAGTTTTTAGTTTCTGCATTTTCATAATCTGTTGAATTGAAGACTGTCCAATGCTCCATTAAACAGAGTATCATTCAAATTCATTAACTTTTCTGGGATAATCTTTGATTTGTTGGGATGTGTCCAATTTAGCTCTACTTTTGTTGCAAAAGGTAGTTTCAGAATTTAATACACACCAAGTATACTTAGTATATTCTTTTGGAAAAACTAAAATTGTTTGATTTGTAATGATTTTTGTACTCTCAATCAATTAGAAATCGCCCTAGATATGTTTTTTTTAAACAATTATTGCAAAAATTAACAATTTATTATACATGTGATGTATGATTAGGTGGCTGAGAACAAAATTTACACAATGCATTCTAGTTACATTCAAATGAAGTTGTTTAGCTAATTGGGGGTAGCTGCTATTGTTTTTCTGTTGGCAGGTTATCAGAATATTTGGTTCTGTGGTAGCAAACTGTGTGCTTTGGTGACTCTAGTTTTGTTAGCCATGAACTTGGAGTTTCTTGGTAAAATCCCTTGGTTTAATGCTCAATTGAACCCATATTCGGTGACTAATTCAGTTCCCACCAAAGCTTTAACTGAACAACCTAAAGAAGAAGAATCAAGAAATGAACCCAAACTGCCCTTCCTTTCATTGTTTCCTTGGGGAGAGAGTGCTGCAGACAAATTTCAAAGGCCATCTACTATCAATATAGACAAGATCTTCCGGGTAGGAAGCCTCGGGAAGACTATCAAACAAAGCGCAAACCTTGCGTTCCTCGGCAGGCATTCGCAGGCATTGGACGAGTCTATTTTTTGAAGTGAACGGGTCTTGGTCCAATACAGGGGAAAACTTGGACCGTCCGAGCTCGTAAAAAAAGAGCTCCCTACCCTCGGACTCATAAGAATCTTGAAAAACTTGACTTTTAAATTTTTTATAGGAGGATGTAAAAGGGGCAAAAAGAATGTTACTCGGACGACTGACAAGAGATAGCCAGCTAACCGGGTCGGTCGGGTGAAATTTATAGTAACATAAAAAGTTAGAGGGGGTAGGACGAAGATGAAGTACGTCACATAAGAACTGGAAAGCTTGGAGGGAGACCCTTTTGTTTGGATGGAGTTGGGATGGAGCAACGTTAAGGGTCTAAAGGACACCTATAGTAAAATCATCAAAAGACAGGACGACATGAAGTTCTGAGAAAAGACAAAATAGGCAAAAAAGAAGGAGTCATCAGAGGACGACCCACCCATACAAATGGTGGTATCGGTCGGAGAGTAGTAATCTATGGCCAGAAGGTTGTTGGAAGCATCCGATTCTAACAGATGATACTTATCCATAAAAACATCAATTGAAACTGAATCCCGAAAGATCGAGATGAACTTAGTCACCTTGGGATCAACCCAATCAAATCATGAATTATGGGATGACTCTTCGTGGGGATCCGACCGATCGGACGCACTGTCCAGGTCATCAACCCTCACAAAATCCTCCATGGGGGTAGCGATTGGATTGTCCCGACTGACATAGTCTCGGTTGTAGAGGAGTCAGAAGAAGACAACGAAGAAGGCAAAGAGGATGAGGAATTAGAGGAGGACGGAGAAGAAGACATGACTAACCTTTCTGAGTGTAGGGAACGTAGCAAGGCAGAGCAATCAAATTTCGGATGTCAGAGTAAGCACAAAGTAGCGATTCGAAACTGTAAGGGACAACTAGGGACAACTATTTATAACCTTGAGAAGCTAAGAGACGAAGCGTCACTTCTATTTCAACAGTTAGATATTCAAAGATGATCCAACGTATCAATCTCTTCACTTTCCTGTCAGTTAATTGAAAACAAATAAAATAAAATTTTGAAATTAAAAAAACTGTTTTATTAACTTCTAAAATTATAAAATGTTCAAATAACCAAAATAAATTAATGAAACAAAATATTAAGTAAGGATAAATTTGGAAAAAAATTTAGAGCAAACAAATAAATTAACTTTAAAAATTAAAAAACTATTTTATTAACTTCTAAAATTATAAAATATCCAAATAATCAAAATAAATTAATGAAAAAAATATGATGTAAAAATAGTTGAAGTGGAGAATTCTCTTTATATATAAGTATAAAAGTATAGATTACTATAAATTTATAGTTTATTTTAATAAATACGAATACACGAAAAAAACACATAAATTTTATCAAAACATAACTATAATAAATTAATAAAATATAAAGTAAGGATAAAATAGGAATTTTTTTTAGAGAATATTTTGAATTTTTAATTTTTGATTTAATAAAAGAGGAAATCACTTTAAAACAAAAAAGTAACGTACCCATCTCTCCACTTTCCTATCAGTTAATTGAAAACAAATAAAATAAATTTTTAAAATTAAAAAATTATTTTATTAACTTTTAAAAATATAAAATGTTCAAATAATCAAAATAAATTAATGAAACAAAATATTAAGTAAAGATAAAACAAATTTAGAGCAGTTAAAGTGGGGAATCTCTTTATATATTTTATATATAGGTATAGATTAATAAAAGAGGAGATAACCTTAAAACAAAAAAGTAACATACCAATCACTTTCATATCAGTTAACTGTAAACAAATAAAATAAAATTTTAAAATTAAAAAACTATTTTATTAACTTCTAAAATTATAAAATGTCCAAATAACCAAATAAATTATTGAAACAAAATATTAAGTGATGAAGTTGTATCTTCATCTGTTTGTAATTTCTTTGGTGGAGTGGCGAAAGCTTCAATGGAGGAGAATGAGTAAGGATTTCACGTAGAGAGCTGGACTCCTTGAAGGTGCATGCTAGGTGTGGAGAGTGAGTGGTGAGGCCATCTCACTTGAAATAGGTGAAGAATGAAGACTAAAATGTCTATCCTAGGGAGTTAGGAGACAAAGAGCAAAATTGACACAATTTTGGCAGCAATTCACTCTAGATTTAATCTTGAGGAATTCATGAATCAAGCACCTCCTTTTATAACAATGGATGGTCGGAATTTGAAGAGCCAAATTCAAATGAAATGTTATTTGAAATTGGCGCCTAATGAACTTAGCACATGGAGCATGTGGAAAACGTTTTTCTCTTCTCCATGGCTTAGTCATTACCGACCTTGGTTAAATTAGAAGTTTTAAAAACTCTAATTTAACCTAGGTTGGTTTTTAGGTGCCAAATTTCATCTAGGAAAAAGAAATTACAAATGAAATTTTCTATTCTAATTTGACAAAAATTAGATCTACTCTACACTAAAGTTATGACATCTTTGAACATATATTGGGAAGTTTCTCTGTCGTTAGTAGCCATATCTCAGTCTTCTTTAATCTTCTTGGTCATAGTTCTAGTGGTAGGCCTGAATCTTCTCTTTGTTGTGCTTGCATTTGATCTTGTCCTTGAACCTCTTCCATCATTAAATAAGGATAAAATTGAAAACAAATTTATAACGAGGATCTCCTCCATATATATTATTTAATTACTATAGTCATTTTATTAATATTAATATTAATTTAGTTTCAGTTCTATCATAGATAAACAATTGAACCTTCAACCAACATTATTTAATGAATAATTTGATCATAAGGTGTTAAAAGCATTGCTATTATCATTCCATATTGAGACCACACTTCACCGAATTCCAGAAGACATTCTTCCTTCTGGGCATGTTTATCTCCACAATAATAATAATAATAATAATAATAATAATAATAATACATAAAAAGAATATGCTGAATAAAATATTATTGAAGATACTCACATTAATAAAAAAAATAGAGAACTTTTTTATTTATTTTTTTATTTATTTTTGCGTGAGTAGTATGGGTCTATGTTGGGACCTCCACTTGTTGGTGTTTTATGTGTTAAAAGAAGAATGAGGATAATGCATTATTTTTGTTATTTAAATTATGCCCTGTTTGTTTCTGAATATTGATAAAGGAATTAAAGTTCAAAAGGGTAAAGAATTTGTGTTATACTTTTCTTCTTATCCTCTTCCTTTCTTCTCCCACTCTCATAATTCTATTTACTAACATAAATAAAAAAACTTCATGTTTTGGAATAAATCTAAACTTTCCCAATTATATATTTTAGATCACTTCTACAATAATTTATCACAAAATACATTTTAAATTTACTGTTTCCAAAAGTTAATATATATTATTACTGTTTTAATAATAATTTGAATTAATTTAGTTTTATTTTAAACTGAACGATGCAAAATTATATATATATATATATATATGTCAGTTTTATAATTCAAAATTAATTATATTATATGTAATTTAAAATTATATATTATTATTATTATTATTATTATAATAGTTCTTTAAACATAAAAACTGAATAAATGTACCTTTCTTATACTAATTAAATTTAACTTTGTATCCAAATAATAAGAATGAAGCACGTCATGCAGAGGACAATTGAATAATAAGAGTTCCATGAACTTTTTAACTCTCTTATTGGCATACTTTACAATTGCAGCACACTAAACAGTGCAATGAATATAACTTTGCACACAATTTATCTGTCATAAACAATCATAGTTTTAGCTTCATAAATTCATACATGAAAAGAAAAGGAATTGACATAATATGCATTATTCACGTATTGGGACAATTTTTGAATTATAATAATAATATGCAACATTGGTTGATTCTGATGCTGATCTTGATGTTCATGCAGATGAACATTCTGGAGGGAGCCCTTGTGAGAAGCGTCTGGTATCAGTGCAGTAGTTGTAAACCATGTAATTCTTTTGCACCCAACGAATCTTGGCTTGCCCCGTGGCATCCAGTGATTGGCCAGAGGAGGAAGCACATGAAGAAGAACCTGAAGAAGACCATACACAAGCTTCTGCATTGAAGTTTCTGTATGAGGCCATGAATGGGGCCTGGCTCCAGTCCGTTTTCACAAGCCCACCTCTTGTGGCCCAATCCTCAGCATCCCATAGGCTAGAGTATATTCTCATAGGTTGCTTCTTCGGAAATGGAACACCCTTTGTCTCCAAATTCTTGAACTCCCTTATGGGTGTCCCATCCACAGAGAATCTGTTCCAAGATATGAAAACAAGGTTAATTAGCACTGAAAATGTTTTTTTTTTCCAGAAAATACTCATTTGGTCTGTGAAAGAAGATGAATATACTAGTTGAAGTTTATCTTAATGATATTTCTAAGGTTTTACGAGGCTGAGTTAAACTCAAAGCTTATTTTTTAAATATAGTATCAAAATCATTTTGAGTTTATCCTAACGATTATTTGTTGTTCTTATCAAGTTACTCGCTCTAAACCTCATCTTATAACTGAGTTAGTAATTGTATACCGGATATAAAGAAAAGATATAAAGAAAAAAAATGCATCTTTCATGCCAAATTTAGATGTTTCTGATATTGTTTTTCATACATGATGCTTGCAGGATTCCATTGGACTGAGTATGTGTGGAAGTCCTTGGTGGGGTCGAACCATAGATGGAACTGTTGTTCTCTATTCCCTTTCCCTTGGCTGAACACGTTGGTGTGAAGAGTGTAAGGATCACCACTCAAGTTGCCCAAAAATTCGAAGTCTATTTCATCATGAGTAGGTCCAAGAGAAGATAGCTGCATCAATAAGCAAGACCATTTATTATTTGACAGCATCTCAGGCTAAACAACTTATGTACATTCCATAACACTAATTATTGATTCAACTTAAATGCATTCTGTGTCACTGTAAAAAGTGTCACTGCAAAATAATCTTTTTATGTTATCATGTTAAGCTCTATTTGATTTCTTTTATGTTGAATAATAAATGTTTGATTGATGTGTTTATCTGCACAAGAGAGTGCATGTTTTATCTTGAGTTCAAAACAAAACCATGAAAGGCTAAACTGTAGTGCTAGTAAATCACTTACATAATAGGCTGTGACAGTGCCAGCTGAGTTTCCAGGCACCAGTTTGAGCTGCATGTCAATTTTTCCGAACAAGTACTCATTCTTGGAACGAAAGCCAGAGCCAGAGGCCTTATCTAGGGTGAGAGTAAGAAGCTGTCCATTTTCAAGGATTTTGGCACGACCACCACCCCATGTTAATTCAAAGTCTTGGAAGAAGCTACCAGCGGTGGCTGCCACCACAAAGGTAGCTACCACCACCAACACCACAAGAAACCCAATATTTTTCATCTGACACAACACCAAAGTGGTGGTGATGATGATGATCTTCCTTTGTCAATTGGTTGGTCTTTGTGTGGCAACCAATTGTATGTAGAGAGGGAAAAATAGATAGAAAGAGGGACACAAGATATGCCAAGAGAAGTATTTGGTGAAAGTGTGATGCATGCAAGTCAAGCTTTGAAGCTATTTATAGAATCCTAGTGTGTTGATAAGAGGCAATTATTAATGCAATAGAAAGGGTGATTGGATTTGAAAGTGGAGGAAGTGGTTGTGAGAAAAGGAAAATGATCTAATTAACTTTAAGAGTGTGTTAAAGGGTCCTATAGTAGATGATTAATGTTGTTGTTTTATGTATTAGGCAAATGCTTGTGCAATATATTGATTCCATGATAATTTATGATAGGATTATTTCACTAATTTTTTGATAACAAAGTTCATAACATATAAATAATGAAGAGAGATGGTATTGGTTGACTTGGCAAGCGATGTGGGACCAAGACAGCTAAGGAGGGATAATATCCAAGTGTGGTCTTATCAATTTGGTTCTCACTTTTTAACTAATTGTTAATATGTTATTTGTGTGTGGTTCTATGAGGTTATAAACATTGGTTTTCAATATCCAAACATCAAATCAAAAATGGCTTCATGCATCAAATCAAATTGGCTGTTGTCTAATCTTTTGTAGTTATGTGTGATAATAATCTTCTCCACAGTTAATTGTTATAGCCCCTATTCTGATAAACATCATTGTTTTTTTATATACTTTCTATCTTTATTTTTAAGCATATCCCAAAACTCAATTGCACTCTATTTTTTTATGGCTTCAGATTTTTCTAATAAAAACTTAGAACAAGTTCATTTTTACAAAGATATAATTATATTTATATGTTGACTATGTATTGTTAATTTTTTTCTTACGAAGAAATAGTCCTTTTGAAAACAGTTAAAAAAACGGTATTAGCACTTAATTTACCAAACACGACGGTTTTGACTGTAGGAATTAGACCTCTCACCAGCTGGAACTGATTTTGCTACCTTCTATCGAAAAATGAGAGAAACTTTAGTCCTACAATATCGAATTGATATTTCTATTTTTTAAAACATATTATTATAGATTAATAAATTTCTTTAATGTAAAAATTAAAAAATTAAATTTGATTTACGTATATAGGTATATTATATTTATAAATAACATTATGAAAATACTTTTATATTAATAGAAAGAAATTATAAAAAACAGTAATCATATTTTATATTATAAAAAGCTTAAATATATATATATATATATATATATATATATGTTTGTGTGTATTTATAATTACATTTTAATTAATTGGTTTTTAAAACATAATAATTTATAATTTTAAAACATATAATTTATATTTTATAAATAAACTAGTAAGTTCAAATTTAGTTTATACTTTCATTTCTTTTAATTATTGAATAATATTAATTTTTAAAATTTAATTTAGAGGAATAAAAGAATATTACTTGTTAGATTGAATTAAATTTTAAATAATATGGTGGTTAATTTAAGAATTTTTTTATTAATTTTTCAAAAAAAATCATTTAAGTTTATTAAACTCGACTTTTTGAATATTTTTTACTAATAAATTATTAAAATTTGATAATGTATTTTCAAAATACTTATTGATCTAAATCTTAAACTCTAAATTATAGACAATAAGTGTTATAGAAATCACCATATAAGGGTTTAGGGTTTAGTGTTATAGAAATAAATATTGACTTGAGTAGGAAGTAAGTAGAGTGGATCAAATAAACACTAAGGGATCACAAAATAAGTAGTTTTGCTAAAACTCATTCTAAAAGCATATTTAATAAAAAATAAATAAAATAAATAAATAAATAAAAAGGCATTACATTGGCTAGATCGAGACAAATAAAATGAAGTTTCTAACTATTTTAAAGGACTAGCGTCGACTGGACCATTGTGCGTGTATATTTTGATTTATTTTATCAAATATTATGGAAAAGGTAGTTTTGTTTCTTCATTCAACGCATGCATACTTTTTATACACAATCAGATTGGAGAGATATGCTCCATATAATTTGCTACTCCATATGCTATGTCTATCTATCAACAATTACACCAAAATATTGCCTTATTTACATTGATACACTTTTTTATATACATTTATATGAAAAATATAATAATTCCAATACTCCCCTCAAGTTGGTGAGTAAATATCATGGACTCCCACCTTGTTCGCAAAGTCCTAAACTGATCTTTCCCAAGAGGTTTAGTAAAAATATCTGCTAACTAACAATGTGAAGAGACATGTGATGGAATTATCATCCAAACTTGCAACTTTTTTTCCGTATGATGTAACAATTTATCTCGATATGCTTTGTACGCTTATGAAATACAGGATTAGCTGCAATATGGAGTGTCGCTTGGTTATAACAATACAAAGGTGTAGGTATTGGAAGCTTGAGGTCTCGCAGGATATAACGCAACAATGTTAGCTCTAGACAAGTATTTGTCGTAGCCTGATATTCTGCTTCGACAGATGACCTTGATAAGTTGGTTTGTTTCTTATACTTCCAGGATACCAATGAATTTCCCATGAAAATGCAATAGCTGCTATATGATCTTCAAGTAGACATCCTCCCCAATTTGAATCGCAATAGACTTTTCATCTTAAGATTATTATCAAAGGGAAGTAATAATCATTGCCTGGGTGTCCCTTTGTTGTAATTTAGAACCCGTAATGTTGCATCCCAGTGTGTTTTGTGAGGCTCTTGCATAAACTGGCTTAAAGTGCTAACTCAGTAGATAATATATGGCCTTGTGACGGTGAGGTAAATGAGTCTTCCAACTAACCTACGATATTTAGTTGGGACATGTAATAAATCACCATCAGTAAGAGTGAGTTTTAAATTTTGCTCCATGGGGAAATTCTCCGGTTTTCCCCTAGTTAGACTTGTATCGTCCAAAATTTCCAATGTATATTTTCTTTGAGACATAAAAATGCCATGTTTAGACCGAAAAAATTCAATTCCCAGAAAATAGTTTAAGGTGCCAAGATCCTTGATTCAAAACTGTTGGAGCAAAAATTCCTTGAGATGCTTGATTTTGACATAATATTTTCCTATTAAAAGTATATCATCGACATAGAGCAAGACAACTATGAAACATGATCCAATCGTCTTGCTAAATAAAGAATACTTTGTTTTTTTTATTGAATATATTCTACCTTTTGAATAACTTTAGAGAAAGTAGCGAACCAACTTCAGGACGCTTGTTTTAATCCGTACAAGGACTTATGAAGTCAACAAACCATATTTTACCCCTATCGACGAAGTTCGGGAGGAAGCTCCATGTAAACATTTTCATGAAGGTCACCTTGCAAAAATGCATTTTTTACATCAAGTTGGTAGGTGAACCAGTTTCTAGCAGCTGCAACAGTAAAAAAACAACCTAATGTCGTATGTTTAGTAGTAGGAGAAAAGTCGCAATATAGTCAATCCTTTCCACTTCTGTGTAGCCTTTGGCGACTAAGCGCGCCTTATATTATTCGGTGCTCCCATAATGTAGAAGATCATAATCTCAAACCCTTCTTTGAAGTTAATTCCAAAATGTGAGTTTCATTATTTCAAACTTCATGTACTAAATATTTTATTTATTGAAATCATTTGCATTGTTTCATAAGCTAATTTTATGGACGATATCAGTGCTTGTTAACGTGTATGAGAAACTTATTTCTCTTGTGTCTTCTATTTTTTTATTACTTTTTGCACATTTTATATTTTTACTTTAAATTAAATTTTGTAATTGTACATTTTAATTCACTCTTGCTTCATATTGCTTTTCGATTATAGTTACAATGGTATGAATTGCAATAGTATGAGAACTTCATTTTATACGTATATTTATATTTGGATTTTCAATTAAAATATCTGTTTGATTTTGTATTGTAATCAACATTTTAAATTCGATTGAAGTTTGATAGAGGATTTAATTTATTGAAATTATAATTTCATATATTCAAATTAAAATTTTGGTTGTTTCAATGCTTTTACATATTTAGGGGTTCACTAAGGTTCCAAATTTTAACTTTATGTGTGGGTTAAGCTCACTATAGTATTATTATTATTAATATTAATATTATATATGTATTAAAGAGTGAAAGGTGAATTAAGTGAGTCAACTGCATGCGTGTTGACGAAACTTCTCAGTTATGAAATACTCAGACTCATAGCATGCATATTGCACAATACGTAGTTTTAAAACTGTGGACGAAAATTCTATGTTCTTAATCAATTAATTAAGTAAAAATAAAAGAGAAGATGGACAATCTTAAGAGAAAGTAAGTAAAATAATTCATTTTTAATTTATTTTAGAACCTTTACTTTAAATACTACGATGTTGATTGAAATTTAATTCATGGATATATGTTTATAAAATGAGAGGAACATCTAACTTATATTGTATATGTGGTTTATGCAATTAATATTTTATATTTAAGTTTTCGTCTTTAAATTATGACTAACTACTTTCTTCCAAATATAGGTTTTACACTGCTCAAGTGTTGCTTTCATTTAAAGCTGGCTATGATTCACCATTCATCAGAGCTCAATAATATTCTATAATAGCTGTGAGACAATGCTTTTTCATTTTATTTCTTGAATACAATTAACCCATATAATTAAAATTAAGATCGATATATTCATATTAAGTGTAAAATTTGATTTCTCATAATTGATTTTATAATTCAGTCTATGATTGGATTATTAACTCTCTTATTTAGTAAAAAAAATAATTAAAAATAAGTTTATACATATTCATATCTAATGTGAATTTATCTTCCTCATTCAACATATATTTCTATTATATGCATGCCTTTCAATAATTTAACAATAAAAATATGGTGTAATATGATATCATCCATATTATAGTCATTCTTAACTTATTTTTGTTGATTTTATTTTATTTTTATTGACAAAAAAATAAATTAAGTGGAACATTTAAAAGATGTCCCAACTTGTATACATAATTCACTCTTATGGTGTGTTTGGATTGAGGAGGAAATTTGAGGAAGTGAATTTGAAGTGATTTGAAAAGAAAGTGTGAAGAAAGTAAAGTTGATTGGATTTGGGTATATTAGAATGGATTTATGAAGAAAGTTTATTGAGATTCGTGAATGATGTGATAGCTGTATTTTTTTTAAATATTTATCTTTAAAAATATTTGAATAATAATAATAATAAAACAAAATTAATTTATTTATTTTTATTTTTTTATAATAATAATAATAATATTATTACTATTATATAAGTTTATTTTTTATGTAAATAATTATATTTATTTTTTTATTATTAATTATATTATTAAATATTTGATTAAAATAAAATTATTATTATATATTTTTTAATTTATATTTATTATTATTTTAATTAATAAGATTATTATTAATTTTATAATTTTATAAATATATATAGCATTTTATTTTTATTATAAATATTTAATATTTATATTTTATAATATAATTAATTATTTTATAACTTTTTTCACAGGGTAATTAAGTAATTTAGCTATATAAAATTGGGTATTGGTTGCATTTCTCTGCAATTCATGTCTAAGGAGTGAAAAAAGATTTTATAGGTTTCTTCACCTTTCCACACTTCCTGTTTCTCACAAATTAGTAGATCCAAACAAGAGTATTCTTCGAAATCCATCCGCGTGAATAGTAAACGTCCAAAGCCAACAGAGCGTTACGAAAAATATAAAAAATACATATATAGTCAAAAATCAATTATCATATATCACTTATCCTCTAAAACTTACCCAACATTAAAAACCCATCCTTAGAGTACATTCCAACAACATATCTACTAAACCCAAATGTTAACCCATACAAAATTAAAAAGATTCTTGTGCCATTGTGTTTTATATTGCATCGTGGCCACTCATTATTGTTAATGTGCATAACTATTCTTCAATATGCTAACTCGTTAAAGTAGGGGAAAAATATAAAAGAGTAGAAAGGTAAAACCGTAAAATGTACAATATTTTTTAAAGTAGAAAATAATTAAGAAGAAAAAAAGTTGTTCGAAGACTTCTATTCTCGTGTGAAATGGAGAGTTACATCGAGAATCATAAAGAGGAAGAAAATATGATTGGAAAAAAAGAATGATCCAACTAAAAAAAATGAAAACTATTATTATTGAAAACTTTGAATTCTGAAAACTTAACCTGATTTATAGAACAAAACCTAGGTTTTGAAAATCCTAACTTAAACAATTAACATTGTTAAAAAAATCACAACAATTGTTGAAGAACAAATATTATAAAATAGAAGATGAAGATTACCACGAATTTAGAATTGGACTTGTTGGATATCCGACATTTATTAGAAATACGAATATTTTATAGTATATAAATGCAAAGTTGTTTTTGAATTGATCATAATAAAAGTTGGTTAGGCTTATAACACCACTTGTTATTGAATCTCTATCGGACTATCCATTATACAGTGTCACGCACAAGTTAGAAGTCTCGACGTGACAAAGTGTGTTGGAGATCCAACATCAACTAGAGCTAAAAACATTTCATATTATATATGTAGATATAAATCTCACTTTATAAATTCTTTTTTATAAAGTTGAATTAGACAAAAATCAAATTTTGCTAATGTTGAAGAAGCGAGAAACAACTATGATTACAAATATCATGTTCTAATAATATAATTAATTTGATTACATATAAATGCTGTAACAAAGGTATATAAATTCTTTTTATGAGATAAAAAAATCAACTTAATATTATTGTTATTTCTAGAATTAAGTTGAACTAAATATGCTTGGGACTCCTTGCTTTATGTATTATGGTGTGCTGATAAAAAAAACAAATGTTTGGCGTTTCTTTTCTTGGGCTTAATTCTATTTATGCCCCCATTACAGTTATTGCCTCAATAAAATCATACAGTTATAATATATAAGAGTCTGACCAATATTTTTTTTTTTTACAATTATTTCCTTTTTTATGTGAGATTTTTTAAGGGAATGGGATGACATTCCAATTCAAGACAAATAAAAAAGTCTTCAACTTAAAGAATGTTATACGTTATTCCAGTACAATAAAGTCATTCAATAAAAATCAATGTTAGAGATAAAAAATAATTTGTTGGTATATTGACAAAATTAAATATTATTTTAAAAATTAAAAAAATTATTAGTATCTAAATTAGTTTTTATAATTGATAAATAATTTTTAAATTGGTATAATTGATGACTAAAAATTAGATAACTAATTAAATACCAATTTATATTAATTAATTTAGATATTAATATTTTTTTTAGTTTCTAAAATAGTATCTAATTTGGTCACTATAGAAACTAATAATTTTTTGTCTTTAAAATTAATTTTTATTTAAGCATTTTCTTCTACCGTTGATATTTGAAATCTATGACTTCTCATATATAAGATCATGTTTTATTCATTTGAAGTTTCTTTACATATTTCTTTCATTATAAATTAAGATACGTAGAAAAAATTGTTTTGGAATAACTATGTGCATATATATAATGGTATGAATAAAGTATTTTTTATTTAATTAATTTTTTTTTCTTTATTTTGTATATTAAAATTTGCTATCGTAGATTGAACTTTTTGTAAATGTATAACTTCAATTCAAACATTGTCCTTCGTGTTTTTTTTCCCAAGCAAATCTACTTTATCTAGTTATTAGTAGTTCACAAAACTTAAAAAATATATAAAATGAATTTATAAACTAATTTTAACTCACAATAATTACAACTTTAGAATCTAAATTCATTTATAAATAAATTATTACTATGCTAATTAAATATTAATTTAAAATTTATTTTATAATTTGTTATTAATAATAAAAATTAATGTAGATATTAATATTTTTTTTAAATATAAAATAATATTTAATTTAGTTAATATAATTTTTGTAAAATTTAATTTTTGTTTAATAATTTATCCAATTTCTAGACTGTTACAGAAGATATCCAATATTAATTTCTAATTGCATGGATTTACATAAAATTAATTAAGGATTCCCCACCATGAACAAACTGGGGTCACCTATTCCATCAAAACTTAATTAAAATTCAGTCTGAAATTGCAGTTTAATATATATATATATATATATATATATATATATATATATATATATATATATATATATATATATATATATATATATATATATATATATATATCTATGTATTTTTTTTTTATCTTTTTC
>Ga0123342_1006403_pt1 | contig 16344 bp, 11 predicted proteins | sample Turbeawhitnodule_FD_89960 | JGI IMG/M metagenome (GOLD analysis project Ga0123342, IMG submission 89960) | Root nodule microbial communities of legume samples collected from Mexico - Turtle bean Mexico white nodule | ecosystem: Host-associated > Plants > Roots > Nodule | place: Mexico: Nepantla... | reverse complement strand
GTATCCGCATTTTTTTATTTTTATAATTTATATATAATTATTTTTAATATTAAAATTGAATAAATGATATCATTATTTACACACTTATATTGTTAGTATAAATTTATAGTTAATTGTTATAAAGAAAATAAAAACATATATGAACCAGTAATAATAAAAAATAATAATATATTTTATTCAAATTGTTTCATAAATAAATTAACAGTTATGCTGATTCAAATTATTTCGTAAATAAAATAAAAAACCGTTCTACGGATTAAAAAAAAAAGAGCAACAAATAGAAAATTAAATTCAAAACTGTCTACAAAATAACCAAAAACGGTTACAAAATAATATAAATAAAATAAAATATAACTGATCTTGAAAATAAACCAAATCCCTCCTCCACCTCTCTTTCAATTCATAATTGTTCTTCCACATCTCTTTCAATTCAAAACCACTCTTTCACTTCTCTTTCAATTCAAAACCCACTACGTATACCAAATATTGTAGAAAAAATAAAAAATGACACAATGACTATAATACAATAATAAAATTAAATATTAATATAAAGATAAAATGAGGAAAAAATGAATAGCAGTTAAGAGGGGAATCCCTTTATATATAGATATAGATTTAAACAACATGCGTGTGTATATATATATATATATATATATATATATATATATATATAATTTTTGTTTTGGAGAAAACATTTGTATTTTTTTATGAAAGTAATGTTAGAATTTAATGTTTGTGCACTACTCTATGTTATACATTAAAAAAATTAAAATTGTATCATAATCTAAATATATTACGATTTTGTAGTTATTTCATATACGTTATAAACGTTTACAAATGGAACCACACATGTAATAATGAAACAACACATTATATTTTTCGAGTTTCACCAAAATTAATCAAATGCATCACATACATAATTGATTATGTATGTTTTAAGGCATAATAGATTATGCATAATGCATAATCAACCATGTTTATCTACAAAATACAAATATCTGTTTTATATAAATGTATGATCATATTATGCAATAACTTCGTGTTTTAATATATTTGTTGTGCAAAATTTTTTCACATCTCGTTAACTACCAATGGACCTCACTTTTCACTCGCATAATCAATTGTCCATTAAGAAGTAATTGATTATCAAATCTTAATTAGTCTTGATCTAATTTGTCTCATTAATGGTCTAAAAATGAAGTTCTCAACAATTATTTTTTCCATGCATGTGAAATATACATACATGAATTTAAACTTACAACCACAAGCAAGTAACAACCTAAATCCAACCAAACTTACCCTCTTATCTTCATGTCTCAAGGGATAAATTTTCCTCCTCCCTTTCCTCTTTCTTTCTCTACCTTTTTAGCCAAAATCACAAATTTAAACGTAAATAGTGTTTCACTTTCTCCTATATCTTTTTAGCATAAATAGTATATCACTTGATCCAAACACAAAATTACTATTTGTTTTCTTCCATGTCAAAATTTCAAAAGTTTATACATTATAAATTTCCGTCTAGTTCATCATTCAAAAGTGTCATATTTTTATCCATTTGATGAATGATTATAAACAAATGTTAAAACTAACAATGGTTAAATAAAGGAAAAAGTGATATGGACAAAAATAACAAATTAGTTTTTTTTGTGTGTATATATTTTAATTACTAATATTAAGATTACTCTTTTTAAAAAAAAAATCCTATACAACAAACAAATTTTGATATTTTAGATAAATTTACAAAATTTAAAGTATTATTTTTCATTGTAGAATCAATTTTAGTTCTAGAGGTTTTATCTCAAAGTTTTACATGGAGAACACTATTAGTCTCAGAACCTTACTAAGTTGTCATCTATTTTTTCTTCACACATGGTTTCATTGGCAATTTATATAGGTTATTTATATGTACTACTATTTTTTAAAGGAACACAATCTCTAGAACTCAACATTGTTAGTTTCTACTTTAATATATGTTCAATTGTGTCACTTTTTTTAAGAATAAGAAACTTACAAGCAACATTATGTTTACATAACCTAAAAATGTGCAATAAAAAATTTAGAATATGTTTTTCTTTTTTTCATATTTCAGATAAAGTAACATCTTCACACTTTAAATTTGTACAAGGAGTCTAGTTTATTTTTGACTTTATATATATTGACACTATAGTTGAATGTAATAAGAGCAATAAAATTTCAAATATATTTAATAAAAAAATTAGATGACCAATATTATCGTACCATCTCACTTATAAAAAAAATAAAAAATAATATTATAGAAAATGAATAAATAATATTCACACAAGCAAATAAACACCTGTACAGGGAAACCGACATGAAAAATTAATATTAATGTATAAACATTTAGAATAAAAATGAACTAAATAACTTTACATTCAAAAATATCATACAAAATTTGAATTAAAATATTTTTCTCTCCTCACACATATCCTTCTTCAAAACAACCCCTGTAGAGACAAATATTAATGTTATATTTGAATTAGGTGACAAAAAAGTGAGGAAGTAAGAAAAAAAAACAGTGAAAAAATGAATAAAAAGTAAAATTATTTATATTTATAGAAAAAATTAGAAAAAATTTAATTATTATTAATAATTAATGAATATTATTAATTATTAATAAAATTTAGTTATTATTAATTATTAATAATATTATAATTAATATTATTATTATAATACAAGACGTAATTATTAATGAAATATTTACAATAGAATCATATAAAATGTAAACATATAGGACTATAATCAATAATATAATGTAAACATATAATCAATAAATATTATTGTGTAGATCCATCAGAATAGTTTCTTATTCTTCTTATTATTATACTTTATAGATGTAAATTATATATTATTCTTATAGATATTACGGAATACACGAAAGTTTTTGTGTACGATTACATTTTAAAAGTTTATAAAAAATATAATTTAAGTTATCATTAAATATTATAAAAAATTTAAAAATTGTCTCCTCAATTTATTTAGAGACATTAAATAAAAACTAAATGACATGGTTACATGAAATTTAATAATTTTTGTTTGTATTATATGTCTCGAGGAAATACTGTATTTACCTATAATTTTGTAAAAAAAATTAGTCAACTAAACCAGAAATGCCAATTCCATAATCTCTCTCTCTCTCTCTCTCTCTCTCTCTCTATATATATATATATATATTTATTTATTTTTAACTTTATTTATCTTTCTATCTATCTATTCATTCAGAATCTATATCTCTCGGACAGTGGCAAAATTTTCAGAAACAGCAGCCATTCATATTCCAAAGAGCTTCTGCAAGGGCTTTCAACCCTCTGTAACAGGTTCACTATAATATATAGTTCGTATCCTTTTCGATTTATTTTTTATTTTTATGTAATTAATCAACGTTCTTGTGATTTTTCACTGTAGGCTAAAACCTTGTGCATGATATATAATCCTTGTTCTTTTATAATTTCATAAATGGTTTGTATTTGCCAAGTTTATGATTCGTTCGTGGATACCTATTCGTGAACTTTGGACTTTCGGTTGAATTGAATTTCCAGTGCAGTTACTTGTTTGATAATTGTGATTATATAACCGGTTTCTTTATGTAAATCTTTTTCTATAAATTACCATGTTACAGATTTTGTTGTTGTTGTGAAGTTGGCAATGGAAGTTTTGCTGCCAAGACTTCCTTCTTTCAAATTTTCAAGTCCCAGTCATTGCTGCTCGATCACTATTAGGAGCTCATCGTTTGTAAGATTTGGGTTCCGTCGCGTATCGTCTCTCTCTGTTTTTGCATCAACTGTCAACGAAGCTGTAGCTGAACCAGCTGTTGGCTCCCCATCTCTGGGGCACTCCACCCGCCCCCACTTTCCTATACTTCACCAGGTGCCTGTTTTTTGCTTGTTATCCTCAATTTTGTTTTCCTTAGTGTAGATGTGAATGTGTAGAAGTGTCGGGTTAATTAGGGTTTGAATTTTCAATTTGATTATTGCGTTACAAATTTAATTCTTGACGGATGGACTAGCTTAGACCCTCTTAAACATAACAAGAATATGTGCTGTAGAGATAGAAATCTTGACAGTTGAGTATCAAACACTTATGGCATATTTAGATTCTCATTTGAGATCTGTGTCTGGTGGAACTGCAAAAGCAACAAAGAGTTGCTTCGATTGGATGCCTCAGAAGTCAAAGGTTTCTAATTCATCTCCCCATATCTTTGCTGATGTCTCAAGAAGTATTCTAGAGTGCAAGTCTAACTGTTTCATCTGTGCCTTGGTGTTTTCTGAGCAATATGTTGGCTTATTGGACAAAGTCTATTACTTTTTGCCTAGTCAAAGTGAAGTTGAAATATCTAGTCTTGTCATAATCTTAAATCACTCACAGTAAAATTGTTTACCTTGTTTTCTCTTTGCAAATTAGCTCGCAAATTTGTTAATTGTATACTTGACATTCATATGTTTTTTGTGGTACTTATTCTTAGAAAGTGCACTTTAAGTTTAATTTAACCTCACAAAATTAGCTTGCAAGATGAGTTTTGCAATGCTTATATATTATAATTTGGTAATCGATGTAAAATCTCTAACACATCCTGTCACGCAGATGACTTACATCTTGAGTGTGAGATTGAATATTTGTGGCTGGTCGATAGTAGCCCAATAGTGGATAACATGATAGACTTAACAAATCTTACTAGGGTAGGCCTTGATATCATCTTATTGTGTGTTATTGTATATCAACAATTGGAAGTTTTAACATTCAAGAGGTTAGATTTTGCTGTTAGGTTTTGCTTATACTTGTTGCTTCAGTTATATACATGTGGCTTAAAAGGATTGCCTTTACTGATTGCCACCTCAACATACTATGTGGGATGATCTTGAAGAATGAAAACTAAAACTTTCAGTGATACCTTTCAAGGCCTCACAAATCTCGATCCTTTTCCAAACTAATGTAATTGAAGCAACATGTATAAGCAGCACCTATAAACAAAACCTAAACTCTTGAACATTAAAATTTTCACTTATATACTATATCTAGACAATGTGAGATCTCCAATACATATTATGAAGTTATGATAGTTTATCTAACTCCACAGGAAGTAAATGGTTCAAAACTTGTTTACTTAGACAATGCAGCAACTTCTCAGAAGCCCACTGCTGTATTGAAAGCATTGCAAAACTATTATGAAGGCTACAATTCAAATGTGCATCGGGGCATACATTTCTTGAGGTACTTATTGTGTAATATTTGGTACACATGTGCAATTTGAGGACACTTTATTTTAAATTCTTTCTTGCTTTATCGGGAGGTCAATGCACACTCAATTTATATACAGTATCATTCAAATAACCTATTGCTTTATTGTATATAATTTTTATGGATGTAGTGCAAAGGCCACAGATGAGTATGAATCAGCTAGAAGGAAAGTTGCATCTTTTATAAATGCTTCTGATTCTAGAGAGATTGTATTCACAAAAAATGCTTCTGAAGGTGTCAATCTTGTTGCTTATTCTTGGGGATTGTCAAATTTAAAACCAGAAGACGAGGTATTTCATTGTAGATTCATATTTTTAAAACTCACTTATTTGTTCAACTAATTCTATAATCATTTTTTGCATTTTCTTAAATCTTGGAGAGTATCAAGGTTTATTTAAATTTGTCAAAAATATTTTTTTTGAAGTAGAAATTTTAATTGCTGGGTTAGACATTTGGGCTTCTTTGTAATCACTTAATATTGTCTTTCATAATTAGCATACACATAATGATTTTGGTTCATACTGCCATTGTCTGCAACTTGTGTACTTGTAAAACCTTTAGTTTTATACTATTACAGATCATACTTACAGTTGCTGAGCATCACAGTGCGATTGTTCCTTGGCAACTAATAGCTAAAAAAGTAGGGGCTGTTTTGAAATTTGTGGATTTAAACCAAGATGGAATTCCAGATATAGACAAAATGAAAGAAATGTTCTCAAGGAAGACCAAAATAGTTGTTGTCCATCATGTTTCAAATGTGCTTGGTATGTTTCTAACCATGATGGTTCATGTTGATAATTCCAATTTACTTAATGATACCTTGAATTTATGCTGTTGAAGATCAGGTGCCTCAAGGGTTAATTTTGTATTTTTTCAACATTGATGCTCATTGGTTCACTAGCTGTTTTCTAAAATCCCTCACTGTTTCACAAGAATGTCACTAGGTTTCAAAGGCATAATACTGGAACATTGAAAATTTGATTGCCTTGAATTTATACAGATCTGTGAGATAACATGATCAGAATCGGCACCTATCATAACATTATGCTAAATGTTCTCTTGAATTTGGGATGGGTCCAACTAAACCCTAAAAACTAGTTTAGGAGGTGAAGATTATCCAAACTTTTATAATCTCTACTTTGGTATTATTAATGTGAGATCACAACACCCCCTTGCACACCCAGGATTGGATAAGTGTGGAGATTGTAGGATCTTCTCATATTGTATTGAGAAAGCCATAGGGTGAACATCGTGGGTTGGGTAAAGTTTTAGACAGTTGAGGGTGACCCTGATACTATTTTGAAGTTGGGTTGTGTCTAACATAATCCCAAAAATTAACTCATGAAGTGAGGAACCTAAGCCTTTTGTGTTGTAAGATTTACTTTGATCACATATAGAATGTGTAGCTGAAATGAGTGAGATTTCATATATCTTGTACTCTGCTTTTATGTAGCTTCTGTGCTTCCTATTAGAGATATTGCACAATGGGCACATGATGTTGGAGCAAAAGTTCTTGTAGATGCTTGTCAGAGTGTTCCACACATGATGGTTGATGTCCAGAGCCTTAATGTTGATTTTCTTGTTGCTTCTTCTCACAAGGTAGGATTGTTTACATATTTTTGCACTGTAACTATTACGAAATAGTAACAAGTTATCAAACACGTGTTTCAGATGTGTGGGCCTACGGGAATTGGATTCTTATTTGGTAAAATAGACCTCTTGTCTTCCATGCCTCCATTTTTAGGTAAGTTATTAGGTCTGGTTACTTATATCTTCCCATAAAATAAGAACAACCTACTAAAATGCAATATAATAAAATAGGGTTGTTGGTTTGAGAAGACATTTTGTTTTCATTTTTAATTATGAAAATGTCACCTTGTTTTCACTTGGTTGTTTTTTTTAAAATATTTGTATAAGAAACAATGAGAACATTTTTTTTTTCTTTTTTGTTTTCAGTTTTTCCTATTCAATCTTTTGAGAATAGAAAACAAAGTAAAAACAATATTTTTTTTTGTAATTAAAAGTGAAAGCAGAAAATAAAAATAGACAACCTTTTCTCATACTAAACAGACCCTAACAGTTCCTGTTTGGTTTGGCTCCATGATAATGAGATTGACTTTTGAAGTAATGTATTGCTGTTAATCTCTACCTTTAATTGATTAGGTGGTGGTGAAATGATTTCTGATGTATATCTTGATCATTCAACTTATGCTGAACCTCCATCCAGGTTTGTGAACTTGCTTTTGGTTCGACCAAGGCTCGGCTTATCTTAGTAGACAATCTACATTGGCTTGGGTAGAGATCATAAGTTTGATTCCCAATATACTAAGAGAATATAAGAGCATTAGTGGCTGTACTAATTTTTATCATTGCTTTTCCTATATTCTTTAAAGTTTACTCGCTACTACATTCCATCACTACAAGATTTATACCTAGGCTATTCTATCGACTAGCAAGTTTGCTTGAAATTATCATATATCTTAATATCTCTATGTATGCTTGGAGTGTCATGCAATACATTAGTAAAGGTAAGAGGTGATATATGTGGGATTAAAATTTGAAAATTGGAAACGGATACACAGAGATTACTTCAGAAGAAATTTTAAGTTAAGACTGATATTCTCCTCTGTGCTTTGTGTGATTCTATTCTTCTTCTCTATTGCTTAGTTAGTTTTTTTCACTTTCTTATTGTAATTTTCCTGCACTTGATGCAAGACTATTATAATTTGGTTTTGATAATTGATGTTTTCAAACTCATAAAATTCTGTGACCTGGAAAATGATTGCATCAACCATTTAAGTGATTGTTATTAATAATAGTTAAGGGATAGAAACGGTTTTTGCTACATGGGAGTCATACTGTGATGATTTCTTTATCCGGCTTAAGAATAGCCAATAGTAATATCTGGCCTCGTGCCTAGCTGTTTTCCTCCACCCTGCAATGATAGTTTCTCTACTATTGTTGCATACCAATAGTTATATGTATCTTATTATTTGAGGCATTTTTACTGTCCTAGATTTGAGGCTGGAACACCTGCTATTGGGGAAGCAATTGGTTTAGGAGCAGCAATTGATTACTTATCTGGGATTGGTATGCAAACTATACATGATTACGAGGTGAGTTGAGATTCAATCTTATAACAAACACTGTTATTTATTCAATGATGCATAACTTCTGGAGTTTAATTTTTATATTCTCTCGGTGTAAAACTCTTTGACACCATATCCAATCTTGTGTTGATGCTTGACACCTCATTTAATGAGTTTGTGATATGGCAACAGAAGTATAGCTCCATTTTATTTATTTCAAAGCTTAATCTCTTCTACTACTGATATGGATGACAAATCCAGAAGAGAAAAAATGAAAAAAAAATGCACTTAGAAAAAAAGAAACACTGCAGAAAGGATCTGCCCCTCCCTTCCACTCCTTTCCTCACCACTATTTATCTCTCTCCTTACATCATGGAAGAAACCTTGTATCTTATTTAGAATAAATAGAGCTAGACCGACCTTGATTACAAGGATAAAAACATTGCAAAATTTTAAGGGTCTGCTTCTCCTAATTCCCAAATGCACCAGTTATCTCACAAACTAAATGACCTGTCTCTCCCCCTATCTTGTTAACATGCCTTATTCAAACTATCTAACCTACCATCATCATCTTCAAGGTAAAACCAACCACTGCCCTCATGTTAATGCTTTGGATATGCAAGACAGGACCCATTTTCTTCTCTATCTTAGCAACCATACTTGCTTCATGGTTGAGTGGCCTTGTGATTCTGGTGATGGAATCTAGTTTGTTGTAGGGCATGTCCTTGAATGATGATGCATCCTCCTCAATGGAAGAGTTTAAGTTGTAGGTTCCGCTGGTGGTGGCTAAGCCTTCATGCATAAATGCCCGAGCTCCTCAATAGACAATCCATGATTATGACCTACTTGTGTGTTGGGTCAAATATGGGTCTAGTGGTTGTGATGGTGGTCAGATGGTTGGAATCCTTGAAATTCGAGTGTCCAACCCTTACTATTTCTCACATCTTCCTCAACCATAATGAAGCTAAGGTTTTTCTTGTTTTTAATCACATCTTTTGCTGAATGACCACTCTTGTTCTTTGTTTCTTTTTCTTCCTCACCATTGATGCCCTCTCTACTACCTTGTTTTTAATTTTTATCACTAAATTTGTTAGTAGTTCTAATGCACCAAGGTTTGTTTCTTCTCCCCCGTGTTGGTTCTTGCTTTCCACCCTTGTATCTACATTCTCACATTTGTTGCTTGGCTCCCATGGTTATTGTTCCTCATTCCAAACCCAATCCAGTTGATCAAGATCATACTACAAATAATACATAATATTATATATACATTTGAAACTCAAATTAAGCAATAAAGTCAATCATAAATACTTTTATAGCTTGAGTGTGTATCTAAATAGTATGTATTGTGTAAAGGCTTAAATAAGTTTTAAGTCCCCAATAAATTTGAGTTTTTCAACTATTTATCCAATAAAATATTTAATTCTTTGAGTACCCATTATATTTCTATTTTTTTCTAAGATCCTTGCTGTTTGATCCCTCCGGTTACATGCTGACATGACTGTTATGCCTTGTTAACATCGCACGTATTCTCTAAGTTGGACTTTTTTAGATACCATTTTAAATTAAGAAAAGGCACTGACTAGTGTGGGTAGGCTGTCAAGTTTCCCACCGTGAACTATATCTTTTTCACCATTGATGTATTCTTTTTTCAATCAATGGTCAGGATATTTTTCTTTTTTTACCCTATTTTTTTCCCCTTCATTTCCCAATTCATCCTTTTCTCCTAGATTTTCATTTCTTGTCATCCTCATTTTTTACTTCTTCAAATACCCATTTTCTCCATTATTGTAATTTTCATTATTTGATGCCTCACTTTTGTTAGCATCATATTCAAAGCAATGCTGCCTTAGTCATGCTATCCTTCAATATCATCAAAACAATCAAAATCGCAAACTAAATTACTAATTTTCAACCTGGTATATCACTGAATTATTTGTAGTATGGTTGGGATCACCTAATACACAGCTAACCTAACTTATTTTACTTGGAGCTAAAAGTTTCTTCAGTTTATTGCATGATTTCAACAAGTGATACTGATAGAAACTACTGGCAAACATGTCAGTTATAGGTCAACGTTATTTTTTGCTCATGTATAAAATTTGTAATGTTTTTCATTAGTGAGATAAATTATACTGTTATTCTGTGAACAATTACTAAACATAAAATTTCCATAGGTGGAGTTAAGTAGATATCTGTACGAAAGGCTTGTATCAGTTCCAAATATTCGCATCTATGGGCCAGCGCCTTCAGAAAAAGTCCAACGAGCTGCTCTTTGTTCTTTCAATGTTGAGAATTTGCATCCCACTGATCTTGCAACATTTCTGGACCAACAGGTAGGAGTATAAATGACTATCCCCAGATATGTGCATTATTTTGGTTTTGAGAAAGTTTATTCTATATAAATCAATTGTGATAAAGCCTGAATTTGTGGAAGAAGTTTTGTAGCTGTTAAAGTTGTTAGGTAATTAATTGAGAGTGTATAATTTCAGCATGGAGTGGCTATCAGATCAGGTCACCATTGTGCCCAACCCCTCCATCGCTCCTTAGGAGTCAGCTCAAGTGCACGCGTTAGTCTATATTTCTACAACACAAAGGAAGATGTGGACTACTTTATCCATGCCCTCAACGACACAGTCAGCTTTTTCAATTCATTCAAGTAACCAGAATGTATTATAATGTATATTAAATTTTGTTTATACGCCAATGAGTGGGTTGTCTTAGTTGGTAGGAAAGCTGTGTCAATGAAATGTTCTTGAATTTCATTCCCACTATTGATATCACTGGTAGGAACTAGGCATCCATTAATTGCAGTATTTAAACCTATCTACCTCTTAACTTTTATATACATTTAAATAATTTCCCCTCTTCATGTTGGAAGGTGAATGTTTTATCCACTTTTACTTTTGATGGAACCATATGATGTATAGTGCTCATTTCTTTTAAATTTAATCATAACAGTGGAATCAATTCTAAACCATTGAACATAGTTTGGAAGGATCCATGCTTAAATTAGTCTTAATAAAATATTTTTTTTATTAGTATGTATGCATAATTGAAGCAAATATCAAAGCCTGGTAATGCGGAGGCAATTCGTAACATTCTGACAATTCTAAATGAAAAACTAAACTTTGATCTGTGGAGTGCGACATTCTAAGGCCATAAATTTCTTGGTGTTTTGAGTGTCAACAAGGGTATTGCTCTGTTGATACTGTATGGTGTTGTTCCCTGGCTCAAATATAATTATTGCTTCCTATTATACTCAAATTTAGAATAAATTTGAGGTTGATGGTTGCTGGTATCAAGCGATGTGGTGTCCATTTCTGCTTGATGTTGGATTTCAAGTTAAAGTAGTAGTCACAAAAGTGTTATTTGAAGGATGTAAGGCAAGATTAGCAGCAACTAAGAAGAGTTTTCTGCTTTAATGTGCCAATGCTGAACTGAGGAGTTTGGTGTTCACAATCTGCATAAACTTGAATTTTGTTGTATAATGGAGTGATAAATGTTGCACTATAACCTAATTGCTATAAAATATGTATAGAGAAGTTCAATACTATATCCTAATCTCTATAAAATATGGTAATGAGAAGTTTGATGGCAATTGAAGGTAAGTTAAAAAATATTCACTGTGATTCATTTCAGATTCTATATGCATTTTATAGTTAAAAAAGTAAGAGTTGCTTCTAGACTTTATGATCACATGATTCTTTTAGTTTGTCTTTTAGTAGAGCAATTAAAATGTGAGAAAAGTATATGGTAAGCACGAGTCTATTAAAGATCATAAGCTTGATATGGTCATGATTTTTTTATGCTCAATTCTACTGTGCGTTCCAATTTTAATAAGAACACGTAAATAAATAAATAAAAACTAATAAATTCTATCTTATAGAAAAGATATAATGCAATCATTACGTTTTTTTACTAAATTTGATAAACAGCTTTTACAAAAATTAATTAGTAAATATTTTTTTTACTTTTGTACCATTTATCCTATAAATAATATATATATATATATATATATATTTAACTTATAGTTATCTTCTATAAGTGTTATGGAGAAATATACCTAAATAAACTTATATTTTACTTCAAATAAGCTTATTCTATTTTTTAGACTTTTATTCTTTTTGGACATCCTAGAATCAGGTTTATCATTAAAATTAATAAAAAATGCTTAAAAATGTAGACTAGTTCATAATATCATAAAGATGAATAAAATGTGAGTTAATAATGTTGCATTGACCATATATATGTTACAGGTAAGAGAAAATTTTATTAGTGCTCCAAGAACTGATTGTTTGTGTCCAAAGAAACATTAACTTGCAGAGCAAGAAACATCTCTCCTTTCTTTCTCCACGGATGACCTTATCATCCTTTTGTCTTTTCTTTTTAATCATAATACCATATTCTCTATAGATAGGCATGAACTTTAGCATCGTGGACAGTTCATCAAAAAAGAAAAAAACAACTTCGATGAAATTTTGAAAAGTGCAACAAATGTTCCTCTTTACTAACTCTCTATGCTTTGTTTGAAGGTTGATGCCAAAATTATTTAAATGGTCTTATTCTCTCCCTTGTGGCTTTTGCATACCCATCTTTCCATAAAAAAAATGTTACCAATTTTATGGTCATTTCTAAAGGCTACTGTTAGAGAACAAGACCGAAATCTACTTGCAAATGTATAAAAGAACCAGTGATTTACAGAAAACAGTTGTGGCAAAGGTTGGAATAGAGAATCTAATCAAGCAGTGGATCAAAACCCCTGATAAAAGAACGTCACCAACTAAACAGGTGTACCACTTACAAATATTATATATATAGAGAGAGACACACACATACACATACTTCCAAATGTTGGGGGTAGTCAGAAGGATACAGTCTTTAACACATGAGAACCTTTTCATAAACATATTCATGACCTTTCTTGGTCTACGAGGATAATAGAATCATTTCCAATTCCAAGGTCCATCAGAGAAGAAGTGTCATTGTCAAGCAACAGAGGAAATGGAGAACCCTGCAAAATGCGAAGACATGTAACTAAATCAAGAAAGATTTTTTTTTGTTAGTGCAGAAATGATACTCATCTTGCAAAATTTTCTTGAGGTGATAAAAACTGTATGAAATATTAAAATAAATATATAAACATAATAAAAATATATCTAAAATTTCATTATTATAATTATAATGTTTCAAATTATCTCTCTCTTCGTAAGACTTGAAACATTTACATAAATTAAAACAAAATTTCAAAAGAAAAATAAACATTTTCCATCATCCATCTTCTCACCGAGAAACTTTATCACCTGTAGCATTTATCCTCTAAGACTATTTTTCTCGGTCCTAAAAAAAACAAGTATGACCATCTACTATGTTCTAGTTCTTCATCTTCCCCCCTCATTCTCCACGATAAAGTTTTGTTACAAATTGGTTTTCCAAAATATCAATTTGAAATTATTTTATTCAATCAGAGCAGAACACAACGACTTCTTAAGATTGTCTAGAAGCTGCTGCTTCTCATTTAGGAAATTTTTAATCAGCTAATCAGGCAATCATAATAACAAATAGCACATATTATTCTTGATAAAAGCAAACCTCTTCTTGAAGATATAACTTTAGCTTCATGGACTTGAGCTTAAAAAAGCTTTCGCATAGAGATTTCAGCTTACCGACCTAAGAAAAACAAGGTAATCAGAGGAGTTTTTAGGTCTTGAAATACTGAACATTGCATTACTAGAGTAGTATTGATGTTTAACTGTGGTTGTTGCTGGAAGCTTCTTTGTCAATGGTGGCTTCTCACCCATGGATGCTCCAACACAATTCAGAGTGATAGCTGCATTAATCTCTATATCAAAATAAAGATATTTCAAATTCAGAAAAACAAGCAGATATACGAACTTAACATCCATAGTCCATACACAATAATCCTGAGCTGATTGTTTGTTGGACAGTAGTTCCAATTGAAGGTCGTTCATCCTCAATTCCATGAATCTTCTTAAGCTCGTATAACCTGTAGCAAATTTCACCAGTATATTCACAAAAAATAGTTGTTGGAAATTAATTGATAATCCCATCTAGATCCAGTTTCAATTAATATCTACTATAACAGAACTCTTACAACACGTGTGCTGCGCAAATTCAATAAAAAAGACCATTCAATTAAGCATGGTAAAGCAGAAAACTTTCTATGGAACAATCTTAAAGGACTCTTTTATGAGCACCAAGTGTATCTCACAACATTAGTGTGGTTCTAGTTAGACCCTTGTTAAGTTTCTCATATAATCTTGCTAGGGGTGCGCATGGATAATCCAAATAAATGGATTGGATTTAAAATCCATATCCACTTTAACTAGATTAAATATATTTGGATTTTTTAAAAAATCTATTTAAAATGGATTGAATCTAGATTAAATCCATTTTGTAAATTACATTAAATCCATATTGATATGGACAGAGACTAACTTGGCTTGAACTGGGCCTAAGCCGACTCAACCTGGACGCAGACCAACTCGGCTCTACATCGGCCCAGACCCAGACGGCTCGACATCGGCCTGGGCCCGAACGACTCGACATCGGTCCGGGCCCGAACGACTCGACATCGGTCTGGGCCCGAACGACTCGACATCGGCTCGGGCCCGGACAACTCGACATTGGCCCAGGTCCGGACAACTCAACATTGGCCCCAACCCGAACGACTCTACATCGGCCCAAGCCCGAATGACTCGACATCGGCCTGGGCCCGAACGACTCGACACCAGCCCGAGCTTGAACGACTCAAACATTGGCTTGGACCCGCTTGGCTAGACATCGGCTCGAGCCTGAACGATTCAAAATCGGTCCGGGCCCGATCGTCTTGACATGGGTCGGGCCCGCTCAACTCGATATCAATTTGGGCCCGCTTAGCTCGACATCGGCTCGAGCCTTAACGATTCAAAATTGGCCCCGCCCTAGACGACTCAACATCGGGCCGAGCCCAAATGACTAGACATCGGCTCGGGCCCAAATGGCTAGACATCAGCCTGGGCGCGCTTGGCTCGAAATCGGCACAAGCCCAAACTACTCGACATTGGCTCAGGCCCGCTCGTCGTGACATCGTCTCGGGCTCGCTCGACTGTATATCGGCTTAGGCGACTCGACATCAGCTTGGGCCCTGACGACTTGACATCGTCCCGGCTTTGCTTGGCTTAACTTTTGCCCGGGCCTGCTCAGCTCGACATGGGTTCGGGCCTGCTTGACTTAATATAGGCCTTGGCCCGTTCGGCTCGACATCAACCTAGACCTAGACCTGCTCGGCTCAACATCGGCCTGGGCCTGCTCGACTTGGCGTTAGCCCTGGCCCAGTCGTCTGGATATCGGCCCGGGCCCGCTCGGCTTGACGTTAGCTCTGGCTCGGTCGACTAGATATTGGCCCGGGCTTGCTCGACTCAATATCAGACCTGAAAGACTCTGCTCAACGTGGGCTTGGACCGGCTCGACTAGACATTGGCATAGGCCAACTCGGCTTAATATCAGTCCCGACTGACTCGAGTCGACTCAATATTGGCCACTCAGCTCGACTTGGCCCAGGGTTGACTCGGCTCAACTTTGGCCCGAAATGACTTGGGTCGACTTTGGTCCATACCGACTCAATTCGACTTGGGCCCGGACGACTCAGCTCGACGTGGACTTGGGTCGACTTTGCTCAACCCAGGCCTGAATTGTCTTGGCTCAACTTGCATCGGGCGAAGTCAAAATCCAACCTATTAAAGGAAAAGAAAGAATAGGGAAAATCCCTTGTGTATATTGAACACATAGAGTTATGTTTATATAGGAAAAGAAACATATGGGCTAAGCCCATTACATAAATATGAGATATCTAACAATATCTATAATATCAAATAATATATAATTATATCTAATAATATCTAACACTCCCCCTCAAGCTGGTGCATATAGATCATATGTACCCAGCTTGTTACAAATGTAATCAATCCTAGGCCCTCGTAAGGGTTTAGTAAAAATATCTGCT
>Ga0123342_1006402_pt1 | contig 16345 bp, 9 predicted proteins | sample Turbeawhitnodule_FD_89960 | JGI IMG/M metagenome (GOLD analysis project Ga0123342, IMG submission 89960) | Root nodule microbial communities of legume samples collected from Mexico - Turtle bean Mexico white nodule | ecosystem: Host-associated > Plants > Roots > Nodule | place: Mexico: Nepantla... | reverse complement strand
TCACACACTGTACAGAAAATCTATTATATGTTTTTTTTTTGTTTTCTTTGTCTATAGACAATATATTAAAATGTATATATATGTCTTTCGTACTGTATAATATATATATATATATATATATATATATATATATATATATAGTTTTTAATGAAGATATTTTTTCATACTCTATTTTAAAATATGGTTTTTTATCCAAATCTGATGATGCTCCAGTGTCTCCAATTTCTCCTCCTATTTTAACAGTGATATCTTCCTTTACTCCTTCTATTCCTATTTTTGATCATATCACACTACCCACATCACCTTTACACAATCACACATCCTCACCTGTTGTCACCACCACTGATTCTTTTGTTTCTTTATCTAATCAAAACATTCATCCCATGACTACTTGGGCTAAGTCCAATATTTCCAAGCCCAAAATATATATTGCATCTCTTGTTTTTGTGCCCTCTGAGCTTGTTAATTTCAAAACTGACCTACAATCTCCTCAATGGAATCAAGTCATGCAAGATGAATATCGTGCTCTGATCAACAATAGAACTTGGACTTTGATTCCTTTACCGCTAGGAGTAAACATTGTTGACTGTAAATGAATATTTAAGAACAAGTATAATGCAAATGGCATGTTTCAGCGTCACAAGGCACGACTTGTAGACAAGGGGTACAGTCAAACTGAAGGTTTTGACTATTCAGAGACGTTTAGTCCTGTAATCAAACATACTACCATCAGAGTGATGCTTGCTCATGCAGTGTCTGCTCAATGAAACATTCATCAAATCGACGTCAATAACACGTTTTTAAATGGTGATCTGCATGAGGATGTCTACAGGCAACAACCACCATGCCAATCCTCAACTAGTGTGTAAGCTTAAGAAAGCTATTTATGGCCAAACAAACACCCCGTTCATGGTACAAAAAGCTAAGTATCACTCTTCAATGTCTTGGTTTTAATTCCACAACTAGTAATCCATCACTGTTTGTTCATTTTACTTATTCTTCTTCTTTGTTTGTACCTATATATGTAGATGATATTATTATCACTTAGAAATTTTAAAATTGTTAGAAAAAGTATTATTAAACTTTAAAAAATTACAATTATAAAAAAATAGTATGATTATTTATCTATTTACTAAATATTATATATAATGTGAAATATTTAGTTTTTAATTATAGAGTCTTAATTTATGTATAATATATTTTGCTTAAATATATAAAAAAAAATTAAAAAATGAAAGTTGTTTACTTTAAATTTAGAAAATTTAAATCGATTATTCGAACCTACAACTCTATGATATATCATATCGAGTTAAAAATTTTAAAATTAAGTATTTAATGAGTGGGGTTACTAAAGGTACTAAAGTGGATAGAAGCAGCAGGGATTTTAATTTATCTGGATTTTAACAATGTGTATAAGGTATTATGTTTCTTAGTTAATCTTTTTAAATAATATTAATAAATGATAGTAATAAATTATAAAGTATTCCCACAAGTGATTTGTTGACGGAAATGATTCTAGAAGTTAAATTAATAATACACTTCACGGTGAAAAGTGATAATATGGTGAAACTCTTTATCAGATTATAAATAAAATAAATAAATAATTTTTTACTGAAATAAAATAATTAACAAGATCACACTTATAAACTAATGTTTTTAAATATATGTAATTATCAAAATAATATTTTTTGAGAAAAAATAACCTAATTTTCCTTCTAGAATGAGGAGATGAGAATCGTGCGTATAGAATGACGTAAGAATTTCAATGAGTGTACTGAGAGCAATCTGCACCACTCGTATCTTCAAATACGTAGGTTCTTCGGTAAATTGTGAAAATAATAAATTTATTATTTAAAAATTTAACTATTCTTAATATTATTTTTTGTTAGTTATTATAAAATGAATGTGTAATTAATAATATAAGTATGGCTGTTAATTTGCAATGTGATTAGTAATATAATGTATGAATTTCAATTTACAATGTGTGAAAACTTATTAGAAAGATCCAATCTCTTAAAAAAATTTAAAGTTGTAGCTTTAAATATTATTTGTTACAGTTTAATTATTTATGAAATAATTAAAATTGAAATTAATTAAACTTGTAACTTATTTTTATTATAGGAATAAAATAAATATTGTAGTTAGAAAATTTTATCTTTAAAAAATAAATTAGATTTATAATTAATAAACATTAGCTGGAATAAAAAATATATTAAATCTGGAAAAAATTATTATATACTTATTGAAGTGTAAAAAATTGAGGTATAATAATATTAAAAAGAATTTAATTTAAAATATATGAAATAATATTTAATATGGAACTTTTAAGTATAGAGAGGTTTAATTTTTTATAAAATTAATTCAAATTTCTAGTGAAAGTTAAAGTTACATGGAACGAAAATAAATGAAATTAAAGCAATATGAACATAATATAAATGAAACAAATACATATTTAACTGAAATCGAAAAACATAATTGAGATTATTTTTTGTTCTCGATTAAATATAAATGTTTTTTTATGTTGTATTTATCAATGTAACTTCTGTTTTATAAATTACGAATTATTTCATCAGATTTGTCCTCCACAAATTTCTAGTTTTAAATAAACAATTCAATTTTGTCATTGTGTATTTTCCAAGGTGTGAGTTGCCACTTTCGACTAGAGTACATATTAGTTTCAATCATGATCACCATCTTCATGTCTTTGTCTATGAGGAATTAATTGTAGTGGAAGATTTCTTGTATTATTGAACACAGAATTTGTTAATTCTCTCACTTTTGTCACGTGATTCCAATTATTATAATGTAATTAATATAATTTTTCTTTTTTAATTTATTTTATTAATTTTTTCTACTCATAATCATCAACAATAACAATTTACATCAAAAAATAAATTAAACAACATCAATTAATTTTCATTTATATTAAAATATTTTTTATTATTTAAATTAATTGTAATTTAATGCATTATTTAAAAAAATAAAAAATATATTAACATTTTTTTAAAATAAAATTTATGTTAGGCAAAATGTGTCATAACATAAAACTAAAAAAAAAATAAGTAATACTAGACCAAACTCATGTAAAAAAAGAAAAGGAAAAGAAACTCTCAATAGTAGCCTAAGCAACTACATCTAGAGTATAAACCAAAAAAATGAAAAGAAAAATAAATAAAGACAAGAAGGCAAACAAAAGAATCTTCTTTAATGCGTAACTTCCAAAGACAGCGAAATGGAACGATTAAATTTAAAAAATCCAATTAGATGAACTATCGTTTAGCAACGGTAATAAAATCTTGTAATGTTGCTCCACATCACTAACATTACTTTTTATTGGGTTGACCTGTTTTGGAGGTCATCTTTTTCACTTTCAATCCAACTTTAGGAGAATGTCTCGGTCTCATGAAGATTTAAACTAATTCACTGTCTTTCCTTAATGGTTCCTCATTTTCCAACTTTTCAGCTCATAACTTAGAGAACAAATTGGTTTACCACCTCAAAGAGATTCGAAACAATTTTGCAAAACTAAATATTGAGAAACAAATTTGGAAGTAACCCGTTTAGCAAAAACTAATTTAGGACTTATGCATTAGTTACATATTTGATATGCGAGACTCCTTTTAAAAGACTAGAATTTTCAAGAGGCAAGGAATTTTTTTGTAGCAAATCATCTTATTTATGGACATCTTCCAAAGATGGCATATCAACAAAAATATCATTTTGAGATCCTAAACCAACCCTTATTTCTTCAGCCATTTTCTTAAACTTTTGACCAACAAGAGATTCACTCTCTACCTGGTCAACAACAACTTCAACAAGGGTATCGAGATCAATAGCAGTTCCCTAAACTTTCACCACCCTTGCATTACAAATAGGTACATCATATATTTGTACCTCCACTGCATAATTTTGTTTCTCTATGACATCAACCACTTCCTTGTGACAAATAACATTAGTTTCTTTGGTCTGGACAATCACAGGTTTATACTTTACATCAACATGTTTGGAAAATATAGTAGGCAATCTTGTTGTGTTATTGAGATTATCAGGATGTCGTCTACATTTAGAAATCATACCCTATCATTTTGCATGAAGAGCAAAATGGAGACAATTTATCAAATTCAATATTTGGAATAAAAGCAAAACCAAGTCTTTCTACCAAAATTTGATTTGGCAAAGCAGATAGCATATCAATATCAATCAACACTCTAGCAAAAAGACTTCTAGATTTATTCATGGTGCAGTCAACAAGAGAAAGAGAAGTGTCAAATTCTCTTAATATAGAGAAAATTGCTTTTGGTGCTAATATTCCATAGGAAGACTGTGAATTTTGATCGAACATGGAGCTTTGGTGCGTTTCATGAAAGATGGCACAAAGTCTTCAGTCCAAGCAAAGAATCTCAAGATACCCTGATTAAGATTACAAGATCCCACTATTAGGACTCTTCTCATGTCTTCAAGAGAAGAAAAAGAAAATTCATGAAATCATTTTCCTAGAGGAATAACTTTCCAAAGATCCTAAAGATTTTCATGCAAGATCCAACTTTTTGCACACGTCCATATGAGTAAGAGGTTTGTAACCTTTGGATAGTACTATTCTTCTAGGTAGGTGATTTTTACAATCTTCAAGAACTGTGAAATACACATTTTCATCAATCTAAAAAAAATATCAAATCTCCCTTGATGCAAGGAGAAGATAGTTGTTAAAGAGGGATATCACATGCATTATTCAAGGTTTGTGCAAATGTCTTCTTTTGTACTTGAGTCCCATAAGATGACTTGACTTGTGAAAAACAACCTTGATCCTTGAGACACCCCCAAGAAATATGAAAACCAAAAGAATCCATCTCCATCTCATAACACTAAGAAGAAAAATAATTTTAACCACTTAAAAAATAGCATCATCGTAGGAGAACAAAATCCTAGCTATCAACCACCAAATATCACAGAACCATAATAATGTATTTTTTCTTCAAAACATTAGTAAAGCAAACTAGGCGTTAAACTATACTAGACTTATCATATAGGTGATTGATAATCTCCTTGTTTATTTTATTTTTTAATTGTCTAATAAATTATCATTTTCTTGATTTTATGTTAACACTAATTATCCTTCTTCAATTTTATAAATAAAAAATTTATATATACTTTTTAATAATCTTTAAAAGGTTATTAAATAAATAAACTTTAAGAATTATTTTAATTTTGAAATACTTATTAAATATAATACAAAAGAAAAAAAATGCTTAGCCTTATTTTTAAAATAAATGTGGTATGAGTCTATTCATTATTGAACAAAACATTCACCCTATGTTTGTTCATGGTAGTGTCTAAAGCAAGGTGTTTCTATTTTTACAGGAAGTATAAAAAAAAAAATAAACACACAAATCGAAAAGGTTTATTTAGTGTTGAGGAGATTTATAATCAATTAGGAATATAATCGTTTATGGTTTTTATCATTATATATTGAATATTTTAGTATAATTTAATAAATTACTAAAATAAAAAATCAAATATAATTATTTTTCTAAATTTTATAATATTTTTGTTTTTGATATTTCATAATGATTTTATATCTATTTAAATTTATTTTAAATCTAATTTTACTAATATTTATACTATTTTTAATCTAAATTTATTTTTTATCTTATTTATATTTAAAAAAGTTATATTAAATTATTTTACATTTTTATTTTATTTTATTACATCAACTAAATTATATATAAAATCTACTCTCTTCTATTAGTTCAAGTTCCAAAAAAAAATAACTTTTCTCCATTCAAGATTCCTCTAAGTATTATAACGTGTCATTTTCTAGTGAAGGGAGGCTCTAATCTCCCTCCGTGACTGAGGGTGGTGGATTTTACCTGCCAAAATATCCTTCTAGAAGATCTATTTAATATCTAAAAAAAATATTATCTTTATTATAATATAATATAATATTTTAAAAAATAATTATAAAATAATTAGAGTGTAAAATAAACCTTATTGAACATTTAAAACCCTCCCTGTCACATGCCCCAATGATGGTGACACATACCAATAATACCCACCGACACATTCTTTCACTCACTTTATATATATATATATATATATATATATATATATATATATATATATCACAACATAAAATACATATTCAATATTTATTTATACTTTTAAGATATTAAGTAAATTTGTTTTCAATTTAATGTTTTTATAAAATATTGAGAATATCAATAACGAAATAGAAATGTAATATATTTTAAAATACACTTTTTAAATATTTTTACTCTTAATTTGATATTAAGATAAATTTTAAGTAAATAAGAATTTAAAAACTGTAAATGAAAATTAAACATTTATTTTGTTTTATTTTAAAATTTTATTTTACTAATTTTTTTTATAAACTTTCTTCAAATTTACAAAAATTATGATTGTTTAGTTACATTCTAGAGGATTCTAGAGGAGAGAAGTTGATTTATTAGAGATAGATAATTCTTAAATTTAGTAACTACATAATTTTTTACAAAATTTTCAATAAGCATAGAAAGCGCAAAAATCAAAACGAATCAACAGGAAAACTGAAATAATATTTTTTTTTTCAATGTAAAGAAAGATTCAGTTTTGCACCATCTTCAATTATCTTTAAATGATAATATATTTAAATTTAATCGATTATATTTAAATAAATATAATAAAATGATTAATTAAATAGTTATAAATATATTATTATTCTTATAAAAAATAAAAAATATTAAAATGATAAATAAAATTAATTTAATTTTAATATAAATTTTATATTAAAATAAGCATAATAAAAAATATTTATTTATTAAATTATCATATTTTTTATTTTATTTTAAATTTGATTTTGAATTGAATTTACATTTCTGAAAAATTATTTTTTACACTTAATTTTTTAAAGAAAAATTACTTTATAAATTATTCTCTAATCAATATTGTTAGATGTGACTTGTGATTGTAATAAAAAAATTGTAGTGTATAATAGATATGGAATTATAAAGAAATGTTAACCATATGAGAATTATCATTGTATTTGAAATATGATATTCACTTGTTTGATATAGGGAACATGTTAGAATATATATTCGTGATGTAGAAGAATGAAAATCTCTTTATTTTTCTATTTTTAGTGGTTTCTATGTCCAACGCTTAAATTATGAAAACTTAAAGATTCATATTATAACGCTCAAGTCAGGATTAATTGTTTAAATGTCAAGGAAGAGGTAACTAAACTTTTTGAAATTTATTGGAAGAGTGTAAATATGACGATCAAACATTGTGTTACTTATTATTAGACATGAGTTACAAGGTGAATATATATATATATATATATATATATATATATATATATATATATCTTTGGTGATATTTATTGTTGATGGAAAATATTTTTTCTCCTTGCTTGTTTTGGAGTTTCAGGTTATGTATGGAGTTGGATGGATGCATAATAAGTGTCAAATTTCAGTAATATTTCATATTAAAATATAGACACTTATAGGTATTAATTGATAAAATAAACATAAAATAGCCCCTAATTTATGAATTTATACATTTTTTTACATATTTTGTGATTTAAATTTGAATAAGAACAATTTATTCTCAAACTTGTGTTAATTTCATAATTTTAGGAAAAAATGAAGAGGATTGGGCAAAAGGAGAATATACAAAGTTAAAAAGGGAAAGCTGGAACACACCAGCACTCGCCCAAAACTTGCCGAAGCCAGACACCACCAGAGAATCTCGCTCAAGCGAGCTCAATCTTGCCCAAACGAGATTGCTCAGTAACCTTGTGCCTTTTTTCGTGCTTCTCGCCCATGCAAGCCCAACACTCAAGCGAGAAGTCACTTAGTCCAAGCAAAATTAGGTTAAATAGGAGGCTCGAGGCATAACCCTAGACATGAATGATTGAGAGAAAAACATCATTGAGTGAATGGTAATCCAATTGGGAGAATAGGAGGTGTTAGAAACCCTAGAGGAGGTAGCCGTTGAGGAGAAACATCCTATATCTTCTTTTCTTGCTCTCCCTATTTATAACATTCATCATGTGTGGCTTCTTTTACCCTTTGGGATTGAGAGTAATTTGTTCAAACTCTTATGTATTGAGGTGATATCTAAACATAATATTATGTTCTTGATTGATGATTGGTATTGTCATTTTGTTTGTAATGCTTGGTTTACCATGATCTCGAAATTTAGATTTGACTAGAAAGTACTTTTAAGTTCCTGACCCAAATGATAGTGCTTAATATATTTGAATGCTAGGAATAGATTTGAAAGGTTAATTGCTATCAACGTCTGATCTTAATGATAAGAAACTTTTATAGATATGCAAGGAATCAATATTTTGAACTTTCTTAATAATTTTATATGCAAGAAATCGATATAAATGATTTTTATACGGGCATCAATATCAATCAAAGGACACAATATTTTCATGCTAATCAAAATACAAAAGAGTGAGAAAGATGAACCCCAATTCCTATTTTTCCAATTGAAGCAACAAAATTTTTAACTTGTTTTCTTATTAATCATTGAAACCATATCAAACTCCAACAAACTTTATTATTTTGTTTTCTATTTAGTGAATCTTTTACTTGATTATTCAACTGTTCCTTGTGGGTTCGATATCCATCCTTAGAGACAAATTATTACTTCTAACAATACGGTGCATTTGCTGTAAAAATTCATGAATGCATGCAAAAGTGGAATTGAAGTGAGGTTTAGGTGCAAATTGTGAAGTGAACTGTGGGAAAAAGTGGTCTAAAAGGGGTGATGCCAATTATTCTATGCTACTAGGACCAATACATGGCTAATGAAATTGTAAACTACTTTATATATTTATTGTAAACTAAAGTATGGCCCAAAATGATGATGACTTTTTCGTGCTAAAGTCAATTAAGTTCTAGTCTTCTAATCAAGGTTCTAGTATTCTTTCATGGTATGGAGGTCTTCTTTGAGATAATCTATACAATCATTCATCCTAGAGTTGTCCTCTTTATTAGGCCTACAAAAGATATACAAAATCCCAATTAGACCCAAATGTGCTAGCAAGTCTTCGAACAAAGCTCTAGGACTTCATCCTTCTTATTTTGTGGATATTGTGGTTGGACGGTTTCCATCATCCCTTCCCCCTTGAGAAGAATTTGTCATTAGATTTGCATTATTGTTTCATGACAATTTCCAGGATCAAACACCCATTTGAAATAAACATCAAACATATCAAGCTACATATATACAAAAAAGCCAAGAAGAACAGGTTCTTCAAGACATAATTAAGAAAAAATTGTCTTCTAAAATTCATGTACTTCTTATCAAATAAAAATTAGAAGTTCATGATTTTAGAAACAATTTTGTTTTTTTATTTGTTTTGTCCTATGTGGTTGCCATATTTCTTGAAATTTCTCTATTTTTGTTGGCAACTCAATATATAACTTAATTTTCTTGTGAGTGAAAGTTGTTTTATTAGTACAACCTTTAAAAATGTTTTTATGATCAAATTATCAAGGTTGTTCTAAAAGATCATGACACTACCTACAACTCAAAATCTTAAGACAATATGTTTGTGAGTCTTTTCCTTGTATATTTATCAACTTTCTTATTTCTACTTAATTTAAGACTTTCAACTCATACTTGAATTTTTAACAATCTCTCCTAATCATTTCCTCCTCAAGTGTGAGTTAAGTTTTACCACAACGCGGCATGCTTTCTCTATCTAAGTTGGTTACTAAGACAAACCATCTTAACACACTTCTCCCGTAGTAGTGACCCTAATTGCTATTGGGTTTTACCATAACAAAACATGTTTGTCCCCATTTGAGCTGGTTACCAAGACAAATTATCAACTTTGATACCATGTTGGGTTTTTTCTAATAGATATATACCAAGGAGATTTGACACCAATGAGCCATGAGTCAACCATATAATATTATGATTCCACTTCCAACCCAAACAGAGGTGGTGTCATGATCTCTTATATGATTGACTAACACTACAAGAAAATCATTAAATATCAACTAATTTAGAGATAAAAAATAATTAGTTATTATGTTGACTAAATTATACACCACTTTATAAACTAAAACATTATTGGTATCTAAAATAGTTTCTATTATTAATAAAAATTGATAGAGGTGTAGTTTCTATATCATTAATAAAAATTGACAGAGGAGTAGTTTTTATTATTAATAAAAGAATTGATAGAGTAGTTTCCAAATTTGTATCTAACATTAACTATCAACATTTTAACTACTAATTACTTTAATAACTAAATTAGTCTTTAATTAAATTAGTGACTAATTTTGAATCTTAAGTAGTTACGAATAGATATCAATTTAAAAACTACTTTATAATTTTATATTAATAATAAAAACTATTTTATATACTACTAACTTTTTAATTTATAAAATAGTATCTAACTTAGTTAATAAAATAATTAATTATTTTTTGTGTTTAAATTAATTGATATTTAATTATTTTCTTCTAATGTCATGACTCATTGACATCAAATATCCCGAATGTATCTTCTCAAGAAAACATATATCCAACAATTGTAGATACTCTTGTAGGCTTTAATAACCTTATCATTGACAATCTAAAATATTTAATAGATTTTGCTCATAGAATTATAACCAATATCTTAAGAATTTTTTGACTAGCTTATGATATTTTTTTTTTATGAGAAAGAATAAGAAATAATTTTTCATCTGAGATAAAAAAAAAAGATACAGACTAAGTCAGTGTATAATTTATCTTCGTATATAGATTTTAACGTCATTCTTTGAAAAGATTTCGAATATTTTTATATCGTATTTCCGTAAGGGATACTACAGTTACGAAGTTTCAAAGTCTCACTGCACTATTATCATTCATATACATGTTCACCATACTTTTTCTGCATCTTTTCGTTATAAGATATCAGGTTGTTAATACTGATTTATTCATCTTAATGGTTAATGAGTTTGAGATATTCTTATTTGAGAAAAGTTTTCATATTTTGCATGTCCTCGACGTTCTCCAAAATTTATTTTTGAAAATTTTGGAAAATTTTCTGAAACTTTTTTGTGGTTCAAAAAAGAAATTAAGTGATGTACAAAGTAATCTAGGCCACTTTTTTGCAAAATCATGAAATATGTGGTGGAACAATGATTGTGAAGGTGTGAAAAACAATCTGAGTTGTTTTGCAGATTTTCTTGAATTTTCTTGTTGCGTCTTCATCCACCTTCATTTTTTTTATGCGATTGCGAAATACTTATGCGTTTTTATCCATGTTCATCTTATGTTTATATTTGGTGACATTCAATGATGAAATTTGAATTGCAAGTTTATTAAACATGTGTGAATTGCGATTTTTATCACCACTCATTCGTGAGCGTTGGTTTTGTTTCGAAGGAAAGAGTCTAGTTTAAGTTTTGAAGGAGACTAACCTAGAGAGAATTTAGAAACAAATAGAATGACAAAAAATAGGCAGTATTTCATTACTCATTACTAATTCAATTCAAAGTTGAAAATACATGTAGAACATACTCTTATATATAGTAAAAAGTATCTCAAAACCTCTCAAATGAGAGTGTGACAAATGTCACATTCTTATTGGTGCAAATTCTCTCCATTGGGAGAGTGACAAGTGACATGTCTTCATTGGAGGAAAATCCTCTCCATTGAGAAGAGGACATGTGCACCTTCATGCCATCCTTGTCAATTTTCCTATTTGCACCCCTCTTTTCCTATTTTACACCCTACTCGTTTTTCTATTTACACCTTACTCTAATTAGGCTCAAAATACAAGGTCCAATAAATCCTAACTACTTTACACAATTTTTACTAAGTTAAGAAGAAGAAAAAAGACTCTATAATCTCTTCATTAAAGCTCACTTTTCGTCTACTTCTTAGTCGAAAGTTTCAAAGTTTGATGATTTTCATCATTCCTTCCCTCTTGAAAAGGATCTGCCTTAAGATATGAATGATGCTCAATGACAACAACTTCTATTTATTTTATCAAGTATTTTCTTCAGGGTCAAATATTAACCTACATTAAACATAAAAGAGAAGTTAGATAAGAAATTTAAGACAACTGTATTCAAAGAAAATAGTAAAGAACTAAGGTCCTTTGTTTTTTTTTTATAAAAGTTTTGTTGGGAAGAAATAAGGCCCTTTTCAAAAATATTTTTGTTCACTTTGTGTTGTTCATTGTCCAAGATAGGCAACATCACAAAGTGTTGTTTTTGTGATTTTTTAGAATAAGAGTAAGTATCATGATTTAAAGGAAAATGAGAGTTCAAAGTATTGCAATCCCCTTTAAGGCTTTTTTTTCAACTAGGCTTGTATGAGGTGTTATAAGATACTCCTCGTCCTTTCTAGATTCCTATTCTTCTTTTTCAAACAACCCCTCATTTGCCTTGTATGTGGAGGAAAGGTTCATATCTTTATCTAATTCAGACACATATTTTTCTTCAAACACATCCTCAGAAGAGTTTTCTATAAAAGAAGAGTTTATGTCAATGTTTGGTTTAGCCTTAAACAAAGGATTTTCCTTTATTTTTATTTTTTTTCTCTCTTTCTTCTTCCTGCATCTTTCTTTCTTTAAGAGCTTGTAATTTTTCTCTAAATTTTTTTTCTCTTCTAATATTTTTTTCTCCATTTATAATTTTTTTTCCTTTTTCTCTAAGCCCTTTTATTTCTTCTTTTTTTCCTTAGAATTCTAAGCTTCGTGTCAATAATGACAAGTTTAGTATCAGTTCCTTTCAAAATTTCATCTTTCTTTCTATGAAATTTAGCATCCAAAAGTTTGAAACATTTTTCAAAAAGATCTCAAGTTACTTACTCTATGGTTAGAAGAATGCCTAGACATATTATTAAAAGATTTTTTCACAAGAAGAAAAGTGAGTTTAGCACACAAGGTAAATTCGCAGGAAAGAGAGGTGAGTCACAATAGATACTCTTAAATACCAAGTCTTTCCTAGCCACAACTTATCCCAATGCACTTCACAAATATCCTTCCTATAAAAACTTCTTCAACACAAACAAAGAGTTTTCTAAAGAAAAAAACTAAAAGAAAATATTAAAAAGTAAGAATTTAAATTGCAAAAATTAAACTAGACAAAACTTAGGCTTGTTAGTACTTGTGAGTCTTCAAGACACACTTACTGTCTAAAAGCACTTTCTAAAGAAAACAATTAAAAGAAAACTTTCAAGATATGGAAGAACACCAAAGGCTCTTCCAAGACACCTAAAGTAAAGATAATGGCCAATTACAAAAATTAGATCTTCAAAGTTATCTTCTCCTCTCTCACAAGTGTTTCTCTCCAAGCATCTACTTGTTTTGTCCTCCAAAGGTGAGTACCCCTTACATAGTCTTTTGTCTTCTCTTAGGATGCTACCTAGAACTTAGCTTTAGTCTCACAAAGAACAAATCCAAAGTACATTCCACTTCAAAAGGCCAATAATAAAAACAATAAAAGTTCAATTTGAAAAGTGAAACTCAAGAGAGATTACACATGAGACAAACTCAATTGTCCAAAAAAAATTCAAGAAAATCAAGAAACTAAAGGCTATCAAATAAAGTAGGCACTAAAAAAGAAAGCACTTAAAGATAAGCACTAGAATAAATTACAAGATGAAAATAAAAGCTAAGAATAAAATTATGGGCCAACTTTCTCGTAACACCAAAGTGAAGTTGCATCTCACTATTCCAATAATGGCAAATTCTTCCAACACCGTACCAATTTGAACCTCCACCCTATCACCTTTCAAAAAATTTGAATTTACTCTTTATTTAGGATTTGAAAATCCTAAATTCAAAAAATACAATTCGAAAATTAAATCTCATTGCGAAAAAATAAATCTGGAATGTAAAAAAATCATTTTGGAAAAGAAAATCCAAAAACACAAAATCAGTAAATGTTTTCGAAAATGAATTTCCAGAATTTAAAAATGTGTTACAAAAATCCAAATCCAGAAATATATTCCAGATAAGGGATTTCTGGAAGTATTTTTTTATTCACACTCCCCTTTCATTTAAAATCATTTCCATCATTTGATGTGCAAATCAGGTGTAGGTTCAAATTGATTTAATTTGCCTCAAATAATTCTCCAAATATGGAATGGCAGTTTCTTCCTGAACTCCTACATTTTTCTTCATGCACCCCACAATGTTATGCAAAAATCAAACTGTCCCTTTTATTTTTTTAAAACCCTAAAATGCACTTGATTTGTATTTATTTTTTTACATTATGGATTATGGAATCCGAAAAATTTCGGATTAGCACTTCCAGTAAAATTTTGGATCCACCAATCCATAATTCAAAATATGCATTTCACATTAAAAAATCCATCATTCAATAAAAGCATTCCAGATCCACCAATCCGTATCAGAAATGTGAACTCCGGATTCAGAAATCCATAATTCAAAAAAAAAACATTCCGGATCCACCAATCCGTAACAAAATTAGGTTTCTGGATTCAGCAATTCGAAAATCAATAATTTTTGCAAAATTTGCTTCCGGAACACTCCCTTATCCAGAAAAAAAAATGATTCAGTTCTGGATTGATGAATCCTTAGAACACTCCCAGATCCCGATTTCCAGTAACCATGGTGCCCTTTTTCAAATAAAAGGTCAAGGCCAGTTTCGCTATTTAGAAAATTTTGGAGGTGCAGGAAGAAAAATATAGGGGTGCAGGAAGAAGAAACCATATGTAATTTGTACAGCCCAAATGCAAGCAAGTCACGATTTTGGCCCAAAAGGCTTCAGTTCCATTTCCCCCGTCCTGGAAAATTCTTCTACACCAACATTTTTTAACCTGCACGCAACACATTTTTAAAATTCTGAAAATACCCTTTATTCTAGATATGAAAATTCAGAATTAAAAATAATACATTCCAGAAAAATAGATCCGAAAGAGTTTTTTGTGTTCCGGACATAAAAATCCTGAAAAAAAATCAAAAGCCCATTCTGAATAAAAAAAATCCTTAATAAAAAAATAATATATTAAAAGTATTTTCGTCTTGGGTGTAGTGATATGGTGCAGCCGCTAATTCGCTAATTCCTTCAATTCAGCAAAATGGAAATGGTAAAAATTGATCAATGATTCTAGCTATCATGAATAGCCACTGGTTATATTTTTTTCTCAATCCACTTCTCGAGGGTCCCACAAGAAGTCTCCAATGGCAAGATTCTCACCAAATTCTCGCTTCCTGTTTCACCAATTTAAATGCAATTTCACAATTCTATTCTCGCGGGTCCCACAATAAATTATTTTTTAATTGCAAACTTTCACCAATTCTCGCGCAATGAATTGCATCAAAAAATCAAATCACATACAATGTTTTAATTCTGCCACAAATTCAAATCCAAGTGATTAAAGCCACGAAATCTGCACTAAACCAATCAACAATTTCCAATTCCAGCTTTGTATTCAAGCAGGGACACCACTTCGTAATCAATTTATTTGCTAATTCCTGCATGCACTATTTTGAAAATAAAAACTGCACCAATAACTTTAAAATACAAGCCAATTTCAGATTTATTAATTGTCAGCAGCTGCAACAAAGTTATACAATTGCCTAGAACCAGCAAATTCAGCTATGTAAACGATTACAGAAATAGTGTTTTTTTTCAAAAAAAATCTGCATTAAATTCTGCTCACCAATTAAACAGCAAAGTAAAACACCAGTTGCATCTCCTCTCAATTTACCAAAACTGCTTCAACAAGGAATTTACCAGCAATTGAAAGTAAAAAAAATGCAACAGTTGGGGTCGGGTTCTGATGGAAGAAAGGTTGTTTGGACTTCTTGGAAAAAGGTTTGAGATGCTCGTGAGGATGGTGGTCTTGGGATTATTGACCTAAAACCTTTAATTTGGTATTACTAGGTAAATGGATTTGGCGTCTGGGGTCGGATAATGATGGTTTGTGGAAGAAGGTTATTGATTCCAAGTATGGGGTTTGGAGAAGTTTGAGAGAGGGAGAAAAAGATAACAAGGATTCTCTTTGGTGGGAAGACTTGAGGGAGGTCTGGAGCTTGGAAGGTTGGGGTCGGAATTTCGAATAAGCTATCAATTGGAAGGTGGGTACTGGTAAGGATGTTTTGTTATGGGAAGATAATTGGGTGGGGAATGGGGCTTTGAAGAATGCCTTCCCGAGGTTGTTTTCCCTGAGTTCGTCAAAAGCTTCTGCAGTGGCTGAATTTGGGGATTGGAACAACAAAAAGTGAGAATGGAAGTGATGGATTTCCTATGAGCTCTTCTTGGATGATTGGTTGAAGATGGTGCGGAAGCTTATGGATGAGAGTGGACAAGGTCCTCCTAGGAGGTGTGGTGACCTTGAAGGTGCATGAAGAGTATGG
>Ga0123342_1006401_pt1 | contig 16347 bp, 5 predicted proteins | sample Turbeawhitnodule_FD_89960 | JGI IMG/M metagenome (GOLD analysis project Ga0123342, IMG submission 89960) | Root nodule microbial communities of legume samples collected from Mexico - Turtle bean Mexico white nodule | ecosystem: Host-associated > Plants > Roots > Nodule | place: Mexico: Nepantla... | reverse complement strand
TATATATATATATATATATATATATATATATATATATATATATATATATATATATATATATATATATATATATATATATATATATATATATATATATATATATATATATATAAAAGTAGCTGCATGTGTTTGCAGTCTCACCAAAAAAACCTTCAATGTTATTTGTCTCTGCAACACTCCAAAACGAACCCATGAAGGCAACTCTAAGATACTTAGCAGGAATGGCAGGCCCTAGTGGTTTTGGCTCAAACTCAACCGCTGAACAAGTCACTGAAGATTCTTCTTGCTTCCTTTCTTCACCTCTAACCGCTCTCATCACTGGTAAGTCTCAAAAAGAGCTTCCAGAGGATACCTGTGTAAAAATAACCATGAAAATTTAGCTCAATTATCATCTTCCACTTCCTCTGATATAATATATATAGAGAGAGAAACTGTCATAAAACAAGGTTTCCCTTTTGTATTTTATTTCTTTACCTTGTGTTTTTTTCTTGTTGATTTGAGTGAGTCTGTTTCTCCAGAAGCTGAGGGAATCATTAGTATGGCTGTGCTAAAGGTTTTGGTGATTCTCAAATCACCGTAAGTGTGTGTATTTGGCCTACACTTTCCCATTTTACTTGCATTTCTTATGTACTTAATTCTCAGTTCTTCAGTTTCCTTTTGATTTGTCAGAGAAAAAAATTGAAAATTTAGTCCAATGTTTGTCCAAAACATTACCCCAGAATTATTAGCCTAACTGCATGTGGTGGTTTCTTTCTTATTGATTTTGCGGCATTGGGAGAGGTGAGAGATTGAGTTTGAAACCTGCAAGCTCTCTCACATCACATGAGTGTGCCACTTTAGATAATGCATGGTGTGGTTGTTTTTAACCGCAGCAAGATGAGGTTCTGTGACTTTTGTCTCTTTTGTGCACCCTTCTCTCATCAAATCCAGACATATTCATCACTTTGCCTACACTACGTACACCACAAACTCATGATCAAGATCATATCTCCTTTTTCCCACGCAAAAATAAATAAAAAACATACCCTCCCAAAACATTTTATAATTCAGACAAAATCTAAATACTTTATATTATTATTATATTTGTTAACCAAAGCACGTGTTTTATACGTGGAATCAGTTTAAGTAACAAAATTGTTATTCATTTTGAACTTTTTATTGAAGGAGCAAGTTCTGGTATTGGAGCTGAAACAGCTAGAGTGTTGGCAAAGAGAGGAGTGAGAGTTGTGATTGCTGCAAGGGACTTGAAGAAGGCCAGGGAAGTGAAAAGGAACATACAAAAGGAGAGTCCAAAGGCTGAGGTTGTTCTGTTGGAGATTGATCTTAGCTCTTTTGGTTCTGTACAGAGATTTTGTTCCGAGTTCTTAGCTTTAGAACTTCCCCTTAATATTCTCATGTAAGTTTTGTCTACCATCATACTGTTCCACCTTTTCATTCCATAGTAATGATGGTTATCATTGTGAAACAAGGACAAAGGCATTCATATATTTTAGGTGATTTATACTAATAGTTAGAATAAATTAATTTTACAGAAACAACGCAGGGATATTTTCTCAAAACTTGGAGTTCTCTGAGGATAAAATTGAGACCACATTTGCTACAAATTACTTAGGTACTTTTCTGATTATTGATCTTTGCTTAGGGTTTACAATTCATATCATTGTTAAATTCTTGGTGCAAAAAAATAATTCATTCCAAAATAACTATAAATTGTTGTCACTCTATAGTTATTAAGGTATCATGTTACCATGTAATTCATATTCACAATTAGAGATTGCTTTTATTTTAGTTTTAACATAAAAAAATAGGCAAATTTTAAACTTTCAAACTTGGTTTAAAGTTAATATTAAAGGAAGTGCTTGTCACTGTGATCTGCACCAGAGACAATCCTTCTCATTTTTTTTGTTTAATATTCTTTACTTACAGATAAAAAAAGTTTGCATAATCACATATCTAAAAGAAGTAACTTGGTTGGTTTAAGGTCCCCACCAAAAACATATAATACACAATCGTCCATATTTTAGGCTCTTTTAGGGTCCACGACCATAACATGGAGAAAGCTTATACAGCACTTTCAGGCTTCATTTTGGTCCACAAACACTGAGCACTAGGCATGCGTTTTTCTTTATGGGCTCAAAGTCCAAAGCCCGTGTGGCCCGTTTCTAAAGTGCTGAGCTTTTGTTTTTCGGATTCAAATTTACCGTTTCCATTTTTAATGGCAAAAGTTATTATCGACAATTTGAAAGACATTTATTGAACTTTCATATTGTTTTTCTCCTCAATTGCAGGTCATTTTTTGTTAACAGAAATCTTACTAGACAAAATGATAGAGACGGCAGAGAAGACAGGTATTCAAGGAAGAATAATAAACGTTTCTTCTGTCATACATAGCTGGGTGAAGAAAGATGGTTTTCGTTTCAACGACATACTCAGTGGAAAAAAGTACAACTACCTTGTTCTCTGCAAAATTATAACAGTTCTGATTGCCTTACATTTTAGATACTCATTGCATTTCTCTCTGGCTACTATTGTAGATATAATGGCACACGCGCTTATGCTCAGTCAAAATTGGCAAATATTTTGCATGCCAAGGAAATAGCCAAGCAACTCAAGGTTGGAATGACAAATAACTCCAAACTTTTTAGTACTTCTTATCTCATTGAATGGTGATTATCATGCTTTTTGTTAGACCCACTACATTATTCATGAAAATTGGAATATAATTGCAGGCAAGGAATGCAAGAGTAACTATCAATGCAGTACATCCAGGCATTGTGAAGACAGGAATTATTAGAGCTCATAAGGGTTTACTAACGGGTAGGTAAAAGTTTCGTCAGTTAATAATTCGAACCCATTTTCATCTTATCAAACGTTTTTTTGAGACATTTTATCAAAATGTTAAAAATACTGAGAATTGGTAAAATTTCACGCAGATTCCCTATTTTTTATCGCATCAAAGTTACTCAAAACAACATCACAGGTGTGTAAACAAACACGCTCGATTAAATACACTTACGTGCAGTGATTGAATGCAGGATTGGTGTAGAATTATAGATGTAGAAAAAAATGACCATACAAATTAGGCAAAGCTGCTTTATTATGCATATAAAATAGTGTGCTTTGTAGAATTGCAGTTAAACTAGCAATGCAATATTTTCTCAATATGTCACTGCGTGTCTGCAGGGAGCAGCAACAACGTGTTATGTTGCTCTGAGCTCAAAAACAGAAGTGATAAGTGGAAAATACTTTGCAGATTGTAACGAGAGTAAATGCTCGAGCCTAGCAAATGACGAGTCGGAAGCACAAAAGCTATGGAACAACACCCATGCCTTGCTTCAGAAACGACTACGTCAAGCAACAATTTGAAGCAATTCACCTTTTCAAGACACTATGTATATTAGGTTATTCGTTTACCTTAACCACCTGGCTCAACTCAAGATTTGAGTCTTTAAAGTTAACCAAAAAGATAATCCTGAGGCATTGCTGTTAGTAGCCTTTCCTGTGTAGCTCCATTTTGATTATTTGTACAAATAAGAGAGCAATAAAACATAAATCTCTCTCTGCATATGCAATAACAAAGCGACAGTTTATCTCCTCTATAAAGCAAATGAGAGCCAAGGCTGCTTCACATTAATAATCAGGAACTACCCAAGTCTAACGCTGAAAGGAAAACTGTGATATTTGTTGTTGGTAAAAAAACATTTACACGACTGTTCAAGACTCCAGCGTGCAGGTGACCCACCCTCCAGTTACTCAATTTTCAAGTCAGGTAGGTGCTTCCCATTGATCAGGATTATACAGTAGCTAGTATCCAATCCCACGTGCAAGGAAAAAGAAAATACATCCACCCACTGCGTTTGTTAAAAAAAATAAAATACATAAATAAAAGGATCATACAGATCCATTTCCCAAATCCCAATACAATATTGACAATGTCAAAACAAGAATTCATCACAAGAATTACCGATCTTATATTTTACTATAGCAGTATATCAGCAATGGGAAAAAAAATTAAAATACTCACATAAACATCACATGGACCATACATGAAAAATGTACGGATCTTCTGGTTATTCTATACAGGTTCAGACATCCAGAACATGGGTATGCCTTAACTAACATGTCAACTAGTTAGTAATAAGAGGTTCAAACTCCAGAACCTAGATATGTCTTACACTAAATGTCAATTTGATAGCAATTAGAATCATTGGTTACAGCCCTACATGAATCAGCATGTCTCTCAAGATGAGGTGACGAGCATCCCCCACACCGCTTCATTTCCAGGCCTGTCATATATTAAACGTTAGAATAACTGATCTTACATACACATTGCATACTAATATACTTAATATATATGCAATAATCACAAACAACTTTACTTGATTTCATCATCTAGAAATTATGCCTCACAAGTTTTTATATGATTAAATTATTCCAGGAAAAATATTAATGATGATGATAACCCTTCATCTGACACACTGTCCACAGTAAACAAGAATTGCATGGGCCAAATCTCAAACAAACTGGTAAATCGTATGTCAACTTGTCCAGTCATGCAATACAACATTACCAATAACTAAAATACTGACATTTCAAGCCTAGTACACGTACTGATAATGTTATCCTTCTGGTGTATGTTCTATTTGTTTGGCAGTCAGAATCCTTTCAATCAAGAATCCATAAAGCATAAATTAAAAAGGACGAATGATATTAAGGACACAGTGAACATAAAATTTACCAAGTCTTCTCCCGGAATGATAATTGTATCAAAGATATAGAACAGATACTAAAGGGAACATACATATAGGTGGCACAACAAATAAGGTAATGGAAGACCCAGTGTAGATAAAAAAGGAAAGCATGGCTAAAGTGGTTAAAATTTTCCTTCTCCAATACAACACAAACCAAGTCATTAGTCACGTAACGTAAGTGCTTTAGCAGCACAAAACATGTTAAAACCTATAAAGTAAAAAATCTTCTCTTGTTTGAAGTGTCGTTCGATACATCAAACATGTTTCCAATACTGATACCTGTTCAATATCAAGCCAACAAGTATCAAACATGGGATGTATTTGGACACTTGAGCTCACACCTACACAAGGCTTGTGCATTCGAGACAACACCTAGCACATATGGATAGTCGAGCACTAATTTTTTTTTACATTTAGAAAAGTTAACCTGAAACATAATATAAATATTTAAAAAATAATACCTCACTTCTTTTGGTGAGAATTGTTATCATAAGAGAAAGGAAAATATACAACAATAATAAACATTGATTATATTTCAATATGCTACTCATGTTTCATTTGGGTCTCTCTATTTCATTCAAGTAAGAGTAAGACTAAACATACGCATTGCAACTTTAACAAGAGACAAGAAGAACGTGTCTGTCTTGAAGTAAAAGTAGGTGAATATGCATACCACATAATTCTCAATTTGAATATCAAGGATTAATACTGCAAATTGATGAAGAAATTATTGAGAATTTCACAAACAGGATACAAAACAAGATGATTAATGTGGAGAAAGGAATCAAGGGTTATTTGACAAAGAAATGTTATCAATGGCTGGTGAAAGAAGGCCAAAATTTCACCATATATAAATGCCATTATGTGGCGCCACCATTGCATTACAACTTGCCAATGGTGGCTGGCTAAAAGTCAAGCAGGCCATGGTGGCTACGACACCGCCATTTTAACCAGTGGGAAAGTATCTACTAAGCTTAATGACAGGTTTTATCTTTCTATTTTACATACACTACTCCTGTTATGGTGAATTGTGAAAATTGAGCTTGGGTATTATAAAGTAGACTTTAAGCCTGACTCAACCCAATAAAACCGGCTCCTCAAGATCACAAGCCATCTGCTTTGCTGCAGTAAGTTCAACCTCACTGAAACGAACACCATTGCCGGTACCGCATATGGTGTTCGTTCCAGTAAGGTTGAACTAGTTGCAGCAAAGCAGATGGCTTGTGATCTTGAGAAGCCGGTTTTATGGGATTAAGTTAGGCTTAAAGTAAGTCTACTTCTAAATAAGGGGCAAAAGAAAAAAGGTGATAGTAGTAAAACTAAGAATATTAAGATGAGTGAGTAGCGACACAAGTAATGATAAGATGTGAAATGATTGCACAGGAGCAGATATGTGCGAGGAAAAAATGATAGAAAACCATATATTGTGCATAACGAAAAATCTCACTACAAGCATGAGTGAGTAAATTGTATGATTTTTAATATTATTAAAAGGGAGGAAGGAGACCAAGAAGAATATCAAACAGTCTTGTTAAGAGAGATCACACAGTAAATAATGTTTTGGAAGAAGACTTTTGGTAAGTGCATTTAAATCTAACTCAACCTTACAGAATTAATTTTTAAGATAAGATTTGTGTCAATTTATGTACTATAATTTGATCATATATCTAGTTGATGTGTGATATCCAAGATGATCACTAATCAAACCAAATAGTGTTGTATGATGAATATAACCAACTTCACCGTTGGGGGGAAGCTTTTGTAAGATATATATTTCCAATATCATATATTTTAGACATTGACAGAGTAAAAGTGTCCATCTCGTGTCTAGTGTCTATATAAAACTTCATTTTTCATAGGTTAAAACTAATTATGTAAATCTGTATAAATTTGAGAGAAAACTTTGTAATATAATAGTTTGGTTTTGTTTTAAAATTATGTTTGGTGTCATGCACTATTTCAACTTTGGTCTGTGTTTCTTCAAATTTCAGACAAAAAGAAAGGAGGGAAAGGAAGGAAACTTTCAATTCAAATGTCAATTGGTAAGTTTGAATCCAATATTCTATTGGATTAGTTCTGAACCTTAGTCTTAAAACAATCACATTAAAACAACTTTTTCAATTTTTCAGTGATTAACAGACAAACAAAATTTTAGTGCCAGCCATATTGTACTAAGTTATCCAGTTTCTTGAGGTTTGCAAATACCCTCTGTTTTGTTCACATATCCGTCAAACCAGAATGGAAAACAAGAGGCAATCACGTTCATCAGAATGCCTCTTTACACAATGTTACAAGTCGTAGGAAAAATCCATTATTTGCATAGTCTCGGGAGATCAAAGCACAGCACCTAATTAAAACTGTAATGTTTCCATTAATGATACAATTAGTCATGTTCTAGACTTCAAACATCAAATTATCTTTCCAAGAAGGTGAGGAAGTTAGATGTTACAGGTCTCTATATTGTCTGGCACTCCTAGAACCCCAATTCAGGCTCACTTAAATGGAAACAAAAGCCCAAGTCCAGCAATAAGCCTAACCAACTACCTTTCTCTCGGCTTACATAGCTAAGTCATTACAAAAGAAGATTAAAAAAATGCTATGAACGGATTAAGGAACTTCACTATCATAATTCATGTTTAAAGCATAATAGACAACACAGTAACTGAAAAAAATATCTCATAAGGAGCATCCAGATATTGTGTTAACACCTTGTGCTGAAACATGAAATCGAATTCAACAAATACAAGGCCAAATTGATCCTTACCTTCAAACGAGGAGATTGACAAACAGATGATGCAGATCCAGGAGATAGAATTGCAGATTTTACCCTTCTTCGATTGACTTGTTTCTGGAGATGTGTATTACCTTTGGTGGGTTCACCTTGATGCTCATTTCCTTCAGTAATGGTTAATACTGACAAAACTGGTGCAGATGCAGAGATGAAGGTAGACTCTTGGTGTTCATTTGTTGTCATAGATAGACTGCCTGATAGTTGTAATTTACAACTGACATTAGTCATAAGCCCCACTTTAAATGTTTCAAAACTAGAGGGTAAAAGAACCGCAGAAGTGATACAAGCTCAGTCAAGGTTCAGGTTTGAATATATCTTTATATTAAATAGAATGCATGAAAAATAATCAATGATGAGGAAATATGGAAGTTACTCAAAAAAATACTAAAAAGGTGCTCAAATAATTCCATGGTACATAAATTAAGCATTCAATACATTAATTGTCCCCAAATAATGGAAAAAACTCATTAAGCAGTTTACAAATTTCAAAACCTGAAGATAAAGTAAATTAGCTTTTTTAAATTATCATACTATGGTACTATCATAGGTGTCATTAGACTTAGTGCTAGCCACAGCAATAGTTTACCAGTGTGACAAAAACCAGCTCATTCAGCCCTGGTTTCCAGCAGTCACAGCTTCAAATAATAATCTGACTGGACAAAGGGCCAGAGTCCCCCCCTCCCCCCATCCCATGAATGGAATCAATTGTAAGAACTTAAATTGTACCTTGTGTCACTGATTCTTGAAACTTTCTCCTCATTGTTCTGACAAATTTAAATAGCCCATTTGTCTTGTTTAATTCATGGATCAACTTGTCGATATCTTTGAGAGATGGTTCACAATTTAGCACTGAAATATGAAAGACTAAATTCAGATTTCATGAACCAAAATAGTCTACTTTGAAACATTATAAACCAAACCATATATTATCCTCACATGTATACATGTCATCTGCATGACGGATGGTAAAACAGAACTCTTCATTTGGGTTGTTCACATTGATATTCTTGAAAGTGAATTTTACCCCTAAACAAGAAGAATTTGTGAGAATATCAAACTTGGAAGGAACAACCCTAGGACAAAAAGAATTAACTTCAATTACCATGTCCAGCTTCAACATGAAAACCAAGGATCCTATTGTACCAAGATATGGCCTCCTGGACTTCATCTTTAAGTTCATTGCTTTCATTTGATTTCTGTTCAGATGCCGCCAAAACTTTTTATGGAACAAAAAAGAAGAGGGGAAGGAGGGTGATTAGGATAGTTCATACTTCGTAATATTTCTCAATGGAAAAAATTCAAATTTAGTAAGCACAGAAATGCAAATAAGGGAAAGAGAAAAATAGACAGACAGATAAAAAAATATGCCCTCATAAAAACAAGTGCAAAAAATAATATACAGATTAAATGTTCAGGACTCACTAATCATCCTGGAACCTCTTTCATTAATTTACAAAAAGAGGAACTAAACATGAATGACTTTGTGCTTTGGTACAATAAGATCTCATGCAAATTATCCAAATGTCCTCCTGACCACTAGGTCGACCCTAGAGGGTATAGAAACTCAATGAATTATGATAATGCTGAAACTCGAACAATTGTAGTAGCCTGGAGCAAATGCAATACTTATCAGATTCTACTTATCCGAACTAAGTTGTAGTATTTCAATCTTCAGAAAAAAACACGATTATGGACAACTCGATACTATGTATATCGTGTGCATATCAAAGTATCTATATAAATAAGAAGGCAAGCACAATAATGACTTGCTCTTTTCTTTTCTTTTTGTAGAACAAAAGTGGTAGGATGGGGAGAACCTCCCGGGACGACCCGCCAGGACAACAATGACAACACAGATCAACTTAGAGAATTATTGTACAAGTTTAAACCGCAAACACGTTAACCTACTCTGAGCTACTCAACTAACCCTTAGTGCTAGGAGATCTCCGGAGAATGATTGCCTACCAAACGGGGTTTTTGAGGCATCGGGGGCAATGAACCCGCATCCGTAAAGTTCAGGAGTTGTTAACGTTTGGCTAGTTCAGTTAGAGATTAATCAGACTAGTTTTGCAATTAATATACATTTTAAATATCTAGCAATATATATACAGGTTCTTTGTTTGGATGAGTTTCTCCATAAAATCCTTCCAAGAGAGTAAAATATGAGAAAAAAATTTAAATTAGTTTCTCCATAAATTAAAATTAACTTAATCATGAATTTCTTTATAGAAACTCTCTCCCGTAGGCTTGTTTTCTAATTTATACATAAATTAATTTCAACTTGTAAATAAGTTAATTTCACTTTCTCTTCTTTTAATGCCCTCTCAAAGAAGAACTTATGGAGAAGATCATCCAAGAATACCTATAGATAACAACTGCAATTGTAGCGAAACACGTGATTACTACCAAGCCGGTGTTGCGATACAACAGTGGCACATTCTTCGCTCTTGATTCTCCGCTTCTGAATCCTTATCTTCATAACTTCAACTCTTTCCTTCACAGAAGCAATAGCGTCCTTAAGAGCCATTCGCTTCGCTTCTCTCCGAGTCTTAACTGCAGAAAGGTAAATCGCAAAAATTCTGAAAAAAAAAACGAATTAACAAACAAAAAATTAAAGAGATATATAAATGCGTACCTGCCAGCGCCTTTACCAATCCATCCTCAGCCTCCCTCAGTTTAGCTTTAACCTCTGTCAGTTCAGCTGAAAAAGAAAGAAAAAGAGAGAAAGATTAAGAACTGTTTGGAAAAGTGTAAACCCTAAATTAGTTGTGATTAAGTGAACTAGAAAAGTAGAAAATGTGACATTGAGATCGCGCGGCTTTGATTGCGGTGGCTGTGAGGGATTGGAGGGAGTTTCTGTAAGAAGCGACGAAAGCGTCGATGTTCTTCAGTTGGAGCGGGATATCGGTGTCGCAAACTGACGCCATCTTTGTTCGCGTTTTGCTTTCTTTGCCTTCGAGAGAGAAAGGAAGGTTTGAGTTTAGCTTTTGAAGAATTGAATGATTGTTTTGCTATGAATTTGATTTTGTTTGGAGCGGGAGAAAAGTGATTTCATATTTTCCCTCTAAGGGCATGTTTGTTTTAAGTTAAAGTTATAAAAGTGATTTTACGAATTTTTATGTAAGAATGTGTTTCTTTAAAACGAAAGGTGTAATATGTATGAATCATAATAAACTATAACATTCCAACACAATATATATTAGAAGTTTATTAAGAGAAAAAAAATACAAATACAAGTGATACATACTCATTAAAATGATTTTTCTAATAATTTTTTTATTTGTAAAGCTGTCAATCCATGTGTTCCTTTTCTAAAAATAAGAAATATTCTAAAATTGAAAGATAAACAAATAAACAAATTTTAAGATAACATAACTTTTTTTTTTTTCTAAATTTCAAGGTAATTTATATTCACTTTTTATTAAAAAAAGCATGTTGGATAAACATAGAATCAAACTCTATTTATAACATTTTTTTCAGCCCTTTAAATTTGGTTTGTTGAATTGTTATGATAACTTCCATCAATTATTGACACCACATTATATGTCAAAAAAAATCTAAAAAATCATCATTAGAATCACTTTCTCTTCTTGTTGTAGCATTAATATTACATTTAATCCAACATATTAGAGGAAGTATCAGTATACATGCACAACTTCACTGTTTTTCTTAACATGACAATTAATGTTAATAACCTTAAAGATGGAAAAATCTAACATAGAATTCTCCATATAGCCCTTTGACAAACACTTAACAAGAGTAATAAATACTTTAACCATATTCATTGCATTAGTACAATTAAATTGCTTACCCTCAAATTTGCTTTTATAAAGTAAATACCAAAATGTACAAGAAGAATTAATAACAATAGAAAGTAGCATGCAGCATGTAGTGTATATGCTTACGATACCCTTTTTTTAAACACCCCAAACTGAAACCAAAGAAGTTATTTTAAACGAATTCAATCAATGTAATAATAGAAGAACTTGACGGTGTGTTTAGATAGGGTATTTTAAGAGAGGAATGCAATTTTTTTAGAAATTTTGAAATGAAATTTATGACAAAATATGTGTTTGGATATGAATTTTGAAATGAAAATGAAATTCTAAAATTTTAATAGAGTAATTAGATTATTTAAAATTAAATAATAATTTCAAAATTTCACTTAATAAAATAAAAATTTAAAATTTTCACATTTTTAAATTTATATTTTAGTCTTTGTAGTGTGGGTCGATCTAAATGTAAGTTGATTCGGCTTGACCTAGGTCCAAATAGACTTAATTCGATTTAATGTATAATCGATCCAACTTAGTATGACATTATTTCATTTGATGTTCGAATTCAATACGAGCCCAACTCGACTTTGTTAAACCTAATTCCATTTGTCTCAGTCTTACTTGGGTTGAACCCAAACTAAATCTACTTTGAACTAGATCTAACAAAACTTACTCGAGATGAGTCTATTCTAACTCGGTTGAAGGTGATCCCACCTTGACTAAGTTCGACTTGAACTCGGATCAATTCAGTTCAACCGATCTTGGGTTTTTGGAATTTGACTGTTGTGAGTGATCATGTTAATTTATTTATTTTATATTTTAAGTTTACATTTTTCATTATTTTTTTCCTATTTTTTTCTTATTTTTATTCATTTCACTTTACATTTTTCATTATTTTTATTTATTTTTTCCTATTTTTATTCATTTCACTTTTTTTCAAAAGGTGAAAAGAGAAGGAATTGCACGATTTAAGACTACATACGTTATTGTGGACACTAGTCACTATAGCCATGTTTGCTAAATTGCTATAGTGCACTCGGTATTTTTGGAGATTTTTCTTTTTACATTTTTTATTTATGTTATTCGTTCAAAATATAAGAATTAACATTCTTTTATAATAGTCCTTTTATGTTATTCATTCATAAATAACACTTGCCACTCCAATATTTTTATTCACTTTGATTGTTACTAAAGCTAGACAATTTAATTATAAGATTATATGATATGAAGATTTTATTTTAATGTTTATATTAAGATATAGTCTAAAGGATATGATATTAAAATATAATGTTTAAAGTAAATACAATTTATATAATTTTTAATTTTGATTATAATAAAGAATTTTTAATTTTAGTTAACTAATATATTTGTCTTTAAAGTAGGTTTATTAAGAAAATCTACAATTTGTTTTTAAAAAAAAACTCTAATTATATTGTTATATTATAAGATTGTTTTGTCTCCATTTAGACTATGTTTTCTTACAGCTCATACAAACAACAAGATACAAAATGAAGTTCTATAATAAGATAAAGATAACATTTAAACTTATCAAATCGTGTGAAATTATTAGAATATTGACTCGGACATTCTTATAAAAAATTTAACATAATTTTTTTTCTTTTTGTATGCTTAAAATAGTTTGTTAGTACAAGAAAAACATGATCAAACTAAAGATATTGTAAAACATAACAAAGCAAAAATCATTTTAGCCAAAAGGTTTTTCTAGCTACAACTTCGACACAAAACATTATTTAAGGTTCTTTGTCATGTAAAAAATCATTTTAATTATTGAGAGAAAAATCCACATAATCACTACAAGAAAATCATGAAATAAAAATTAATTTTAGAAACAAAAAATAATTAGTTATTATAATGACTAAATTAAAGACCATTTTAAAGACAAAAAAAAGTTTGATTTTTAATTAGTTTATATTATTGTTAAATAGTTTCTAAATTGATATCTAATTACCTACCAATTTAGAAATCATTTAACAATAATAAAAATAAATTTAGAAACTAAAAGTTTTTTTAGTTTCTAAAATTATTTCTAATTTAGTCACTATAGCAACTAATTATTATTATTTTTATCTAAAATTAATTTCTATTTCATAATTTTCTTACAGTGAATAGATAGATATGTTTTACAAAAATAATAAAGAATTTTTTTTATTTTTGTAAAACACTCACTTTGTCAAATATTTCTCTGACAAGGAATCTTTATTTGTATATACTATCTTTAAAGTTATTATTTTAATCTTTATTTGTATATACTATCTTTAAAGTTATTATTTTAATTTTATAACATGTGTAACTCTTTAAAAATAATTGAAGAACCGAAAAGTGGCCACTAAATAATACTTAGATAGTACTTTTTATTTAAATCCTATGTGTGATAGTGACACATTACTACGTGGATTCTCGTGCAAAATCGTGAAATCATTAGATCATAGTTAGGGATGACAAAGTGGGGCGAGTTATGCGGGCTGATTTGGAGTCCGTTAATAAAAAAAAAAAAACATGGGCGAACTCAGTTTTTCAACTTGTTGACTCGTTTTAGCCCGCTCCCCGTATAACTCGTAGTCCATGCGGGCCAACAGTGGGGCCGCAAAAAAAAAGTTTGTGTGTTGACTTGGCAGTGGCAAGTTGGACTGAAAAAAAAAAGTTTTCCTTTTCCATTCATATTCGTTTATTCATTTCAACACTGCACATTTTAGGTTTTCTTTTAATTGATCTTATTTTTATTGTATTATTTTTATGAAAAAATAATTAATTCATTGTCATTGTTTTAATGTATGAAAAATTGGATGAAAGTTTTTCTAAGGTTGCGTTGTTATTGAAATGGAAGAATATTAATGTTTTTGAATTAACTATATTTATCGTAGTGGTGTTTATGTTTAATGTTTTTGAATTAGCTATTTTTAATATTTTTGAAATGGAAGAATATTGATATTTGATTTTTATCTTAATTGAATTATTGATGTTTGACTATGTTTGAAATGGAAAAAACAAATATTGATGTTTAATAGTAGAAACTATAGATTCAATTTCACAATTTTTCAAGAGCAAAAACTAAAAAACATTTTCATTGAATTTCTTTAAAAAAAAACCCGAATGTGAGCCTATCCGCAAACCTGCGGGCTGACCCTTATGCAAGACAGAGTAGAGAATCCAGCTCGCGTTCGTGGGGCGGGCTGACCCGCTTTGCCATCCCTAATCATAGTTTTCCCATGTCTTTTCCACTCCATTTCAATACACGGTGTTTATTCATTCATGCATCCTTGCTTTATGCACCTTGTTAGAAATGTGAGTTGACAAAATTAATTTTGGAAGATTTTAAGAATTCAAGCACAACATCTCTTTCTTATATGTTATTTTCGTTGTTATACGACATTGTGATGGTTAGTGGATGATTTTGGAAATGTTGTTCATCGAAGAAGGTAAGATTCGTTTTTTTTTCTTATGGAATTGGTAATCCATAATATTTGCAAAAATTGAAAATTCAGAAAAAAAAATGGGAAAGTGCATGCATATTACATTCCAGAAAGAGTCGTCTATAATCTGTTACTGGAAAGAGCAATCCGTAACCATTTTGAAATATTCTTTTAGTTTATAACCTGTTACTGGAAAGAGCAATCCGTAACCATTTTGAAATATTCTTTTCATAACATATTTTCTGAATTTCGTATTTACCATTCTAGAAGTTATAAAATGTGTTCTAAAAAGGATATTCTGGAAAGTTCGAAATTTCATTTTTTGGAAACACTTTTTACTTTCAAAATATCCTTATTCCAGAATCACTAAAAACTGGGATATTTTGAAAAATATAGGATGCAGGAAGAAAAATGTAAGGGTGCAAGAAGAAACACCCTTCAAAACTTGTTTCACCTTCTTAGGTTAGGATGTTTCTAACTACACTCCTACATTTTGCTTCCAATACCCTATGAGAAATGTGAAATGACAGAATTAATTCCAGAAACACCTACCTTTTGTTTACGAAACACCTTATTCCAGAATCAGTCAAAATTATCAAAAATAATTTGAGTATTTAAAAAATGTAGAAGTGTAGGAAGAAACATTCCTGATGTTAACTGGGTTTTTGTTAAACCCAAGCCCAGTTTAAAAAATTAAGGCAGAATGTATTGTTTTTCTCACACATAACTACATAAAGGTACATGTCTTCTTCCTCTCCTTCTTAAACTATATTGAAACCACTCATACTCACAAACTCGTGGCACCAACACAATTTTACTTTCGCATCTCCTTGTATGTCAAAAAACTCTCACAGTCACTAATAAAATACAATTTTCGTATCTTTTCACAATCACGAATTTTGGATTTCTCTATGTAGGCCTTTGGGCTGGTTTTTTGTTTCTGGCCCAATTATTGGGTTTGTATATTTTTAGCTTTCCTTTTCTTTTCCTATATGTACACATTACACGTAATAAAAATCAGAACTTCAAGTTTTATCTCTATCTTGTTTTCCTTTCTTCTCACCTCTTCTAGAAGGAAGCAAACTCACTGCTTCCAGAAGAAAGCGCACTCACCGCTTCCACATTCTTTTCTGATCCATCTTCTTTTCTTCACAGCTCATTCTTTTTCCATGAATTCATTATGGTATCAGAGCGGCTTGTCCCGCTCTGCTTCTTCGCACTCTGATTACTTTCTTCCTTCTTATTTTTTTTTCCTCTTCATCTTGTTCTCTGTTTCTGTTCATCAAATGGATTTGTCTCAAAACCCATCAAGTGCGTACTACTTGCATCCAGGAGAAAACCCAGGAACGATGCTCATCACAACGCAACTTGACGGTGACAATTATCACACTTGGAACAGGGCCATAAAGTTTGTGAACGGAGACCTACCTGAACCAGCACAGAATGATGGGTTGCACGAAGCGTGGGAGCGCTGTAATGTCATGGTCATATCTTGGATTACACGAACCTTAAATGCCCAAATTGCTCGAAGCACCGTTTACATAGACAATGCCAAAGATTTATGGGAAGAATTGAGAGAAAGATTCTCCAAGAGTAAC
>Ga0123342_1006400_pt1 | contig 16347 bp, 9 predicted proteins | sample Turbeawhitnodule_FD_89960 | JGI IMG/M metagenome (GOLD analysis project Ga0123342, IMG submission 89960) | Root nodule microbial communities of legume samples collected from Mexico - Turtle bean Mexico white nodule | ecosystem: Host-associated > Plants > Roots > Nodule | place: Mexico: Nepantla... | reverse complement strand
TAAATATAAAAAACAAAAATTTATATTTCTATAATTATTTTATATTATATATATATATATATATATATATATATATATATATATATATATATATATATATATATATATATATTGTGGCCAACTAGGTTTTCTTTTTCCAAAAACACTTTTTATACTTTTTTTTCTTGTTACATAATTAATGCTTGTATTTAGTTCATGTTTTCTCTTTTTTTTTTAGGGTAGATTAATGAAAGTTTTTTCTTTTGCTTTTGTTTCATTGTGATTATCCTCACTAGTTAGTTTTGGTCATGTTATTCATTCACATCATGGTTAATTTATTAATAATTAATACACAAACCATAGTGACTTTCCCTTTCAATACAACCAACAACCAATTTCCTTTTTGTTTTCCTTTTCAAACTTCAATTTCTTGGTTGTTATGATTACAAAAAAAAAAATAAACTATTAGAATCAATCTTTCATGGAGGCTTTTAAGCAGATTTTGGTTGGGCTGGCCCTCCAACTTAAATTGTAATCATTAATAAAATCTTCACATAATATCTTTTAGAACATTCTTTCTTTTTTTATTATATTATATTTTTATTATATATTTCTCCTTTCCTTTTTTTTTATCTTTTTATTATTATATTAATTTTTTAAAATTAATTCCAAAAGCAGTTGTTTACTATTGTTCTCCCTTGTTCAATTATTCTCTACTGAATTTCTCAGAGATAATAAGCCATTGGCCAAAATTTCAAGAGAAACCAAGAATGTACAACTTCAACTCTAAAAACAAATTAATGAAAAAAACAATATTCTTATTCTGTTTTCACTTTAAGAAAGGATTGCTTGATAGGGTTTTATATTATTGAGTAGTTCAACTCAATTTCTTTCTTTCCATTCACAATATTCTTCTTTAAATGGTTATTTGCGTTAACTTTTTTTTACTGAATTTTCATTGATTATTTTAGTTTATAAATAATAAAATATTTAATAGTCCCTTTCTATTAGGAAAGAGGAGAGAATTGAAGAATTTAGGTTTAAAAACTAAAATTTCCCTAGTATTATTCTCTCATCTTACATTGATAATTCAAGGATAATTTTGAAAATAAATATATTACAAATTGATATTTTTTAGACGTTAGACGAGTTGGTTCATTTGACCTAATCTACTTTATTATCTCTAGTATGAGAAAAGTTTAAAGATGCTTGTGTACAAGTATTAAAATATTGGTTGAAGAACTTTGTTAAAATTATTAGGTTTCGAATGTTTAAAAATACTAGTTTGGAGAGAAAAGATATTGATAAGGAAATGTGAGAATATTAAGCGCAAACTTGTAAAAAATGATAATAAAGTTAAAAACAAATAATTTAGATATTTGATTTAACTGAAATTTAAACCATAATTAGTTTTCGTTTTGAGTGAGTAAAAAATCTGCTAATTTTAAGATCTATATAATACTACGGGTTTTATTTGTCTCACTCCCTAAAAGAGAGTAAAAAAAATTTAAGTTGTATTCCCTCTCATATTGATTTAAAGTACTATTTTCTATAATTAATATATATATATATATATATGAATGATAAAATGTATATTATTTTCATTTTTCTTTTTTGATATTTTTTTTATTTTCTAAACAAAAAATTTATCATTCTTAGGTAACATTTTTTTAACACTTCCAAAACATTACAAACTTCACATGTTCGTATAGATTCATCCAAAAATAAACATAAGCAACTAATCATTCTACAGGCAAGATCTGGTTTAGAAAGGATCTTGATTAGAGGTGGCAAAATAGGTTAATTCGACACATTTTGACTCGACTCACCACTACCAAAAACGGGGTTGGACTGGTCCGCCAAGGTTATACGAGTTAAAATTGGTAACTCGTTTCATCATAGGGTAAGTTGGCAGGTTGGCCTGCCACTTTAAAAAAAAATAACTTTTTTTCTTTTTTTGTAATTTTTTGTTTTGAATCTATTTATTTGGTTGTAGCCCTTGATATCACTTTTTGAACAATAAAATGCAAGGAATAGCAATAAAATTGAGGCAAACTTTAATATTATAATCAAAGAAGGTTTAATACCTAACAAAATAAAGTAAATATCAACAATAATTCAATGAATCAAATGATGTATAAATAAATTAATGTAAATAAAGTTCTATATAAAACATTGACTATCAACAATTTTAATTCTAAAAGCATGAGATTCCTCTTTAAAAGTGCCAAAAATAAAGAAGGATAGATTGGCGAGCTATGGCTGACACCTCTCCCAAGCGAAACCTTTGACTGTTATATTAATGACTCCCCTAAGTGGACCTTCTCTGGCTTGTCCTTCTCGGTCAGTGCGGACACGTTAAGTCGGGCTTGACCTATCATCATTATCTTGCTGGGAATCTACTCGAATTTTGTCTCTCGTAGTCTCGACATGGTCGTTCCTCTCTTTGTCTAGGTGAATGAGGTATAGAGCGATATTCTAGTCTAATGAACCTTCAAAGGTGTCTTGCTTGTATTAGCTTTTCAATTTATTCTTTCAACACTAGGAACTCCTAATTGTGTAGTCGAAGTTGCAATTATATATGCATTGTTTGCTTGTGTAAGCTTTTCATGGTGTTGGCACCTTTTGAGGGGTTGGAAGGAGGTTAACACTTAGAGCCTCTCCTAGAATCTGGTTCCTATTAGCATTCAATAAGGTGTAATGGGAAAACCTAAGTAATCGATTTTCCCTAGATTTATTTGATGGTTGAGGTATGCTTAATCTCTCTTTTTTCCTTAAGCTTTCTGGTTCAATCTCATCTCGAACCTAACTTTGGAACTCGCAAAGTTCTTCTAACTGCATGAATTTTGTGGTTCTTATTCTCATCTCATCTAGGTTTGCGACTGGTTTCTTGCATAGAATATCTATGAGCGCCCCCAACTCGATGGTGTCACAATGTGATGGAGGCTCACCTTCAGGTTGAGGTTTCAAATGTTCAAGGCTACTTTTTCGAACCTCTCCATGAAGAACCTCAATAACTCTCCCTTCTTCTGTCAAATATTGGGAAATTGATGTCATGTGGGGTGGTCGACTTGTTGCGAACTGCATTTTAATTTTTGCTACCTAGGTTTCAAAGCAGTCAATAGAGAATAATGAAAAACAGGCAAACCAGCTTAACGTTGCTCCTTTCAGGGATGTAGGGAAAACATGACAGAGTACCTCATCGTCTAAGGTGAAAAGGCCCATTTGGGTCACATATGCATCAACATGTTCATCGAGGGTCAGTTGTCCCATCATACCGATCTATACTTAATCCCTTCCAATTAGGAATGAGTCTAATGCTCATTACTTTTGTCAACTAAAGAGTGTTGTCGACTACTCCCCAATGTTATTGAAGTGCTCGTCGAAGTATGAAGTTGCGATTCCGTCTCCAATGTATGAGTTATCATAAATGGAGGTGTTCAAGGTCTTTAGAACATTGATATGTTTTTTGTCATTAATTTTCGGTATCCTTCTTCTTGATGTTGGGATTGATAGGCACCCTCTAGCCTCCTCTTTATTTCCTTATTCTCTCGTCTAAGCACACAAATTTCTTCGACATTCATTTATTTCATCTTAATCACCTCTTTGTGAAGAGCCAAAAGTGGAGTCATGTGTTCAGTCTCAATTACTTTTGCGTCTGTATTAATTGTGTTTCTTGTATATACCATTGAATTCTTTATTATTGTTCCTTCTCGACCCATAGTGGGTGTCATTTATTCTTGTAGGACCGGGAATGTGTCTTCTACTCTGTCTTGTTTGTTTGGTAATTCTTCTTGTCAGTTTCTTCTTAAGTCTAGATCCAAATGAGGAGTACTTGCAAAAGGTTCTTTAACGTCCAAGTTAATATCTGGAGTATTTAATGTTATAAAAAATAATTTTTCACCAATGACATCGATCTATTTATAGATGTGAGTGATGACACTATTCAAAATAATCTAGATTATTACTACTTTTTAGATTAATTTTATTTAGATTAAGAATATAGACTAATTAGAATATTTAATTGATTTTGATTATTGTTTACTTATTTCATGTTTCATGTTCCTAATAAATATTTGACAAAGTTTTTGAGATGATATGGACCCATGTATAACCTTGATCGGTGGCCTTAGCCATCTATCACCATACATGTTTAATGTTATGGAGCTATTTATTTCGTTATTATTTATGATTTAAGTAATCACAAACATCAATTACTCTAAATAGAATTCATACTTATTTATTTAAGAAAGTAGTTTGCTTTTGTAATAAAGTAAAAAAATAGCTTAATTTGGAAGATTCGTCTGGCTAGAGAATCGGATGTGCTCGTAAAGATAAATTTTTTTTGGAATATTTTCTTTATAATTTCATATCATGATCATGAACCTACTCAAAATTCTTCCTACATTTTTAGCAAAATGTCAATGGAGTTACATAGTTCAGTGTGATTTTTCCTTTAAAGAAAGGTCATTTTCCATATAATAAAAACCTTCTTATAACCATCCATATCGCAGTTTTGGCAACTATAAATAGAGTTCAATGTTCAAATCTGATTTTGATTGAAATAACTCACTTTCTTCACTAAAAATAGCAAAAAATTCTTAAAATTGTAACAAAATCAAGAATAAATCATTCATGCAACAGAGTACATTATTATAATGTAATAATCAACTGTTAAAAATGAATTTGTTAAACTTTATATCAACTTACTTTTAAAATTATATTAAATATATACTTTACCGTCTCATAATAGTAAGTATGGTTAACTTTTTTTACAAAACACAACTAATTAATAAATAGATGAGAATAATAATTTTACGAATTGACTTTAATGATAATACTTCATTAAAAATTAAATTGGAACTTGATAAAAGTATCAATAAAATTTAATTAGTATTATATTAAAATTAAAATTACATTTATTATAACTTCTTAGACAAAACTTATTGTAGAATGGGAGAAATATTGTTTTTATTGTAGAATGGGACAATTACATTTTTCATTTTTTAATCATAGTTATCTTCTTCTCTTTATTTTCATTTATTAATCATATAAAAAAATTATCCTTTGACAATTTAGAGAGTTACATACTATTTTTTATGTGACAAATTTAATAAAAATTTAAATAATATGAAAATTAATTATTATAATATTGAAAATTATATTGTATATGTAGAAAAAAAAGTGAATTATAAATATATCATGATTCTAATCATATTTATCTTTTTCTCTTCATTTTGTCATCACATTTATTACTTTGAACATGTTATTGCCTTCCATAAACCCCAAAAGTGAGGTTTTCTTTTTCCAACTCAATCTCTTAAATATCCTCTTCATGGCCCCACAGTAAGTTGCAGTTAGATGGCGATCTTGTTTCAGAAGAACACAGCATAACCTTGCTTTTAAGGATGGCATAGTTTTACCTGGAAAAGAGTGAAGACCCTTATGTTGTTGTTGTACTGTTTGAAATTTAACACTTTTAATCTTGATGCATACGTAGGATTCTTATGCCTTCTGTTTTCTGTTGTAGATAGACACTGACATGACAAAACACGCTTCTTTCTTCCAAATCAATCCTCTTTGACTAACCACTTAGCCAATATAAATAAATTGCCATATCCTTTGCTTCACTTCACTCTTTCTCTGCCTCTCACACCTTTTTTTGCTTCCTTTTCTTTTCTCCAAATGGAAAAGGTTCCTCATTTACTATCCATTTTCCTGTTCATTGCTTTGCTGTTTCATGGAGGAAAGGTTTTTGCTTTCAAAACCCAAGACGGGTCAGAGGAATGGGGATACGTTCCAGTCAGACCCAGTAAGCACTGCTTCACAACTTTGCAATCTTAATTCATTGGGACATAGCAAATGATAACACACTGCAATTTTATTTTTTTTGTGTTTTTCATTGTTTGGAGTGTGTGGAAAAGGAATTTAGAGTGATATTGAAGTAATGTTTGCAATTCTTTTTTGCCTTGTTGTGTGGTTATTGTTGTCATCACAGAAGCACACATGTTTTGGTGGCTATATAGAAGTCCCTATAGAGTGGAAGATCCCTCTAAGCCGTGGCCAATTATTCTCTGGTTGCAAGGAGGACCTGTAAGTGTTACTGAATTGGGTTGTGTGATATGAACAAAAACATGAATAACCCATGATTTGAGGTTTTCAAACATTGAGCAGGGTGCTTCAGGAGTTGGAATTGGAAATTTTGAGGAGGTTGGGCCTTTGAACACAGACTTGAAGCCACGGAATTCCACATGGCTGCAAAAAGCAGATCTCTTGTTTGTGGTAATAACCTTGAAAAAGAGTTTCTTTGAACCATTTTTACTTTGTGGCTCTCAATTATGATAACTCAATTGAATGCTTCTGATTTTGTGAACAATATAGGACAATCCAGTTGGAACTGGGTACAGTTTTGTGGAGGACAAAAAACTCTTTGTTAAAACAGATAATGAAGCGGCCACCGACTTGACTACATTGTTGATTGAATTGTTCAATAAGAATGAGAAACTACAAAAGAGCCCTCTGTTCATCGTGGCAGAGTCATATGGTGGCAAATTTGCTGTCACTCTCGGGTTATCTGCTCTGAAAGCTATAGAAGCTGGGAAATTGAAGCTTATACTTGGAGGTAACCAACCCTCTCTTCAATTATGTGTTCATCTGTCAGATTCTAGATTACTTAGTGGATTTTCTAACCAGAAGTTAAAGACCAATCTCTCAATATACTAAAGTTTTATTCATGGAACTACTCTCTTTCAATATATGCTTTTTCATATACACGAGTTTGAGAATCAAATCTCTGATTATATTCACACAAGGAGAAAAAGGTTATCACCAACTTTACAGCACACTATGTTGGTGGGGTTATCTTCAATTTATGGTGATTGAAAACAGTTTTGACTTACTATTGGGATTAAGCGTGAATTTCTCTTTTGTTAGTTAGGAAATGAATCAAATGAAATGATGAATTGTTTATAAATAATTTTCTAACAGAATTCCAAGACATTCATGATTTGGTGTAACTATTTTCCTTTTGTTTAGGTGTGGCATTAGGAGACAGTTGGATCTCCCCTGAAGATTTTGTGGTACTGAATTATTAGAATTTCTCTGTCCACCAGCTTTTGTTGACCTTTCAAAATTTTCAATATTGAATTCGATATTGCAATTTCAGTTCTCATGGGGTCCTCTCCTTAAAGACCTCTCACGACTTGACGATAATGGACTGCAAAAATCAAACAGGTAAAATCTGTTTTCCATCTTCTCATGTACAAACAAATATGTATTACACAGATAAGGAAAACAAAAACTAAAGTAACATTCTATGCAACGGTCATTTTCTGTGTTATCTAACAAACCCATTTTAGAGATCAGTGTAGCTGAGAGGATCAAGCAGCAACTTGAGGATGGTAAATTTGTTGAAGCCACCGACTCATGGAGTGAACTTGAGTCTGTGATTTCCATGAGCAGCAACTTTGTGGTACCATGATGTCTCCATTCAACATTTTATTCAAAATTGTGCTTTAATCTTTACTTACACTCCTAAGAAGTCCTACAACTTTTTGTTCACTTCAGGACTTCTACAATTTTTTGGAGGATGCAGGAAGTGATGATGTTGCAACATTGGAGTTAGGGTTATATAAGAAAATATCAACGAAGAGGTACTCCAGGTATCTTACTTCCTTGAGGTCAAGGTCAAAATCTCCTGGTGGTGATGATGATCTTGACAAGTTACTAAACGGTGTCATAAAGAAAAAGTTAAAGATCATCCCAGAGAATGTCACGTAAGTCTTTAATTCTTTGACAACTCAAAAGGGTACTCCAAATTTCACTGCAAACCAATCAAATCATCACTCATTTAGCTTCTGTGGTGGCAGATGGGGAGGGCAATCCGGTGATGTTTTCGAATACCTTTCAGGTGATTTTATGAAACCAAGAATCGATGAGGTGAGAAGAAAATATAAGCATTAAAACAAGCTGAGAACTATGGTTTTAAACCTTCAAATATATATAGATGTTATCATGTTCACAATGGTACCCTAAAATAGTCCATTTGAGCATAAAATCAACGTTTCTAGTAAGCTTAATATGTTGTGTTCTTCCCTCCTATGGTATTCTTCAATTGGGTAACTTTTTTCTATTCCTTTTTTGAATATTTAATGTTCTTTGATTCAAAATCTGCAGGTTGATGAACTGCTGGCCAAAGGGGTCAACGTGACAGTGTACAATGGACAAGTAAGGTCCCTTTCCACAAAGTTTCCTTGTTAGTTTTGATGATAATTATTAAGAATCGATGTTGTATATAACACAGACCACCTTAATTATTTAAATTTAACATGTGGATTTGTTCCAAATTAATCAGATTTTTATCCTTGAAGTTATCCAAATCATATGGTAGTTTTTTATGTTTTGATATAAGTAACATCATATTCTGTCTCATTACTACAGATTGATCTGATTTGTTCAACCAAAGGGACTGATGCATGGGTTCATAAACTCAAGTACATGCATCTCTTTCTCTCTTATGTTATCCTTCAAGTTTTTTGAGATTCAAAACAAACATCAAAGTTTTTTAATGTCTTTAATCATTCTTGTTATTGTAGGTGGGAAGGGCTTAAAAATTTCTTGGCCAAAGATAGAACACCTCTCTACTGTGGAAGTGACAAATCAACAACCAAAGGTTTTGTTAGATCATATAAAAATCTACACTTCTATTGGATCCTCAAAGCTGGCCATTTTGTAAGTCAACCACAATCATCTTCTTAACACACTTTTTCATAAATATTTCTGAAAAAATTAAAAATAAGTTTTGCATAAAATTTTAATTAATTGTACATTTACTAATTTACTTGAAGGATGTGTTTTTTCTTAAAAAAGTTCCTTTGCTTTCAATGAGAATCATCTTAGGATCACATTTTTTTTAAGAATCCATTCATCTTTAGCTGTCAACACATTAAATATACTTGCAAAGATTCCTTATTCTTCTTTCTTTCTTTATCTATTAAAAAATTATAAGAGTTTTCACGTGTGTGATGTCAGCAAATTGAGGTATTCTCTTCCTTATGTTATGCTTTTGCTTTACTTTTCTTGAAAACACGACCTTACTAAAATAACAATCATTTTTGCAAAATTAACAATCTGTGCTTTAATTTTTTGTAAAGTAATTTTTTTCTAATTATATTTTTCTTTTCATTTTTATTATGTTTTGAAAATTGTTTTAGATTTATAATTGATAACTTATTTAAAATTACATTAAAAACAACAAAAAGTAAATACTTTCCTAAGTTTTTTAAAAAGAACTTTAACAACTACTATATACAAACAAAAACAAAGAAGTAGTTTATTTCTCGATTTTCATAATATTTAATAAGGACAACTAAGAAAAGAAATATAGTTCATATAAATTAAAAAATGTGTTATAAAATGATGGCTACTTTTATTTTAAAAACTGATAAGGTATAAACGAAATAGAATTTAAGTAATACTAAAAGATACGGACATATTAAAAAAACTACATCAAACTTTTCTTTCTTATCTTCAGATATTTTGGTCTTCTTTTTCTAATAGTAAAGTAATTGATGTTTTGAAATTTTAAAGTCTAATACTTTTTTTAAATATAATTTTATTCAATATTTGTTCTCTAGTAATGTAGTCATCAAAGGTATAGATACTGATTAAATAAGGATATTTTAGTTTGGAATATATTAATATTTTTCTTTCATTAGCACTCATTAAAAAAACAAGAAAAAACATGAAATACAAACTAGAGACAACTAATAATTAGTTGTTATATTAACTAAATTAAAAATCATTTTAAAATTTAAAAAAAAATTGGTTTTTAAATTAGTTTATATTATTGTTAAATGATTTCTAAATTAGTATCTAATTAACAATAAAAGTTTTGCTATCAAATTTAGGATTTAAATAATTGATAGTTAAAGCCTTGGTTGCTAATTAGATACTAATTTAGAAACTATTTAACAATAATAGAAACTAATTTAGAAATTAAACTCTAAAATATCTCTAATTTAGTCACTATAACAATTAATTATTATTTTTTTTTAAATTGATTTTTATTTCATGATTTTTTTTAATAAAAATATATAAAAATAATAAAGGTAGAATTGAATTTGAAGCAGAGACATTTATGATAGCCAAGGACGAGATTAAATGGGACAGTGACTATTTTATTACAATTTTTGTGTAAACATTAGTGACAGTTAGAAGATCCAATGACAGTGTCTCTTCTGAAAAATTCAGATATGTGTGTATGCTTCACTTATTTTGTCCCATAAAGAGTACACTATGTTTTAATTTGTTTGCCTATTCATTGCTTCAGGTTCCCACTGATCAACCTTGTGTGGCACTAGACATGGTGGGTGCAATTACACACTCACCAGCCACTTGACATTTGCACAGACAACAAATAATAACATCACTGTTTGGAAGAAGAGCAAGGTACAGGGAAAACCCAGCAACCAAACAGAGGAACTAGAACAGGATCAAGCATTGGGTTGCAATAAAAAAAAAGACTCATTACACTTATGCTATTGATTGTTGATTTGCTTTACCATCTCATTCTTTTCTAATGTCTTTTACCTTGCTTCAGATTTATAAGATCTAATCACATAATTATTTTAATTCATACTCATCATTTTTTAATAATTTGGGCTTCCTATTATTCCCTTTTTAAAAATGTTTACCAATAAAATCTTTTAATCTAAATAATTTATGGATTGGATCTTCTAAAACAAGAAAACATTAATTTTAATCTGAGTCTTACTAATAAGAATGAAGGGAATACTTTCTTTTCTTGGAATGAGTCCCTTCACGATTCGGATTTTTTAAATGGAAATTAATTAATTTCGCAGTCTGATAGAAAAGAAAAGGAAACAAATTAAGCTTCAAGAAAAAAAAATGTAAAAAAATATAATTATTTTAAATAAAAATAATATTTTTATGCATGAAGATCGCTTAGAGACAAGAAGGCAAAAGCCTTTAAATATTTTTGTTTTTAAGTGATAAATTGGTTGATATTAATATACTTTACTCAATTTCCATTTTAGTATATTTTTGAAGATATTTGAAAAATGCATAATTTGATACTAGCGAAATAGAGGCGTGTCGTGTACATGCTTTTTATTATAATTTCTTATAATTATTTTATAAATAAAAATATTTTTGTTTTATGTAATTAGATTCATTATATAAAAAATAAGATAATTAAGTATATTATTTATTATATATTATATATTATACTTTTATGAAGTTGTGATAAAAATTTAATTATTAACATTTATAATTTAGCTATATTAAAATATGAGTATATTTTTTTCACATGGAAGTCTCTTTCCATTATTTTTTTTTTCTCTTTTAATCATCTAGATGAAACTCTCTTCTCGCCATTTGTCAAATTCTTTTTTTTCTCCACTTTATTTTAAGTTGTTTTTATTTTTTATTTTTTACATTACTGCCTTTTATTGAGTTCGGTGTTAGAAAAATAAGTTATGTATATAAAATTGAAGAATCTATGTTACATAGTATTATAAATTATAGATTATAGATATATTATAGTGAAGTTATGTTGTTAATAAAAAAATTTAATTATTAAACATTTATAGTTTAATTACATCTTAATAAAAGAATTTAATTATTAAACATTTATAGTTTAATTATATCTTAATTACGAGGAATTACTATTTTTTCACGTGGAACTCTTTTTTCATTATTTAGTAGTTTTTTTCCCTTTTAGTAGTTACCTTTTTGTAAAATCTAGATGCAACTCTCTTTCCACCAATTGTTAATTTGTTCTTTATTTTTTGCATTGACATCCTTCCATCTAAATGTATATTATAATTTTTAAATATTATTAAAAATAAAAGAAGAAAATAATTTGTCTTCATCGTAGGTAAATACTAAACCGAAATTTGTTTTCTTAGGTGATGAGAAAAGCGAAGAAAGTGAAAGATGATTTCATTATTGAAGGGTTTTTTGAAGGTTGGGCTTTAGATAGAAGAAAGCTGAAAGGAACTACACAGATCTATGGTATCTAACATCTTACGAATTCCAAAAGCAAAAGCAAAGGTTTCTCTGTCAGCGACTGGTCACGACCACACCACCTGCATTTTATTTTAAGAAAATAATTATTTGAAAACAATAATAAAATTGTGTCTCTATACATGATATGACAAAAGACAATTTTGTAATTCTAACAACTCTAACAACAGGCACCATCTTTCCAACTATAACAACAGTTTTCGGAAAATGAAAAAAAATCAAATAGCACTCTAATTTCAAATAGATTTCTAATTTTTTCCATGCAACATATGGACCCAATATTTATAATAAAAAATTATTTTTCATATCACCTGTTCTAATCTGGCGCACGTGAAAATTGTCGTCACCCTTTATTTTATCATCTCTTTTCTTGTAAGAAGCGTCTTACCATTTGCCTCTACCAACTCATATAGGTATCTTTCCAAAAAATTGTAATAAAAGCATAGATAATATTCCAATTTTTTGGAGCTTAATCCAAAGTCTTATAGATAATCCAATTCACCAGATCAATCACATTATAAAAATATGCATCATCCTTTCAAGTCAAGATAGGTCATTTAGTAAAATGCCAAACTCTATTGAAGGTTGTTTAAATGTTTTATGTGCAGATTGATCTTGAGACCATGATTACAATCTCTTTCCATTTCTTTTCTATTGGTGATTTAGTAATTATTTTGTTATTTCATAATAGCAACAAGTAGTTAAATATTTTTTTTAAGTCCACCCTTAAAAACTATAATATTTATTTAAGTTAATTTATATAAGAAATAAAGGATATAAATAGAATTAAATTAATATTTTTATAAAACTTAGTATATTTCTTGATTGTGAACCATTTCATGATAGTGATACTGTTAAAAAAATAAAGTATGCAAGTAAAGTGACAATATTTACTTTATAAATTGATTTTGTGAAATAAAGTAGATGTAAATCGGGATTAGAATTTATCTTAACAATTATGATTTGAGCACTTGTTTGTACATGGAATTTAGACTTTTGTGCGAAAGTTTATGTCCTTTGTGGAGTCAAGGAAGTTGAAGTTAGCAGCATAAGAAGCTCAATTAGCAATTATTGTGACAACGACAAGACCACCATGGAATTAGAGATTGTGGGTGCCTGTATAATTTCATTATTTATTTATTTTTGCATGCATAATTTGAATCAGCAGCATTGTTTCGCATTCACAAGTGTGGCAGCAATCACACTATCACCTAGCGTCGAAACTGGAGTCAACAAACAAGCTAGAACAGGATGACGCAGTGGAAAGCAGAGACAACTAGTGTTTCCTGTTAAAAAAAATAAGACTACTTAATATTTTTTACTACTTAATATTTTTATATTAATTTCTCTTTTGAAAAAACAATTTAGTTATTTGATGTTACTTTTTGAGTAGTGTATCATCGTGTTGGAAAATAAACCAATAGCAAAAATGAGTTCAAAGTGGTATTTATTTTTTGTTAACGTTGGTCCTCTGTTTGCCGTTGATTAGTCATTATCCTATTACATGGCACAATCCTATATAATTTTCTACACTCAAGCAAAGCTTTACTTTTATGATCACTGAAACTAAAATTAATACAAGAACTGTGAAAAGTGTAATTATTAAAAAAAACTTAGAAATCAACTATTTGTGTATAACACTTGATTTGCTATTCAAAATGTACCATCCTACCTGATGAAAAAAATCCATCATTATTGATTTACCTTCTTTTATACTGTAGCGTGTATTTAAATCAATCTACTAGAAAATAATTACTTTTTTCAGTTTTATGATATTTATTTTAAAATAAATTAAATTTTCTGAAATAAACATACATAAGGAGTCGATTTGTTGATTTGAATATAATGAGATTTAGAGATATCCTATTCAATTGTATAGACTCTAAAGCTTAATTATTCGTTTTATCTCTGTTTACATCATTTTTACGTTCTGGTTTGTATATATAAAAATTTAACGGTTTTAGTTCTCGCACGTGCACTTTTAAATTCATTTTAATCCTGGAAGTCAAGTGTGTTATGCCAACACAATTTTTTGAACAATTGTTATATTGTCAAATTATAAGAAAATCTTGGAGTGTTATGGCGAGAGCGGGAGAAGAGCGAGAGGAGGAGAACAGAGCTTGGCTGCAGGTGGCTATACTGAAGTTAAGGCAGAAGGGACTTTGAAGTGTTACGGTGAGAATGGGAGGAGAGAGGTCAGGTGTAGGTGATTGTACTGAAGTTAAGACATAAGGGACATGAATGGTTATACGGGAAGATTTAGAAGGGACACAACCATGTTTTTCTTCTCCAAAAATACCAAAGAGATACGTGAAAATAGGTCTGTAGAAGATTTTCCAGAGGTGAGAAAGAGTCTAAAGTATATTAATTGCAAAGAAATTAGATAAATGGAAAAACAGGTTCAGTTTTGTGAGATTCATCAGGTGGGTAACGAAAGGAAGTTAAAGAAGGAACTAGATACTGTCATGTTTGGCAATGAAAAGATAAATACCAACATCCAATGAAAAGAAGAAAGAAAAAACACAAAATGGTGGCTTAATGTTAGAAAATAACATCTCTAAGCCGTTTGGGGCAGGAAAGGCAAAGGACAAGTTGAACAAAAGAAAATCGAAGCAAGAGCCACAAGGAGGAGGTCCAGACTTGACGAAGACTAGTAGTGTTGAGGAGGAAAGGTGAAGGGGCGAGATATGAGAGTTCATGTGGAACCCAATGGTGATCTCATCAATAGATGGGTGAGAAGGTTGAATGACTTAACCCTATACAAAAGTTTATAGGTGTGGCTAATCAAAGGATGTAAAATGTAAAATTTAAGTACAAGGGCATGACATAATACTCACACTTGGAACTTAATTTGTTTATTAGTGTCGAGACGTGAACTTCCAAGATTTCTTGAAATAGACTTGTATGGTTTCCATGTAATGGTATACCTCTAGGATTATGGAACAGGGAGTGTTTTTAGAAAGTGGTTAATGTATTTGAAAGATTTGTCATGTAGCACATGGCGACACTGAAAACTTTAAGAGGGTGGATATGAGCAAGTGAGTTATGCATAGATAGGTTGCCAATGTTATTAATTTTTGAGAATTTGGGTGACGATGAGAGTGTAACAAGGGGGAGTCAATATTTGGAAGCGAGTGTTCATACTTGGATGAAGTAGAATATATATGTAGATGATTTTTCCGAGGAGGCAAAAGACGAAGGTTTTGACGGAACGTTCGACGGTCAAAAAGCTGGAGTGAAGGATGATTCATTAGACTATCCAATGGTTAGTAGCCAGTCAATGGGTTCAAGTAGACTGTGAGTTGAGCAAAGTTAGTCATGGATTGAGTAAGATTATGAGGTGAGTCAATGTAAAGAGGAGTTTGTCAATGAGTCAATGTCTATGCATGATCCAAAAGCTATTGAGATCAGGAAGTGTAGTGGTCAATGCCTATGCATAATCCAAAAGCTTTTGAGATCAAGAAGAGTAGTGGCGAGCCAAGTTAAGGGAGGGGGGCAATCAAACCACGGGGTTTTGTTCTGTGGGGGGAAGTTCCAATTAGGGGTAACCAAGAGAGCTCTTTGAAATAAGTACAATATTCTATCTGACGCTTCTCTTAGCATATCCAAGATAGGAAGTGCATCTTCTAGAGATGAGGGGAGAAGAAAGAGGAAATTACTTAGATCGTAGTCCTAAGATTTTACTAACTTCTTGATTGATAGCTGCCTTAGGAATTGCAATGAAGTTTTTTTGGTGAAAGAATGAAAGGGAGCAAGCATGGAAGTTGTGGTCTATTGCTAATGACTTGGACATCTCGCATGTGGGGAAATGGTATCTAGGTATTAAAGAAATTTGGAGACAATGAGTGCAAAGATTAATATTTATGCATCTAACAAGAGTCAAATAAGGAAAAGAATTAGGGAAGAACGTATCAGAAGGAGAAATGGGTCAAGCAGAAAGTTGCGATGTGTTACTAGTGACTTTAACAGTATTAGAGGGCAACATGAAAGGCCTGGCATCCAAAGGAGGGACTCTCAAAATGTAAACTACAAGATGTTTAACGACTTTATTGAGGATATGAAGTTAATAGATCTTTTGTTAGTAGGTAGAAAATTCACGTGGTTTAAACCAAATGAAAGATTGAGAAGTATTACAAAGTGGACTTTAAGTCTAACTCAACCCCATAAAACCGGCTCATAGGGTTGAGGTTTGCACCCACTTATATACAATGAAAGGTTCTAATCTCTAGTCGATGTGGGATCTCCAACACACCCCCCTCACGCCGAGACTACCAACTCGTGTGTGGGACTATATATTATGGGTGGTCCGATAGCGGCCCG
>Ga0123342_1006399_pt1 | contig 16348 bp, 9 predicted proteins | sample Turbeawhitnodule_FD_89960 | JGI IMG/M metagenome (GOLD analysis project Ga0123342, IMG submission 89960) | Root nodule microbial communities of legume samples collected from Mexico - Turtle bean Mexico white nodule | ecosystem: Host-associated > Plants > Roots > Nodule | place: Mexico: Nepantla... | reverse complement strand
TACCAATATATGCTTTTATTCCCCTTGGGGAGAACTCTTTGCTTATGAGGGTGGTTGTATCAAAAACCACTTTCAAGCTAGAGAAGATGAGACACACTTCCTGTTCCCGCTGTGGCATGCTCTCTAGGCATCAAGCATCTTGGAAGTTTGGTTTCTGGGTCCAGTACAAAGGGAACCCATCTAGAAGAGTTAGGTCCCTCTTGGCCTCAAAGAAATATAGGAAGGCCTCCACAAATGGCAGAAGGCCGAAGTGGGTACAAAGGATGGAAAAACCCCAAACAAATGCTCAGCTATTTGGATGTGACTGGGCTGGGGCGACATTGGTCTTGGTAAAGAGTTCTTTTTCAAAGTTATACAAGGGCAGACGAAGAAGAACTTTCTTGAAAATAGTGGTATAGAAGTAACAGAATGGACCATCAGGGTCCAAGGACTCATCACAACAAATAGGTTTGTCCTCCTTGCATGGCACTAACTTAAGACCTTTACTGTTTTCCCTACCCAAGATACACTTTTTGGGGCGTTCGCTTTTCATATAAAGCATTATCTGCTCAGAAGTGGTGTATATGGAGGTTTCCTCTAGAAGGTTCTCAGGAGCCCATGGGTACATGGTTCAGTAATCCATCACAACAGAGTATCTAAAACAAAAAAACAACAAGCAAAGACAGACACACATTCAAACAATGAAAGCAACACACATTCCATATTCAAGAAAAACAATGAAGCTAAATAACAATTAGCATTATCATAACAGAATGAATACATAGCAGTCCTAACACAGGTAATATGATCATAATGAAAGCGTTAGATGATGCCAGTACATAGTCCTGAGTTGGAGGAGGTACCTTGATTCAAAGAGTGAGGGAAGGCAAGGAAATTTCCCAAGTTGAGGAAGGAGGTGCAAAGAGTCTAAGAAGAGGCGCGAGAGCTTCGTAGGGGATAAATGAAATAGTGCAAAATGTTGAAGAGTTTTTGAACATTAAGAAACGCAATGTTGGGAAGGGTAAGCGACAATGACTTCCAACCATCGATAAAAGGCCACGTGTACGCTCACGATGGAGTATGGTGAGATGTCCTCTCATAAATGTTTTGTGTACTCGACCAGAGCGTTCAACGCTTGGTGGTCGGACCTCGGCACCTGCCATAGACAGGTCAGCTCAGCTCTTGGGCCAAGTTGACAAAACATGTGATTGGGCCCCAGATGTATGTATTAGACTCTTTTTCGTATAACCATTTGTGCATAAGGCCTAGGAGGCTAGCGAGGGATAGTTTTGGACCTAGGGGTGTGCTTAGTGCACAGGGGGTCTAGCTTAAGTAAATATTTTATTTTAAACCTAAGCTCATGTGTGCTAGGGCACGTAAAGGTTAGGTTACATGTATTCAGAAGAGGAGCGTAGTGCCACACTGAGGGTGGCTACGTAAATAGATTGGACCCCTGATGCTGGTACATGAGTTGGTACCTTGATGGTTATTCTCTTATTATTTTATGCACTCTCTGGAGAAAAGATTTCGTTCTGTTGCAGCACCGTGAAGGTGTGCCCTTGAGCAGAATATCTTTTTGTTGAGTATGCTTTCAGTTGAGATTATATTCTCGTGATAGAAAGTTGTTACAAGAGGTAAACTATAAAAGGGACTTGAGATCCCAGGTCAAGGTACGTTGTTTCTAAGACTGAAACTTGTTACTTCTTGTTTCTTATAAGCCTTGTACTGACTTGATCGTCGAAGTGCAATCAACAGGTAGAGACCCCTCTGTCTCAACGAGCCGCGTTCCAACGTAACAAAGGGAAGAGCATATTCCAACAGAGATAGACGGAGCCAGAGCTTGTCACTAGAGTTAACCAGCGAGCAGGTCAACCTATAAGAACAACACTCATTTATATAATAAAGTATATTAAATTTTTAATTATTAATGGATATTTATTTATTTCAATTGAAATGTAAAATCAAATAGATAAACATATTGGATTTTAAATTCATTCATCCTAGTAATTTCGGTAATATTTCTCTTATATAGGTATATAAGTTTGTAACATTCAAAGATAAAGTATTCCTTAATATTCATTCATGGGAGAACAAGATATACCAATTAATTATATGGTCACAATTTACCTTTCTCCCACTATATATACTAAAGCACTCTTCCTATCGATTGTATAAAACAATTATTTTTACATATTATAGAAGAAACATGTACGAAAGATTTGACTTAGTTATTTAGAAAGTATAACTTTATTGATTATCAATTTTTGAAAGAAGTGTTTCGATTACAATGTTTTGTGTGTTAAGAGTCAAAGAAATAGAGTTTATGTAATTAAAATAAGAAAGTATGACTTTAAGAAAATATGCTTCCAAGTTTGAGGAGTTAAGAAAATACCTTACTTTCTTTTATCACCCAAATGAAATTGACGAAGCATATAAAATTTGAGATAAAATTTGAAGATGAACTTAAGCCTAAACTCAAAGGTGATAGTGATATTGTAATTCTCCATCCAAATGAAGACTTGTTACAAATAGGAGAGTTTACACTGTGTGACTGAAACTGAAACTGAAGTCACTCAAAACAATGACCTAATTCAAGGTACATGCTTCATAAAAGATAAAATTTTAAATATATTGTATGTTTTAGGTGCTACTATTCTTTTCTTTGCAATGTGTTCAACACCTTGAATTGTCAATTTCTTCCATAGTCAATAGTTTAATTATTCCCGTCACCATCCACACAATGTGTGATTGTCAATAATGTATATCTAGAGTGTATCTTGTTCATTGAAAGTAGAAAATTTCTTGTAAATTTAATTGGTTTACCTTTGTCACAATAAGATATGATTTTATGTATGAATTGGTTATCTTTTAATCAAATCCTACTCAATTGTGCAAAAAGGTTTATAATATTCTATAATTTTGATCATCTTTTTTATTCCACCTACCAACTCAATAAGTAAGCCTTTTAGGAATAAAGTTCAAGGATATTTATTATCTTATGTGAAAGTAAAAGAATAAGTCAATTTGAAAAACATAGTAGTTGTTAAAATCTTCTTAAAGTTTTCTCCAATGATATTTCTAGTTCGTCACCAAATAGAGAAATTAAAATTCCAATTAATTTGATGCATGAAATTGGACCAATTTCAATAATATCTTATGGGATGTGACCCTTTGAACTAGTTGAACTGAATAATCAACTTGAAAAGTTACTAGAAAAAATAATACACCCAATGTATCGCCTTGGAAACCTACTATTTTGTTAGTTACAAAGAAAGATAAAAAAAAATTAGATTGTGTATAAACTATCGTAGTTAAATAAGTTCACTAAAAAACTTTAGGTTGTATATAATAGATTACTGGATGGACCAATTGAGAGGAGTCTTTGTATCTTAGATATACTTAACACTAGGATATCAACAAATTAGAGTAAAAGCAAAAGATATATAGAAAATTATGTATATAATAAGGAATGACCATTATAATTATTTATGAATTATATGAACAAAATTTGCATTCAACTTTAGATAATTTTATAGTTATTTTTATAGATGACATTCTTATTTCTTGTACTCATGAGGAGTATGAGAAACATGTGTTAGGATTGTTTTTCAAATTTTAAAAGAAAAACAATTGTATATTAAAATGTTTCTAAGTGGGAAATTTGATAGGAAATGTGATTTTCAAAGAGAAAATTTCAAGAAATTTACATGTAATTATTTGTGTTTGATTAGATATTATAAATAGTTCATCAAACTATTTTTTAATAGGGGTGGCAAAGTGGGCAGGCCCGCCCTGCATTGGCCCGCAAGCTGGTCGGGTTGGCCCGCCCCACAAACATAATGCGAGTTGGTTTTCGTAACTCGCCCCGCGTGTGGGCTGACCCGCGGGCTTGCGGGCTGGCCCACATAACTTTTACAAATGAAAAGATGGTGGTGGAGGTCAGTGGAGGAAGGGATAGAACCTGGAGGAAGACGACAGTGGAGGGCGACGATCGCAAATGGTGGTGTTGGCGGTGGAGGGAAGGATCTAGAGATGGTGGTCTTGGCGGTGGAGGCGGTCGCAGATGATGGTATTGGCGGTGGAGGACGACAAAAACAGACGGTGGTGTTCGTGGAGGAAGAGTGGCAGAGACGACAGATGTCACTCGCGGTCGTGGATGATACTTGTATTTTAGGGTTTCAAAATGATTTTGAATTTGTGAGAAAAAAAAAGGGTACCAACACATCACAATACAGCACATCAGGATTCACATTCAGCAGCGGATTGACGGACCAACCCGCCCCGCCCCGTCGTAAGCCCGCACGGGCCGCGGGTTATGCGGGGCAAGCTTAAGTGAGTTGGTGGGTCACAAAAGAAAACTCGCCCCACATTTTTTGTTGTGAGTTGCGGGCTGGCCCACCCTGTTTTGCTACCCTATTTTCTAAAATAGTTACATATTTAATCCAAATCACAAAGAAATAATAAACTTTTGAATGGATAAAAAAATATAATAATAATTTTCAAGAAATTAATCAAAGATTAACAATTTCTCTTATATTAACATTACCACTAAATGGCATTAGGTGTATTCTTATGCATGATAGAAGGGTGGTAACATATGTTTATCCTAAGAACACAAAAAAATATTCAATACATAATCTAGAATTAGTTGCCATTATTTTTTTCCCTAAATGAAGATATTATATGTATGTGTGATAAATGAAATAAGTTTTCTTCAAAATTACTAGAAAATTAATTTAAGTTTTAGATTTAAAAATAAGAATTATAAAAATGAGATGTAACTTCTTTTTAAAAGCTATTTTTAGGAGTAAGTTGAATCATTCTATATATCTGATAGGTGAGTTAGTTTAGATAGAAAATAAGTACTTTTAAAAATATTTATTTATAAATGATTTTTATAAAAAAATATTTTCTGTTTTTGTTACAATTATATATGAACACATTTTTCATTAATCTTTACTTCGCGTTCACTTATTTAAATAAAATCTCAAAGTAATTTATTAAAATAAAAAATTGTAAAAATATATAATTTTAGTGTATTTTTAATTTTAGGTTTAATTTAAAAAAAAAATAGGGAAACATGTAAAAAATTACAATAAGTACTTTTTATTGAAATAAGTTTTTTTTTTAAACTAAGTGAAAAAACAAAACCCAATATCCAAAAGTAAAATCAACAACATAAGTTTACAACAAAATAATTCAAAAAGAAAAAAATTAATATAACAATAAATCATTTATATAATATTTTAAAAAGATTTTCCCTAAAATTTCTATACACGACTGTATATATTCCCTATTTTTAGTTATGAATATTTTTTTATTTTTTTATCTCTTTATTTTAAGAGATTTTGTTTATTATATTAATCCGACAATTAGATATATGTGTTTTTTTATCGAAGATGGACTGAAATCGTTTGAGGTGGATGTCTAAGTTGTATGAAAAAATTGACCTATACGTTTAAAGGGTGGTTGAGATTTTATGAGGAAGACTGAGTGGTGATATATATGTAGAGAACTCTCTAACGCTCAAGTTAATAAGAACTTAGAAAGATATAATAATATTTAAATGAGTATATGAGATTTAGTTTTGATGAGTACTCTCTGAAGTTATATTTACAGATTTTTGGGTATGCTAACATATCCAATTAACTTATATCTATTATCAAATATCAAGCCGATTTCGACAGCAACCGAAGTCAATTTTTTAGGATATCTGATTTGTATGGATTTGCAAGTGATTAATGTCCACTATCGCGAGTGGGTATTATCTACTTGGTATTTTTCAATAATGGGATAGTACACAAGTTGTCCAAACTCGGGAACTCGATTTTAAGATGATCGGACTTTTATTTTGAACTTTAGCTTAATTTACATATTTATTTGAGTTGTTATAAGTGGGTCATATATCCATGACTAGTAAGAGGTTTCGCTTTACAATCATCTACATAGCTCGATGATCCAAGTTTGTCTGTTTCGATGGTTCTAGCTTATTATAATATAAAGTATAATTAAAACGATAATTATTGTCATAAAATAGTAATAATGATAGGTCATAATGAGGGGAACAAAATCCCATGAACATTCATGAGGGATTCAAAGAGGAGTTTTATTTTTAATGTGAGTTATATGGTTTCAAGGTGTCACATTTTTTTGGTGGTTGACATTTCATCCATAAGTTGTCCAAGGGAGACACGTAGCCTTAGGTAATATCCATAGGTAACCATTTTTCTACCACAACCCGCCAAAATTACTATAGATTTTAGTTACACATTTTTTTCGTCAAACTAATTCACTGTTACAGAAAAATCGAAGGTAACGTAAGGATTTTTACCTACCTATTATTATTTGCGTGTAAAATCCGTATGTAAGTCCTAATTTATCTACAAATCCAAAGTTATAGGTAATTATCATTATATAATAGCAAATTTTCTTGTAGTGAGAAAGTCGGGGCAGACCTTACCTTCTAAACGCAATCTTTTAACGCTCATTTAAAGCCAAGGTCAAATCAAAACCTTGGAGGTTGAGGTCAGGTTGTTCAAGAAAAGTCTCGAGAATGTCAAGAGGCCAACAAGTTGAAAAAGGTCAAGGAGGTGGCAACAACCAAGCTGAAAGAGGCCAAGGTGTGCACAACCCAACTCCGAGAAGAAAAAGAGAAAATAGCTAAGAGTAAGGCGAAGTTGAGAGAAGAGAATGTCGATCTTGCTTTAGTTGACTTGGAGGGGTATGGTGTAGGCTTCAAAAAGGAGATGCACCAAGCCCTGTACTTTGCCCCGACCTTAGATGTATCTTTATTTGATACTGAAAAAACGTCATAGTAATAAGTTAGTTGACAAGTTCAACATCTCTCATGTGTCCCGAACTACAAATGATCGTTTTGATGTTCTTTCAAGGCTCGCTAGTACAAAAAAAGCATAATAGCATCGAATTCTTATCCAAAAGACACTAAACACACCAAATTGGGACTATGATAACGGTCCTTCATATCAATGTGAGGAATTCTAGTTGAAACCGATCATCAACTATTTAACTAAATATGTCTTCCCTAATGATGTAGTGGAAGCTAAAAGAGTCTAGAATCAATGTTTTGATCTTAAATTTGTTGAGATAACATTGTTATGGTCAATCACTGCATCCAAGACGATGTCAATGTTATGACCTTAAGTCCGTTGAGATAACATTGTTAGGGTCAATCACCACATCTAAGGTATTGTCCACTTTGGAACTCGAAACTCCATCACAATTTTATCCATAAAAGGTGTCTCAAAGTGTTAAGGGAGAAATGTTTATTTAAATTACATTTGATCTCAACTTCTAAGAGATATGAAACTATTGTGCGTACCGAAACAATGTAGTTTATTTTTGTATTACTTTGTTAACTTTTTAATTATAATAAAAGCAACATTAAAGTATATAAATTCAAATTAATTTTTCTATTATCAAGCAAATTATGATATTTGATTAAATAACGATTTGGTCAGGCTGGCACACAATATCCAATATATATTGTTTAAAATAATTCTTCACTAAAATTAATGACACAAATTTATAAATAATAAATATAATTTTTAAGATATTATATAGAATTACTTGTGTAGTCCCACCTTTTCCTTTTAGATCACACACTACATTCATTCTTCCATACCAAAGTCATTTTCTAGGTGACCACCACTACACACAAAATCTCAAAACTTCCTCCTCATTGTAATAATAATTCATTGTACTTACAGAATTATATTCTAATTTTAAAATATAATTATTTATGTAAACAAAATAAGAAATCCTATAATATATGGTTGTAATTACATTCTTAAAAATAACAAAGATACATGCAAGAGACATAGGTGTATGTTCTAGTACTTCGGAAGAAGACATCGCAACCACTCCAGAAACAAAACCGCGTTCACACTTTTTTGTTTATTTGATTATGCATTGCCACTTTCTCATTAACAAATACTTAATAACTTTTAATTAGTAAGGAGCGAATAATTATAATTTCCATTTAAAAAATATAATAAAGCATATAATAGCTTAAATTGAGATTAATAATATATTTTAATTACTCAATCAGTTAACAACCTTCCCTTTTATTTAAAATATATATTTTGTACTGCAAACGTTGATATGCGTGAAAGACACCATGAGCAGGAACGTGGAAGGGTTGGGAGTTGTGAGAGTGAATTCAAGGAATTGGGTCGTTTTGGGGAAAGGAGTTGTCGTTTGGTGTGAGGAGCGTTGAGTGGGAAGTTGTGGCTTTGTTGAGTAATGAGAATCATCCATGAGAGAGTGTTTCATTATTAAAATTAAGGAAAATACTTAAATTTTAACTTTGTATTAAAAAATATGCTTCTTTCTTATAAAAACTGCTTTATTTTGTTTAAGTATTTCAAAATTTTCATCACTTTAAAATCTTAAAGGTTTGATCAATTTTCTCAATTAATATGTTTTGTTAAATAATTATGTATGATTTGAGTTTTGAATGTTTTTTTTTTGTTAATTTCTTTATTTCATTAAAAAAATTGAATAAATTTATTAATATTTGATTTATTGGATGCAATGAAAGACATTAATGTGAATAATATGAAATAGTAATTAGCAATGAGGTCATACTATTTTTTATTATATAGTTATGGGATGTGTTTGAGATATTCAGGTTTTACTACTAGTAATATTATGTCACATAAATTAAAAAGTTAATGGGATCTTTTATTTTTTATTTTAAGATATGAAAGACATAGAATATAAAGTTGTCTTGATAGCGGTGAAATAGATTGTTTAATATGAAGTCTTTCATACCTTATTTACTTGACTTAATACGAATTTAGATGATATTCTCATGTCGTAAATTTTAAATTATTTAAGATGTGATGAATGTTTAATTTTTACTAGCTTATCATTTTTTGTTTTTTATAGTGTTCATTGCAAATCAAAGACGGACATAAATCACAACCAAGAGAAGTGCATTGGTTTAAAAGTTAACCTCTTGTAATTTTAAAATATCTTTTGATATAAAACATAAGAATCCACATTAAAATAGTTTCAATTAATCACAAAAAATTAAAATAATATGATTAAGATGAAAAATATAGAAACACAAATTTTTATATTGGGTCGATTCCACAAGAATCTTAACTTACTACCTTCTTGAACCCTACTTCAAGAAGAAACATAAGATATTGAAAACATTTAAATATCTCTAATCACACCACATACTGATGTATTATAGTTTAGTGAATTACAATGAAATAAAATATATCACCTAGAGCGACAAATGTTCTAAAAAGGATTATATCACAAAATCTATAGCATAATAAAAATATTTAAATGATCAAGAAATTATTTTTTTCAATTCTTTCTAGTGAGAAAAATACTCTAAGAAACTCTCTTTAGAAGATTGGAAACTCCTTTTTAGAAAAATATCAAAAGTATATTCACTTGATGAATTGAAAAAGTTATCCTTTTAAAAAGATTTTGGAATTATTAAATGAGATAACCAATTACAATTAAGTCTGATAAAATATTATGTAACTCAGAAAACATTTTGAACCACTATAATTGATTACATGAAAAATTATACTTTTTTAGATTGCTTAACATAATTGATTATATCTTATAATTATTGATTATTTGAGAAACTCATAAAAATCAATTTTGACCTAGATAATCAATTATTATTTAAGATAATGATTATATACTTAATATAATTAATTATTATGTTTAGAAAAAGTAGGAAATCAATCTTCAATACAAATTTGTTCAAGATTATCTTAGAGATTGATAAGTATTTTACATTTAATTACTCTAAGACAGTTAAAGGTGTAGTCTTAATCTTGGAGGTACATCATCATCAAAATTTAATCATAATCACTATGCCTACCAATAATCTCTCCCTTGTTATTATAGCCAATCAAAAACCAAAAACCTTGTGGGTTAAGTGTCAATTCATAACTTGTTTCCAAAACAATGAAGACATATACCATTCTCCCCTTTAGAGATGATAAAAAAGCACAATTTTATAAAATAGGTATGTGATATATAAAAGGAAAAAATGTAAAGCAGAAACATCATTTCAATTCAAATATAAGGAAATACAAAGCAAAGTTGATGAAACAATATAACCAAAACAAAATAAACAATATTATTCAACATTAAATTAAGAATTTGTTGCCTCCACCAATGTGGTGCTTTCTTAATCTTCTTTGGATAGATACAGTTTTGTATCAATGTCTTCAAAGTTTTTAACTCATAAATTCTTCCCTCTTCAAAGTTTTTAACTCATAAATGCTTCCCCTGTGAATAAGCACCATGGAATAACAAATTGTAGTGCTAATTGTAAAAGAAAATATGAATGACATTTGATAGGACCAAATATCAATTTGTAAAGGAAAATATAAGATAATGAGTGATTCTAAGAAACATAATCGATGAAATTTTGTATTAATAGAGTATTTGCACGAGTTGAGAAGTTATAAAAAACATTATTATAATCTATTATAATGTGAATAATCGACTATGATTAATGAATAGTCCATTGTAATCAAACATAATGGATCAAATTTCACATAAACACAAACTAAATATCACAAAATTGAGTGCTAGAATATCAAACCATGCTTACCTCAAGACCTTTGTCACAAACTTGAGTGACAATAAGCAAATTGTACTTTATGCCTTCTACCAACAATATATTTTCAATTATAATAGATGAGGAATCTTCAATTTTACCAACAAAGAGATTTTACAAAAAAATTTCAAGTCATCAATCATGTGTTTTAAAACAACCACTATCAAGATATTACATTGACTTCTTAATTGTAAGACACATCTACAAAATAGATTAAAAAACATTTTTAAGTACCCAACTTATATTGGGTCATTTGGAGTCAGTACTATTGTGGTTTCCTATGCGAATCTAAACATATTTTCCACTAAGAACACTAATCTATTTTCAAGCCATTTGCTCTCTCCTTTGTTTCCTCATTTAATTCTTTGAATGCATCAAGCAACTTATCAAAATTTTCATTAGTTTTAAAACTAAAACTACTCACACTACTTTTTCTTGATGATTCAGCATCAACGATCAAACAAAGATTGGTTTTTTCTTCTTCACTTTCACTTGAGCTACTTGAAGAGATAGAATCATTGCCTTTCTATGTAGTATAGGTTGTTTTCTTCTTGTGATATTTCTTTACTTTCTTTTTCTCCTTAAACTTTTTGTTTCATAACTAAAAAGGACAACCATGTTTAATGTCACCTTGCTTACCACATTCATAACATGTATAATTTAATTCTTATTCTTGCTTTCTGAAACTTTTTCTTATCTCACAAATTTGTTCCTACTTTTGTTCTTGTATTTCAAAAAAATTGATAATTTCTTCACTAGTAAATTCATATTTTCACTATCCGAATTGTCCATCTCTTTCTCTTCCCTGCATATCTCAATTTTTCATGTATCAATGTTGAGAGCTAAGTCTTTCTTCTTCTCTCCTTCTTCATCTTTCAATCTTTCAAGCTCTAATCCCTGCTCCTCGGGTTGCCGAACAAAATGGTCATGTTCATCATAGTAAGGTCTCTTGATTTACAGTAACCTTTGGTTACCATGGTTTGTTTAGACTTTTCAAAATTTTGATGTTAAGTTCCTCTTTATGAAAAGCCTTCCCAAAGGCTACAAGATGTTTCACTATATACGTGAACATCTTTTGTACATCATATATGTTTTCCCCATGTAACATTATGAACATTTTATACTTTTGTATGAGTATTTTTCCTTATTGTTTTCACTTCCTCTATGCCTTCATGTGTGACCTTTAAAACATCCTACATTTCTTTACTTAAAAGAACACAAAAAAATCTATAAAATTCCTCATAAATTTTTTTTTTTTTACATCATAATATGCTCTATTATTTTTCATTAGGGTCCTCAAATAAAAAATTTTAAGCACAACAACACTATCCGCAATTTTAGTTGGTTCAAAGGTACCATTTATCGCTACATCTCAAACTCACTTATTAATAAATTCAAGAAAGTTTTTCAACTTAATTTTCAATAGACTGTGGTTTTATCTAAAATAAAAAGGAGGTATGATTATACATTGCGAAAAATAGGAAAAACACAAGAAAAGAGGATTGAATTGTGTTTTTAAAAAATTTCACTATTTTTTTATGAGTATCATTTGATATTATGTTATCAGACAATAAGTTTTATTCAAAAATTAGACGATCTGATGAAATATTTTCACAAACTTGGTTTTATGACTCCTCTTTCTTATGTTTATAAACAAATAACATGAAAAAAAAAACAAAGAGAGGAGGGAAAAAGTTTACACAGTATTTTATTTCGATTTTTTTGTCGTAACATACTATGTCCAATTCTTGACTAACAAGTCAAGTTCTAGTAGGCAAAATATTGTTGTGAAGTACACTCAAGTAATTTTTCACCAAGCCACTTCTGAGCTAACCCAAGTATTATTTCATAATTCACTTTATGCTTAACTGAAGTATTCTTTCGGCTCGTAGCCAATCCTAGCTAACCTCGCTCAAGAATTATTTACCAAAAATCACTATTGGCTTAACTAAGTATTCTTTCAGTAAGTCACTCCTAGCTTAAGATAAATACAATGTTTGAGTGATCAAAATATCACAATTTTGCTCACTTGAGAGGGTAGCTTCTTTCGACGTATACAATGATTTAAGTTCACTCTCCTTTTGAACACAGTAATATTCTTACAAAGTTTTTCAAAGAGAAAAAAAGTGATAGAGTTTTGGCACTTGTAAAATATGGCTATTAGTATTAATCTTCTATTCGACGTATGTCTTTATGGAAAAAAGAGTTGTTGTACTTCCCTTTCTGGTCGTTGAGTAGCTTTGAACTCACTTAATTCTCTTCTTCTATCATGTGATGAGCTTTAATGTTGAGAAGCATTAAATGCATTGCATATATTAATTTTTCTTCTTTTCATCACACAATCTCTCTAATAGCTAGTAGTACTTATCTTCCTTAGTAACATAACATTTTACACCAAAATATGGCAAAATTGCACACGTACATGGCAGATAGCTGAACCAGAGTTGAAATATAGCTTGTGTTAGGAGAGTTAGCGGTCATTGTAACTTTAGCTTGAAACTCAAGAGATGTTTGAATGGAGCTTTGTTTGACACATATATCTTTTGTGACATACGTTGAAGACATTCTTTGAGTTACAAACTTTAATATTTATGAATATTTTTAGTTTAAGTTAGCTTATAGTTTTTGTGTGTACTTATCGTCTATTCATTATCTAGACAGAGTGGGTAGTGTACTTGGTGTTCTTATATCTCTATCAGACAGTGCACTTGCACTTGTGTGATCTGATCTTACATATCTTCATACTTTATTGGTCTAAGCCCTTAATCAAAAACTCATTTCTAACATACTTGTTCCCTCTGCAAATGTTAGTGAATAACTAGCCATTTTAGGATCAAAATTTGAATAACTCTCAATTTCTAGCTTTGATAACAATTGTAAAATAAAGACTGGCACAAATCACAACCAAAAGGGGAGTGAATGAGTTTCAAAATTGATCTATTTTGATTTTAAAATATCTTCTTGAAAACTTTGATGTAAATGATAAGAATAAGCAATGACAATAGTTTCAATGAGTCAAAGAAAAATTAGAATAATATTATCAAGATGGAAAATATGAAAACACACAAATTTATTTATTGGATTGATTCCACAAGAATTTATGTCCAATCTAATCTGATAACCTTAGCTAGATTGTTCCACTAAACTCTTGAATTATTGCAACTAAAAGAAGAAAACTTACAACTCTTCTTGAAACACCCTTCAAGAAGAAACATGTGGTAATGAAAACACTTGAATACTGTAATCACACTACATACTGGTGTATTACAATTCAGTGAAGTAGAACGAAAGAAAAGATATCACCTAGGTTGACAAATATTCTCAAAAGGATTACATCACAAAACCTATAGCATGATCAAAAACTTTAAATAATCTGAGAAAATATTTTTCATTTATTTGTAGTGATAAAAAAATACTCTGAGAAACTTTCTTCAAAATATTGCAAAATCCATTTTAGAAAACAATCAAAAAGTATATTCGCTTGAGGAAGTGAAAGTCTTGTATGTTTAAATGAGATTTTGAAATCAGTGATTGAGATAACTGATTATTATATCATAGTCAATTATTATATTCTTTATATAACACATTAAATATTTTGAAAATATAATCAATTATTTTTTAAATAATTGATTATTTGAAAAAATATAATTTTTATATATAATTTATTATTTCTTAAAATATTCTATTACTTTTGTAAAACTTATAAAATTAATGTTTATCTGGAAAATTAATTATTATTTGAGATAATCAATTATATATTTAACATAATTGTTTATTATGTTAAAAAAGAGTAAAAAAATAGTTTTCAAACAAAGTTGTTCAAAATTATCTAAAGATTGATTAGTTTTATTTAATCACTTAACATATTTGAAGGTGATTATGAAATATAAATCATAACCATTATGAGTGTTGTTGATTATGTTTTAACATCAGTAAGGATAGTTTGAGAAGTTTCTTTTAAAAAAAATATTTATATTCATATTTTAATTGATTTTGTAAAAAAACAATTGTATGGGTGATGTTGTGTGCATGTGTATATACAAGTTTATATTACTTGTGTTTATGGAACAAAGTGATAAAGGGATCATTACACTTCTCACTATCTTTATTTTGACCATCAACAATATGTTTAAGACATCATTTCCAATTTTCACTTCTCGAATACTCTATCTTCCACTCAAGTAAAATTTCTTTAATTTTAATGTCAACATTTAAAATACAACTCTAAATTTAACATCTTATGTACTGGTATGGCCGACCGGGGTACCCAACCTGGCCAACTCGTAAACCAAACCCTAACCCAAACGACAAGGTCAACCACGTCGCACATGTGGCCGACCGGCATACAACGCTCAAGTCAAAGGTTGACCGGATTAGTGAGACTAATCCAAGGTTAAGAGTGATCTAACTCAACCCTAATCACAAACTAACTCCTTAATTCGGTCAACAACAAGGGCCCATCAAGGTAATATAAATATCATGCATTCCAAGGAGAAAGGTATGTCATTATCTACAGTATTCTGACAACCGAACGTTGTTACCCCGCTGACTTGAGCGTGGGAGTGCCTTCTGCAGGTACCCCACTCGTCTGAGGAGCCGCACGGTGCGGAAAAGACAAGGTAAGGAGCGTTGAGCGTGAGAAGACCGACCGAACAGCATCTGAAGTCAATCTTTCTCCAGGTCCCCAAACCCATCCGAGAACATCTTACCTTTTTTCTGAACCAAAACTACATTACCTCCCAATATATTTATGGAATATCAAGTACATTCATAATATTTACATGGTCGCACTTTATGGCTAATTTTTCTATTGATAGTGATCATTTAGTAAAGAATTGTCAGTGATAAAATTGATTTTTTTAATAATGATTCACATATATTTGAAAAGAGAATTTCCAATAAAGATAAACAACTACGATAGAATATTAAGTAAGAATGTAAATATATCATTATAAGAAGTCTTTACTCTCTTGTTTTCTCCAGGAGTTTCCATTGTAGTTATCCTATCATACTTGTATTCTTCAAATATAATTCAAATAAACAATTTTCTTTTCTCCACATTACTTGTATTGAACATATTTTAAATTTAATTGTGAATAGGTTGAAAGAGGATATTAAAGTTTTTTTTCTAAAAATAGTGTTGTCGAATATATAAGACCTTCTCCTTCTAATTTGTCTAAATTCAAGTATAAGTTAAAGTTAGAATTCTGCAAAATTAATGTTGAAGGTTGCCTTTAAACGGTTAGAATGTATGGTTTTAAACTAGAAGGGGGTGAATGGTTTAAAAGGGGTTTTCACAAACTTTTTAGGATAGAATGAAATTCTTTGCAAAAAACCAGATTTAGGAATTCAGTTTGCCAAGAATAAAGCTCAAAACAGAAAAACAACAGAAAAAAACAATTGGTTGTTTCCCAGAAACAATCGGTTGTTTATACCAGTAAAAATAACAACAACTGAAATTAAAGAGTTTAAGGAAGAGAGAAATGCACAAACAATTTATACTGGTTCACTCTTAACCCAAGAGCTACATCCAGTTTCCCAGAAACCTGGGGAATCCACTAGGTAATCAAATCCAGATTACATACACACACCACCAAAGAAGTGACCTTGATCCCCTCAAGACATACACTTCCTTTGGCTCAGCACATACACCACCAAGAATGTTGATCTTGACAACCTCAAGAGCACACAACCCTTCTTGGCTTTACAACACCAGAATGTACACAAATCACATAACGAATTACACTG
>Ga0123342_1006398_pt1 | contig 16355 bp, 10 predicted proteins | sample Turbeawhitnodule_FD_89960 | JGI IMG/M metagenome (GOLD analysis project Ga0123342, IMG submission 89960) | Root nodule microbial communities of legume samples collected from Mexico - Turtle bean Mexico white nodule | ecosystem: Host-associated > Plants > Roots > Nodule | place: Mexico: Nepantla... | reverse complement strand
GTGTTGTGAGTGGAATTTGGAGACATAGGAACTCGGTGACCTTCGACAGGGGCGTGGTAGATGCGCTCGAGGTATTTGCACTGGTACAGGTAAATGTTTGGTCTTGGATTTTTGCAAAGTCCTTTTGTAATTACTTTACGTACCCCAACTGGATTTTGAACCCAATGGATTATATGAGGCTGATTGTTTAATGCTTTCTTGAGTTTGGTTTGGTTGTTCCTTATTTAAGTTGGAAGGTGTTCCTTGGTTGGAGGTTGGTAAGACCACTAGCTCTTTATGTATAAGAGTTGGACCACCCCTGAAGTGGTTCCCATTTATTTATTTTTTATTGTTGATAAAAAAATAAATTATTTATAAATATTATTTTTTATATATTATGTCATGGTGATGTTTTCTTTTTCTCATCATTATTCCAATAAATTGTTACATTTTCTTTTACCTCTGAAGCATTTTGTTTATATGATCTAAGATAAAAATTTGTATAGCATATCCACATAATTGATTGGACATGAAGAATTGACTTTTTGCTCCATCAATTGCTTAAATGAATGTTCAAAATTTACCTTTGAATTCCAATATCTATTCATTAATGGTTTTAATAATCACAAACATCACACTACAATTCAACTGCCCTAAATCAAACGTTCTTAAAACCTCCTAATACGTCACAAATACAAATATATGGGTAAATTATTAATGTTTTAAATTTTAAAGATAAATAATAACATAAGTTTTTTTTTTTTTTATATATTTTGATAGTGTAAATCAAATCAAGTAAATATTATGTTCATAGTAACCCTTTTTTCTTAACAATTTTTTTATCAATATTATGTAATACTACTTCATATATCTCTTTTAGCTCTATTTGTTCATACTGTTCTCAATCCATGGTTTGTTTTGAAGTTTCATTTAGGGTAATTGATCTTTGGCATCTGGTTATAATTTATTTTTTCGTAAAAGATAACAATTAGAAGTAATTTTTATTTTGTTTTTGCTCAGATAGGTACTTGACAAAAAAAATACTTTTGAAATATTCTGCTACTAATAGAAATTTTATGCCTTGCTATATATTAATGAGAATATCTACATTTGTATTGTTACTACCAAATATATTCTTTTATGTAAAAAAGAAATTATAAACTCCAGTCTGTAAATAATATACTCCAAATAAAAAAAATTATGATTATTATTATATTTATTAGTATGATTATTAATATTAATATAATTAATATCATAAGTATTATTAATATTATTCATATATATAAATTTTTTTTTCTATAAAAGGTACACAAATATTATTTTAGTTTCATTTCATTTTATTAGTCATTAAATTTATTATTTATTTAAAAATATATTTACCAAATTCTTGATATTGTGCACAAGATATTTGTTATAGTTTTATATTTTAGAAATTACTAGTTAAGAAAAATAACTTCTGAGACAATTACAGAACTAAATTTCAGAATAGTTACAATAATTACTTTCCAAATTTGTGCTGAAAGATATTTTTTTGATACTGTATAAGAAGGAAAATCACGAGTATGAAAAAATGAAAAGAAGAAAAAATCTTTTGTCATCATAAAATTCAATATTTAGATTGAACACTTAACTATTCAATGTAAATATTAATATTTAGATTCAATTTTTTAAGCGTTTGACATAAAAATAATCACTTTGTTTACAAAATTGTGTTCGTAAATTTTTTTACGTCGTGTACATGGATATTAAACATCAAATATGCCTATTTTTGTTAGTGAAAATGTATATGAAACTATTTTTTAACTCTAAGTTTTATCATTTGTTTCCATTTTCGTGGTAATATGCTTTTATATGTAGATGAATATAGAAAATAATGTTTGTAAAAAATATTTTCTAAATTTTGAACCCTAATTTTGAAAAGAATACTTCGTTACATTTTTTAAAAGGATTTTCTATAAAAATCTTGGAAGTTATTTTATAGAAGTCTTATGATACTTTTAAAAAATGACATATATTTCTATGCACAATATCAATAATTTGATAAAATTATTTTACATAAGAACTAAATTTAATTAATTACAATAAAGAAAATTCGACTAAAAGTATAATAAATTAATTAAAACATTTAAGGAATGTATGAGTCCATTTAAAAAAAAAGCCAAAGATGAGATCTCCTACATAAAAACCTATATATGTGTGGTGCACTCAAACCAACTTACACAAGATGACATCTATTGATTAATGGTCTTAATAGCTACAAACATTACACTACTAGTCAACTACCCTAAATCATACGTTCTTAAAACCTCTTTATACGTTACAAATACAAATATATGAGTAAAAAACTATTAAATAATAATTAAATTTTAAAAAAAATATTAAATAAATTATAAATATTATTTTTATTATTAATAAAAATTATAAAATAACTTTTAAATTAATATTTAATATTACTTTAGTTATTAACTATCTTATATTTTAAATTAATCATTAATTTATAATTAAAAATTAATTTAAAATTTAAAGTAATTAATAGTTAAAATTTTGATGACTAATTTTAAATATTAATTTAAAAATTATTTATATAAATTTGTATTAAAAATTATTTTAAATATTAATAATTTTTTAATTTATAAAATAATATCTAATTTAATCGATATAGTGATTAATTATTTTTTTAATAGTTATTATTTAATAAAAAATTAGTGTTTTAACTCTCTTGATTTTTAATGCTATGATAATCTATTATTTAATTGGATTTGGATTAGATATAGATTTGATACATTTTTAGATTATCAAAAGGTTATTTTTTTCCTGCATTAGATCATTTCAAACTTGCACCTACCATAAAATTTAAAACCCAAAATTTCCCTTTTCATTCATGTTAGATTTACGGATGAAGCAATTTGGAAGTGATTATTATGACTTTGGATTTCGAAATCCATATTGAGGTCAGTTGGTTCCATATATTTGCATCTGAAAGGTTATTTAAGTTATCCAATTAAGTTTTTGGATCGCCATATCCAGAAGTGACATGAGTTCTGAACTTTCATATCCAGAATTGCGTGATTTAGCTTACGAATAGGGATATCCAGAAGGCAAAGGTTGCTGATATTGCGTGATTTAGCTTACGGATATGGATACCCAGAAGGCAAAGGTTGTTGATATTGCGTAATTTAGCTTACAAATATGGTTATATCCAAAATAGAAATAACACTTCTAGATATATAAATCTGGAAGTTACCACTTTCATGAAAACTCGCCTTCTTCTCTGATGAGAACTGCGTATCACAACCCACCAACACTGCATCCTTCGATTCACATTTTTCCTCCGTCGACAACTCCCTCTCTCCTTGCCACCACTCTTCTCTCTGCTGTAGTGTTGTGTGTGCCTCAATGAACCTATGTTTTAAATCATTAAGAGCAAAATAGACTTTTCATATAATTGTGTTGGGTGCAGGTTTGAAATGATCTAGTGCAAGAGAAACAACCCTTATCAAAAATTTATTTTGTGCTTCATTTTGAGTTGGTTCGAGCTTAGGTTAAGCCGAATCAACTTGGATCTAAGTCGAGCTAAGTCAGTCTAAGCACAGGTTCCATCGAGTTCACTTGGACCTAGGTCGAGTTGAATTGATCGGACTAATGTCGAGCCAAGATGACACGAGACCAAGTCCAAATGAGTTAGTCTAGGCCCAAGTCGAACTGAGTTGATCCAGGCCCACGAGCTAAAGTTGAGCCAAGTCAGCCCAAACCCAGGTCGAGCCGAGTTGACCTGGACCCAAGTCGAGTCGAGTGAGTCCAAATATCAATAATTTTTTTAGTCTCTAAAATTAATTTTTATTTAATGATTTTCTTTTTTCTTGTAGTATAAATTACTATTATTTTTTTTTCTTTAGTATTTTCTTGTCCAAAAAATGTTTTTCAAAACATACCCTTTTAAGTCATTATTTACCTCTCGAATTAATTCTAACTAAAATTCATATTGGAGTTTACAAATGAAAAGAAAATTTATTTCATTGAAAAAAAGTGGGATTAGTATTAAAACTGATTGGACAATACGTACTATATATTTTCTATAAGATGGTTCTCTTTTTCCAGCAGCCATTAATTAATAAAATTAAATTGAGAAATAAATAAATGAAAATTGGTGATAATGGATTAGAAGACGTGTGCATTCTAAGTTCTGACCTATTCCAAAATTGAACTCAGTCATTTAATTAAATAGTTGCATAGACTTCCCATTACATACAAAGACTCAAATTGAACATGTGTGACCTAATGAGCCTTTAAGAACTTTCCTTCATGAAGACTAGACCTTATAACTAGTTTTCTCAATATCAATATTAGCTATATAATATCACTTATTTAATTAATTAGTTCATAAAATATTATTACTTAATTTTATTATTATTATAAAAGAGTTATAATGATTATAACATGACAAATTTTATAAAAATAAAGAGATAGAGAGAGAGAGAGTTATAATGAATGAATAGAAACATTTTAAGCATATTTCAAAACCCCAAAAATACTCCAAAAGTTTTCACATATCTTGCAGTTAATGTGATTGTTGTGTAAGAACATGAATGAATATGGTAGAAACCATGACCGAAATTAGTGGTGAGAAATTGAAGACTATAGAGAAGTGATTGACGGGTAAAGTCAACTCTACTGTTTGTTTGGTAATAAGCACTATGGTGCCATGCAGAATAAGGGTTTCTGTGTGCATATAAATAGAGGTTATGGAAGAGTATAATATACAAAACTTGTGTTAAGATACTTACTTGGTATAATACACTCATATTCATATGTTTCTTGAAAACACCACACAAATGTCTTCCATTTTGGTGCTTCTTCTTCTTGGATTATTATCTTCCATTGCAGGTATATATACTCTCCTCCTTCATGTATCAATATAAAATCATGTCTTTATCTTCTCCAAATGATTTAACTCCTTGGTTAAATATTTTGCAGCTGCAGAATCCATAGGGGTTTGCTATGGAGTAATCGCTAATAATCTACCATCAAAGCAAGAAGTTGTTGATTTATACAAAAGCAATGGCATAGGTAAAATGCGTATATATTTTCCAGAAGCAGAAACACTTGATGCTCTCAGAGGTTCAGGAATAGAGTTGATCATGGACGTGGCTAGGGAATCTCTTCAAGCTATGACAGACCAAAATGCTGCCACAGATTGGGTGAGAACAAACGTGGTACCCTATGCACAAGACGTGAATTTCAAGTACATTTCTGTAGGAAATGAAGTTCGTCCAAATCAGAATGAGGCTCAGTACATTTTGTCTGCAATGAGAAACATTCAGAATGCAATTTCATCAGCAAATCTGCAGGGTCAAATCAAGGTGTCTACAGCAATAGACTCCACTCTTATTTCTAACTCTTACCCACCCAATGATGGAGTTTTCAATTCAGAGTCATATGTGAGACCCATTATCGAGTTTCTGAAGAGCAATGGATCCCCACTTCTTGCCAATGTGTATCCCTACTTTGCTTATATTTATGATAAACAAAACATTCCTCTTGACTATGCTCTTTTCACCCAACAAGGGCAGAACAGTGTTGGGTACCAGAACCTGTTTGATGCAATGTTGGATTCAATATATGCTGCTCTTGAGAAAATGGGGGCATCTGATGTGAAGATAGTTGTTTCTGAGAGTGGGTGGCCATCTGCAGGTGGTGATGCAGCTTCAACTCAGAATGCAGCCACTTACTATGCCAATTTGATTAGTCATGCAAAGGGTGGAAGTGGAACTCCAAAGAGGCCTGGTGGATCTATAGAGACTTACTTATTTGCAATGTTTGATGAAAACAATAAGAATGGTGAGGAATCTGAACGTCATTTTGGTCTCTTCACTCCTGATAAATCACCCAAATACCAGCTTAGTTTCAATTAGTTCAAATCCATAAGCAAATTCTGGTTTATGCATATTCTTCTTGTTTAGTTTGAATAAGTGTGTTGGGGTGTCCCCATCTTTTAAAAGATGTTTGTAACCCTAGATTACCAATGTGAAGGATCATATACTTTTGTTTACTTTGTTTGAATAAATGCAAACCAAAGTTATGTTGGTTTACTATTCCAATGAAAATATGCTACAAGATTTTATGATGTGACTTACACTCTTCTATATATATTACAAATATATTCTGAGTATTGGGTATTCTTTATTAACCTTAATTGATGATGATTTTTGAGATGATGGTGGTAAGATATTAGTTAGAAATGTAATAAGAATATGATTTTATGAATAGAATGTGGGTATTTGGTTATTTGTGGATGACTTAAATCATCAACTTGAAGATATTAAGGAAATGAAAAGATGGTAGGAGTTATTGGATGCAATTTTGTGGAATGAATGTGTAAGAAACAACCCAAAAATATATGAATTGTGAATTGGGATCAAAATTGCTAATTTAAAACATCATAAGTTAGGTGTTAGTCTCACTTAAAAGAACTTAATGTCATCTTTCAAAAGTTATTAGTGTCTATGATGAAGTAAAAGGTAAATTTGTGGCGTTGAGGAAAAAATTGATTATATGTACTTCTATATTTCCTATAATTTTATAATAAATAGATTTAACAATTATACTAGTTTAACTTGTTTCTTATGTTTTGTTTTGTAATAGTAATAATCGAATGTGGACCGTGATCAAATAATGTTACACTTACAAGATCCTATAAAACTATGAATAAATGAAAGATATTTTTAGAATTTTTATTTTAATTTGTCATGTATATAAAGCTGTAGTTTAGATGGCCCTCTTAAAGTTGATACGTATTGAAGTTTTTATTTCACTCATACACCTGTTTAAGCTCTTCATACTTATAGAAAATACAACAATGGAGAAGCCACTTGGAGAAGCCACTTTTACAAGTAAAAAAAAGATGACAGTTTCTAACTTATAAGAGACAGAGTTCAGTAATATTTTATATTAAAATATATGCACTTATAGGTATTAATTGATAAAATATACATAAAATAACCTACAATTTATGAATTTATACATTTTTACATATTTTGTGATTTTAATTTAAATAAAAACAATTTATTCCCAAATTTGTGTTAATTTCAGGATTCCATGGAAGAATGAAGATGATTGGGCAAAATGAGAATATACAAAGCTAAAAGGGGAAAGCTGGAACAATTTATTCCCAAATTTGAGTTAATTTCAGGATTCCATGGAAGAATGAAGATGATTGGGCAAAAGGAGAATATACAAAGCTAAAAAGGGAAAACTAGAACGCACAAGCACTCACCAAGGCTCGCCCAAACTCGCCTAAGTCAGACGCCACCAGATAATCTCGCTCAAGCGAGCTCAATCTCGCCCAAGTGAGATTGTTCTAGTAATGTTAGGCCTTTTTTCGTGCTTCTCGCCCAAGTGAGATTGTTCCAGTAATGTTAGGCCTATAGTTTTGGCTCATTCCTTTCTTTCAATGAGCCAAAACTATACACATTCACTACCGTAATTTGTATCCCAACTCCTACCTTCCAAGCCCAACTACTACCTTCCTTTCTTCTCCATTAATTATTATTTTTATCTTTTTTTATTATTTCTGATTATTATCTCCAATTATTATTTATGCTTATTTTTATTATTATTAATTACAATTATTATATATGTTATCATAATTATTATTAATGTTAGAAACAAATAAGTTTTAACCACTACACCATACAAGTTTTTTTGTCATATTATGGTTTTTATTATACTTATTATTATTATTATTATTATTAAAATTATTAATATCATTAATATTATTATATTATTTTATTATAAAATATTTGTAATATTATTAATATTATTACTATTATTAGTACTATTAATATTATTAATATCATTTATATTATTAATATTATTAAAGTTATTAAAATTATTAATATTATTAATATTATTATATTATTAATATTATTATAATATAAACTATTATTAATATTATTAAATACTATAAATATTATTAATATTATAAAAATTAATAATATTATTAATATTATAAACATTATTAATATTATAAACATTATTAATATTATTAATATTAATAGTATTATTAAATATTGTTAATATTATTAAGTTTTATTAATATTAATAAAAATATTAATGTCAATATTATCATTAATATCAATATTATTATTATTATTATTAAAAATATTCTATATGTAATACTTTATATATGAATACAATCCGTATGTAATTATTTCCGCTTCATATGCTTCATGCAACACCTAATTTTATTTTTAGTTTTTCAATGGGCTGTAACACATATGACCTAATGTAATGCTCACTTTACATACGGATCTGGATCCGTATGTAAAAATCCTTATGTAATGCTTACTTTACATACGAATCTAGATCTGTATGTTAAATCCGTATGTAACGCTCACTTTACATACAAATCTAAATTCGTATGTAAAATTCGTATGTAATGCTCACTTTAGATTTGTATGTAAAAATATGTATGTAAATAGCAAATTTCTTGTAGTGTGGGTCAAACCCTAGGGTTTCCCTCATCCAACTTTCTGCACTCAATTGGGCCTGAACCAGCCCACTACATATTAGGTCATCTGACCATGCCCCAACATAAGCCATTCCGCAATTAATTACCGCCAAGGAACTTTTAGACTTACTCCCCACCATGTTTTCCAATAAAATAATCCCTTTTTTCCTCAATTCCAAAGCATCATTCTGACTCTTCCCAACAAAATTAATTCCTCCACTAAGGCATGCGCCACCTTTTGGATACTCTTCCCCTTCCATCGGAAACTGAAAATCTTATCCTCACCTCTCCTCTCTCCGTTCTTGTCGTCGAGTTCAGAACACTCAGATTCGGAAAAATCTTCGCAAACACTAATGTCGAGATGGGCCTCAGATTCTTCCTCCGAAGCCACTCCCCACTTGTGAAAAGGAGACCCAAACGTAGAAGCGGAAGGAACCTCTTCCTCAAAGGACACCTGACAATACCTATCATTTATTTTCATTGATTTCACTAACCTTGCCTCCTCTCCCAAAGGGATTCTAATACACAACCTTGTGTACTTTAACACCTCTTTTGAAACAGTTCCCTTATCAACTTCTACAAGTGTACCTATAAAAGCCCCAATACGTTCAAAACAGTGATTGCTCCAGAGATCCAGCGAAATATCTCTACAATGGAATCATGCAATCTTATCGGATACCACAAAGGAGTCATTCCAAGAGACGATAGATACAAAAATACCTTTGAGTCATTCTTTGTTTTTTATGATTATCCTCTCAATTAAGCTCTCTTCTTCATAATACAAAAGCATATACATATCCCCTAGATATGTTACCCTCCCAAAATAAAAATCTGCTTGACGGCTTACACATCCCCTGCCTGCAACAACTTCCCGACGAAGCATCTCTCCAGCCAAAAGGAAGTCTCTACATTAACCTTAAAATGTGCCAAAATGTCTTTTTCTCCCTTCAGATCATTGCTCGCGTTTCGACCCTTGACAACTTGAGCGTAAGAGCACTATTGAGCCTTCTGACTTCAAACTTTCCGAGTATGCACCTGACTCTTCAAGGTGTGCTTTGGTTTCTCTTGCCTTCTATATTTGGGTTTGTTTGCCTGTATCTTCCATGTACCAATCCAAATTGAATCAAGTTGTCTTCCCAAAGCAATCACATCCCTCACTCCATGAAATCAGACGAACCCGAAACATTATTTTCTGGCATTTAATTTTCTAGATATGAAAACATCTAAAACTCTTCCCCAATGCTAAAATACTCTCCACTCATGAGGAAAGTTAGTAAAAAAGAATGAAGTATCTGCCATCTGCAACTGCAAAGCCGTTGCGCACAACTCCAAAATCACCTTCACAAAAAACTCCAAATTCGCCTGCTATGTACGTACAAACCGAATTCTCTGGCTGAGTGTTGGTGTGCTCATTGTTGTACTACCCTCTCAAACTTTTAGAGATCACACCAAGTACCATACATATGTTGAGATTAATCCCTTTGCCTTTTAACTCAAGGAAGACACAAAATCCACTTTACTTGATGAAGATAGAAGCACTCACAAGGGTATCTTATATAAAAACAACCTTATTCTTATATAGTCTAAAGAGATTTTGTGTACTTTTCTTCGAGATCTTATGTACTTTTTAATCTCATGGAGAGTTTGGTAGATAGTAAAGAGGGACTTTTTGTATTTGTAGTAAGTCAAAAGTAACACTAAAAATACTTATAATTAATTTTTGGATAGTAAAACCTTTTGCACTAACATTGAAGAATAAGATGTAGTCGAACATTGAAGAATAAGATGTAGTCGAGGTTGAGATGAATCAATATAGAAACAAAGTAATCACTGCTTTTTCTATTACAAGTTCTCTATCATTTTTTATGATCGTGAAATGCTTTCAAAGTGTTTGAGAATTTCTTTGTAAAACCATTAGACAATCTCTTGTCACATATAACAAACATAATTGCAAAAAGTTTTCTAAACACAAATTTAAACTCCATTCAACCCTTCTATGTTTAGAGTTAACAATTTTTTTCTTTACAAATAATATGTTTGCTAGCTAACAATATGTTAAGCCTTTTTAAAAGTTTGAGCACTGCCTCAATCTATACTTTAATAATTTTCAAAGCATAAAAGACTTAAAAAAATTGTACATACCTCAAAAAGAAATTTAGAAGTGTACATATAATCATTTTTTCCCTTGACACCACAAATTTACCTTTTAGTTCACCAAAGGCACTAAAGAAAATCATCCAAAACTACTTTTGAAAGATGATATTAAGTTCTTCTAAGTGAGACTAACATCTAACTCTATAGAGTATCAAATTCGAAATTTTTATATATATATATATATATATATATATATATATTAAATTTGGGTTGTTTCTGAAACATTTATTCCACAAAATTGCATGCGATAACTCCTATCCTCTTTTCATTTAGATATCTTCATGTAAATGATTCAAGTCATTAACACAGTTTGGATATCTCATTTCATTAACAACTTCATAACCCATTACCCACACTTTATTCATAGAATCATAATATTATCATCTTCATAACTAGTATCTTCTCTTTTTTTTTTATCAGCAAGAAAATCACAACTAATATCTTACCACTATCATCTCAATAATAATCATCAATAAGGTTAATAAAGAATACTCATTACTAACAATATATTTATATTATATTATATATATAAAAATATATAAAGAAGAGTGTACAAATGACATCATAAAATCTTGTAGCATATTTTTCATTGGAACAGTAAACCAACATAACTTTGGTTTGTATTTATTCAAACAAAGTAAACAAAAGTATGATCCCTCACATTGGTAATCTAGGGGTACAAACATCTTTTAAAAGATGGGGACACCCCAACACACTTATTCAAACTAAACAAGAAGAATATGCATAAACCAGAATTTGCATATCAATTTGAATTAGTTGAAACTAAGTTGGTATTTGGGTGATTTATCAGGAGTGAAGAGACCAAAATGACGTTCAGATTCCTCACCATTCTTATTGTTTTCATCAAACATTGCAAATAAGTAAGTCTCTATAGACCCACCAGGCCTCTTGGGAGTTCCACTTCCACCCTTTGCATGACTAATCAAATTGGCATAGTAAGTGGCTGCATTCTGAGTTGAAGCTGCATCACCACCTTCAGATGGCCACCCACTCTCAGACACAACTATCTTCACATCAGGTGCCCCCATTTTCTCAAGAGCAGCATATTTCGAATCCAGCATTGCATCAAACAGGTTCTGGTACCCAACACTGTTCTTCCCTTGTTGGGTGAAAAGAGCATATTCAAGAGGAATGTGTTGTTTATCATAAATATGAGCAAAGTAGGGATACACATTGGCAAGAAGTGGGGATCCATTGCTCTTCAGAAACTCGATAATGGGTCTCACATATGACTCTGAATTGAAAACTCCATCATTGGGTGGGTAAGGGTTAGAAATAAGAGTGGAGTCTATTGCTGTAGACACCTTGATTCGACCCTGCAGATTTGCTGATGAAATTGCATTCTGAATGTTTCTCATTGCAGACAAAATGTACGGAGCCTCCTTGTGATTTGGACGAACTTCATTTCCTACAGCAATGTACTTGAAATTCACGTCTTGTGCATAAGGTATCACGTTTCTTCTCACCCAATCTGTTGCAGCATTTTGGTCTGTCATAGCTTGAAGAGATTCCCTAGCCACGTCCATGATCAACTCTATTCCTGAACCTCTAAGAGCATCAAGTTTTTCTGCTTCAGGAAAATATATACGCATTTTACCTATGCCATTGCTTTTGTATAAATCAACAACTTCTTTCTTTGATGGTAGATTATTAGCGATTACTCCATAGCAAACCCCTATGGATTCTGCAGCTGCAAAATATTAAACCAAGGAGTTAAATCATTTGGAGATGTTAAAGACATGATTTTATATTCATACACGAAGAAGAGGATAGTATATACCTGCAATGGAAGATAATAATCCAAGAAGAAGAAGCACCAAAATGGAAGACATTTGTGTGGTGCTTTGAAGAAACATATGAATATGAGTGTATTATACCAAGTAAGTATCTTAACACAAGTTTTGTATGTTATACTCTTCCATAAGCTCTATTTATATGCACACTGAAACCCCTTATTCTGCATGGCACCATGGTGATTATAACAAAGAAACAATAGAGTAGACTTTACCCGTCAATCACTTCTTTATAGTCTTCAATATCTCACCAATAATTTCCGTCATGGTTCCTACCATGTTCATTCATGGCCGTACACGACAATCACATTAATTGCAATCCGAAAATTTTTGGAGTTTTTTTGGAGTTTTGGAATATGCTTAAACACTACAACAATTACCATGAAATAGAAATCAAATAATTAGTTGCAATAGTAACTAAATTAGAGAACATTTTAAAAACTAAAAAGAAATTTGGTTTCTAAATTAGTTTCTATTATTGTTAAATAGTTTCTAAATTGGTATCTAATTAACAACCAAAGTTTTTGCTACCAAATTTAGAAACTAAATAATTGGTAGTTAAAACCTTAGTTGCTAATTAAATACCATTTAGAAACTATTTAACAATAATAGAAAATAATAGAAACTAATTTAGAAACCAATTTTTTTTAGTTTCTAAAATGGTTTCTATTTTGGTTCCTATTGTAACTAATTATTTTGGTGTCTAAAAATTGATGATTTTCTTGTAGTGAAAATGTTCCTATTTATTCAGTATAACTCTTTTATAATAATAATAATAATAATAATAATAATAAAAATAAAATTAACAATTAATATTTTATCAAGTAATCTTTTGTGCATACTAGTCTTCATGAAGGAAGGTTCCTAAAACCTCCTTAGGTGACACATGTTCAATTTAAGTCTTTGTATGTATTGGGAAGTCTATGCAACTATTTAGTTAAATGAGTGAGTACCATTTTGGAATTGGTCAGAACTACACGTATTCTAATCCATTATCACCAATTTTCATTTATTTATTTATCAATTTAATTAATGGCTGCTGGAAAAAGAGAACCATCTTATAGAAAATATATAGTACCTATTGTCCAATCAGTTTTAATACTAATCCCACTTTTTTTTTCTATAAAATAAATTTTCTTTCCATTTGTGAACTCCAATATGAATTTTAGTTAGAATTAATTCAAGAGGTAAATAATGACTTAAAAGGGTATGTTTTGAAAAACATTTTTGTGGACAAAAAAATTCTAAAAAAAAAAATAAAATGAGTTTTTTTATAAATTAATCATAATTTATGTATAAAAAATCATTAAATAGAAATCAATTTTAGAGACCAGAAATAATTAGATGTTATATAGACTAAAATAAAGATCATTTTTTTTCTAATTAATTTATATTATTATTAAATAATTTTTAAATTGTTGTCTAATTAGCTACCAAGGTTTTAACTACCAATTATTTAGATTCTAAATTTGATAGCAAAAACCTTGATAGCTAAATTAGATACCAATTTCAAAACTATTTAACAATAATACAAACTAATTAACAATAATAGAACTAAGTTAGAAACCAAAAAAAAATTTAGTCTCTAAAATGGTGAGGATCCTCGTAGATATAACCATTTTATATAAATATCCTATTATCTTTAACTTTGAAATATTACTTATGAACTAGAGTTAATAGGTATTACATATGAACTAAACTTGATGAATATTATCTACGGACTATAATTGACAAGTATGCATAATATTAGATTTTTCTTGTAGTGTTATATGATGTGCACAATATCAAGAATTTGATAAATATATTTTTTATTTAAATAAATAAATATAATGAGTAATAATGAAATGAAACTAAAGTAATATTTGTATACCTTTAATATAAAAATTAAAAAAAGGTGGAATATAAAGAATAGAGATTAGACTTTAATTATTTTTTTACATAAAAGGGTATCTTTGGTAATAACAATACAAATGTACATATTATTATACAGCAAGGGATAAACTTTCGTAGTAGTAGAATATTCAAAAGTATTTTACCCGTACATTTGTATTTGTGATGTATAAAGAGGTTTCAAGAACGTTTGATGTAGGGTAGTTGACTAGTAGTGTGATGGTATTAATGAATAGATGTTGGAATTCAAAACTAAAATTTGAACATTCATTTGAGTAATTTATGGGGCAAAATTCAATTCTTCATGTCCAACAAATTCTGTGGATGTGCCCTACAAATTTTATCTTATATAGAGAAAATATAATTAATATTTTTTGCAATGGACCAAACTTAGGGGCTACCCTACCCACCTAGGACAAGTTAAATACAGTTTGAATAGACCAACTCATCTAAAAATATACTTAATTGTAAAAATAATAATAAATCAAAATTTTAATTTAGTTGATATTATGTAAAAGTTTGAAATTGATTAACAAAAACATCATTAAAATTTTGAAAAACTAAGTTCACCATTACAAAAAATAATAATTTTAAAGATAAATTTAATTAATTATTATATTAAAAAAATTATATATTATTTTATAACTAAAAAAAAATATTGGTATTTAAAATGATTTTTAAGTTTATAAACTAACTTTTAAATTAATATCTAAGTAAATTAATAACTAATCAAATACTAGAAATTATATATAAATATTTTATATATTAATAAATTTTTCTATTTTATAAAATAAGGTCTAATTTAATTAATATGATAATTAATTATATTTTATTGATGTGACATTTTTTTATTTTTTTGTTTATTCATTATATGAGTATTCACAGCACTTTCCTCTATTGTTTCAGTGATGACTTCTTTGCATGAAGACAATAAATTAGAAAAAAAGAAACAGAAAGAGAAAAATATAGAATAAAAACAGTTAATAAACACCACAATATAATAAGATACACGCATGCACACAAATATACGAACAGAAAATAAGATCATCCATTTGAAAACATAATTAATTATATAATATTCATGTTAAATAATTAATTATGTTTTTAATATAATTTTTCTTTGGTAAAATTGATATGCAATTAATTATATTTTTAATATTCATATTTTTTATTTTAATAAAATAAATGATTCAAATAATAAATAATAACGAGTAAATATATTTATTTTTTCAATTATTTTCGTAATTGTTAATTTTTATTTTCATTTCTAGTTTTCACTTACCATCATTTCATTAATAAAAGGTTAGTTAAATAAGGTGATTTTTACATGTTATGAATAAATATTTGAGAATAACTTTTAACTGACTAATACATTTAGTAGATTCATACGTATTTATGTTAGAAAAGAACATGTTATGGAATTCCTTAGAAGTAAAGAAAAAAACAAAAAATGTGTGTTAAACAATTCCCTTAAATATTAAGACATTCACATGGAGAATTTATATAATCAATTGTATTTGAAAATACAATTATTGTATTATTCTAAAATGGTATATATTTTTCTGAATATTTTATTAATGTATATATTTATTATATATAATAAATTCACTTTAAGACATTAAATATTAGATTTTTAATGTTTACATTTTTTATTATACTAAAATAAATAATTAAAAAATAATATTAAAATAAATAAATAAATTTCACTTTAATTTAAATAATTTATTTTTATTCTTTTACTTTCTTTTTCTTTTCCATTTTGTTACTCTTCGACATCAAATCCACATAAAACTTAAATAATTCATTTTGGCAAAAGGAAAAGAAACTTAGACTCATTTTTTCTTTCCATGTGAAACAAATATTTCTTTTCCTAAATTCATTTTAATAAATGTTCTTACAACAAGGACCAAGAACACTTGAAACGGGTTAATCAAGACTAATCCTTCAATCTTGGGCTGAATACTGTCTTGGGCCGGGTACTTCTCTCCTTGATGGTGCTCTCGGCTTCT
>Ga0123342_1006397_pt1 | contig 16355 bp, 19 predicted proteins | sample Turbeawhitnodule_FD_89960 | JGI IMG/M metagenome (GOLD analysis project Ga0123342, IMG submission 89960) | Root nodule microbial communities of legume samples collected from Mexico - Turtle bean Mexico white nodule | ecosystem: Host-associated > Plants > Roots > Nodule | place: Mexico: Nepantla... | reverse complement strand
CTTTCTTGGTTGTGTTGTAAGTGATCTAGGTTTGATTGCTTAGTGGTGTTCCTCAGTGGTTTCTGAGAAGACTGGATGTAGCTCTGGGTTTAGAGTGAACCAGTATAAACATTTGTGTGCATTCTCTCTCTCCCTAATCTCTTTAAATTCAGTTTTGATATTTGCAAACTGGTATAAACAACCGATTGTTTTTTCGAAACAACCGATTGTTTTTCTGGTGTTGTTGTTTTTATTTTAAGTTTTTGGCAAACTGAATTCTTTATCATTTGTTTCTCGAGATAATTTCATTCTTGACTTAAAATTTTGTGAAAACCCTCTTCAAACAATTCACCCCCCTCTAGTTTAAAGCCATCCTTTTGAACATAAATGTGCACAAGATTTTCTTCTATTGTTAGCACCGCGAGGAAAGGTACCCATAGACAAAATATCTTTCTATTATATATGCTTTCAGTTGAGATTATATTCTCGTGAGTGAAAGTTGTTAAAGGGATAACTATAAAAGGAGCTTGAGAACCCCGGAAAAGGTACGTTGTTTCTGAATACTTGAGACTGAAACTGATTACTTATTTTGTATGCTCTCACTGACTTGATCGTCAGAGTGTGATCAATAGGTAGAGCCCCCTATGTCCCAGCGGATCGTTGTTCCAGTGCACCAAGAGGAGTCAGACCAGAAGCGAAGCTCTCCATTCAGTCCAACTAAGGTCAACCGGAAAAAACATATACATTGTTAGGATTTCTCCCAAACACTCCAAATGAGTCACCTGTTAAATTTGTACTAAAAGATCAATATGATTCTATTATGGTTCTGGTATTAGAATTTGAAGACAAAGAGTTTTACGAAATAATTCCTTACCTGATATATTAAATGAGATGGATATCTTATAACAAATTTAAGAAAATGAAGAGATTTTACCAATTAATTATTCTTGATACCAGTATATATATATACACACATTAGTAAGAGTACATGTATGTTTTTTTCATGTTTACTTTGTTTTGGAAGAGTTTGAAATGCCCATTTTGTCTATTTAATAAACTTTAAATGTTATTTTGTGAGTTTTAAATTTAGAAGTTAGTAGAAAATAAAAGAATGAGAGTTTCGATAGGTGAAAAGTCAAGAATTATTATTGGGGTTTTATGGCCATACTAAGGCTTTATTATGTTGTTAGTGTGGTTTTATGGCCATAATAAAGTTTTATTATTTTTTGTTTTAGAACAACTTGCTAATGCCTATAAATAATTTGTTCTCTCAATTGTAAGAGACACAAACGAAAAAGATATACAACAGAGAAATTGAAGAAGAGTGATTTTTCAGGAAATAGAGTGTGCGTGTTAACTTTGGCCAAATTGATTACTTTTACAATTTGGTATTAGAGTCAATGGCGAATGTGACGGTTCAAAGGCCGCTACCACGATTAATGAAGGCAACCGACTATGATAATTGGAGCATTCAAATGAAAGCCCTTCTTGGTTCTCAAGATGCATGAGAGGTGGTCGAAGAAGGTTTCAAAGAACCAACAGATATCACGGGTAATACATCGACTCAAATCAAGGCATTAAAAGAGACTCGATAAAAGGAAAAGGCGACACTATACTTGTTTTTTCGAGCCGTTGATGAGTCGGGCTTTGAGAAGATTGCTAGTGCAACTACTTCAAAAGAAGCGTGAGACATTTTAAAAAAAAAAGGTGTTTAAAGGAGCTGACCAAGTTAAAAAAGTGCGTCTACAAACTCTTCACGGCGAGTTGGAGAGCATGAATATGATGGATTCAGAAATTGTATCTGACTACATCACGTGTGTACAGACTGTAGTAAATCAACTCAACCGAAACGGTGAAACGTTAATCAATACGCGAGTTGTGGAGAAGATTTTGAGAACATTAACCGAAAATTTTAAGAATATGTGTGCGATAGAAGAGTCAAAGGATCTAGCAACGCTCACGATCGAGGAACTTGCCAGTTCTCTTGAGGCACACGAGCAATGTAAGAAGAAGAAGGAGGAAACACTCGAGCAAGCACTTCAAACCAAGGCGTTAATCAAAGACGAAAAGGTACTCTACTATAAAAATTTTCGAAGTAGAGGGCGTGGCATCAGTTATGAAGTGTACTATAAGGAGAAGGACAATTGAGCCAACCAATTTGGCATGGAAGAGGATACATCGAGGAAGACCAAACGAATTATTCCAACATCGAGTTCTACAAATGTTACAAATATGATCACTATGTGAAGGATTGCAACTCCGAAAAATGTTATAATTGTGGTAAAATGGGGCATTTTGCAAAAGATTATTGAGCCGATATAAAGATAGAAGAAACAACCAACCTAGTCTTGGAAGACAAAACGAATGAAGGTTTTCTCTTGATGGCTCAAAATGACCTCAACATTAACAATGACACTCTGTGGTACCTCGACTCGGGGGCAAGCAACCATATGTACCTATTCAAAGAGCTGCAAATATTGAAGATGGTCATGTGTCATTTGAAGATGTATCAAAGGTGGAGGTCAAAGGTCAAGGTATGGTGTGCTACTTACAAAAAGATGGCCTAATTGGGTTACTCCAAGATGATTATTACATACCAGACCTCAAGATCAACATTTTGAGTATGGGGCAACTCACAGAGAACGGTTACACGATATTTTTAAAAGATCGGCTAAAAGCAATAAAAGAACACAAGATATAAAATAGTTTTAGTTGAATTCCATAATGCAACCAGTTGTTTCTACGATTCAACCGATTGTTTTTATCAGTAGAATAAAAACAACTAAAAGCAGTTATAAAAGAGTTAAGAGAGAGAAAGAATCACAAAAACAATTTTATACTAGTTCACTCTTATATCAAGAGCTACATCCAGTTCCCAGAAACCTCTAGGTATCCACTAAGTAATCAAAAACTAGATTACAAACACACCACCACCAAAGAAGTGATCTTGATCTCCTCAAGAACACACACTTCCTTTGGAACACCATAATCACACCACATATCAGAACATCCTCTGACTCTGTGTACACCAGTACTTACATAATTACTAATGAAGAAAGAAATAGGATTGATCACACCTGGTCCAAATTAAATCAAAGTACACAACAAGTCCTACTTCACTATTAGAGAAATATCCAAAGCCTTAAGCAATCTTGGAGAAAACTTGATTTCACAAACTGATCTTATAAAGTTAATGCTAGGAGCGTAAAACAGAACATTTATACTCCAATTAGCAGTTGAAAACATTTATTATAAAAGCCAAATCAGTTTCAAATCATTTAAAGCAGATTTAACTAACTTAACAAAATTTTGTTAAGACAATTAAAAAAAAATCGGTTGTTTTGTCGAAATAACCGATTGAATTGGTTTGACAACAAAGTCAACCAAATTCAAACCTGCTAAAACCAGTTTCAAAAATCCTAAGTATGAAACAACTGATTGAAATGATAAAACAACTGGTTGTTTTCTGCTTCTACATTAAACACTCTTTTCAAAAAGATTTGAATTAAACCAGCTTTGGATTCAAACTAAGAGTAAATTAACAAATTCAAACTAACTCAGAACACACACAATTAAGCTACAATTAACCTTCAAGCAATCCATGGAGATTTGGAGTCATCAAACCTCTTCTTCAACAGGTGAGCCGTGATGTGTGAATAAATGAAGCAAGTGAGTAGGATTAGAACAATTCTTTTGAGGTTATCATTGAAGTTAGAGAATCATCAGTCGTTGAACTGATAAGTATACAAAAAAATTCTGAAACTATCGATGATGATGATGAACCATGACAACCCAAAATGTGAAGTTTGCAAAATTTGTATGATTCGACAAATGAGGTACACCTTGTATGTCTTTTGGCAGATGCTGAAAATATATGCTTTGAAGACGCGATGCGAGACAAGAAGTGGCAAATTGCCATGGATGAGGAGATTAAAGCAATTGACCACAACAAGACATGGGAGCTATAACAGAATTGCCAGAGGGCCAACCCATTCATGTGAGTGGGTATTCAAGAAAAAGATGAATGCTTAAGGCGAGATAAAGCAGTACAAGGCGCGACTTGTTGCAAAGGGATACAAACAAAAGGAGGGAATCAACTATGATGAGGTGTGTGCTCCCATTTTAAGAATTAAGACAATTTAATTGCTCATTTCTCAAATGGCTCAATTTAAATGGCCGATATTTCAAATGGATGTCAAGTTGGCATTCTTGAATGGTGTGCTTGAAGAAGAACTCTACATCGAACAACCACCCAGGTACATGAAAATCGGAGAAGAGAAGAAGGTGCTAAAATTGAAAGAAGGCACTTTACGAGTTGAAGCAAGCACCACGGGCATGGAATACTCGTATCGATACATATTTTAAGGAGAACGAGTTCAAGCAATGTCCTTACGAGTATGTCATTTACACAAAGAAGAGTGAAAATAACATAATATTTGTTGCTCTTGTCGATGATCTCATTTTTATGGGTAAAAATGATGAGATGATAGAAGAGTTTAAGGGCACAATGATACAAAAATTTGAGATGACAAATTTGGGATTGATGAAGTTTTTCCTTGATTTGGAGGTTAGATTAGAAGAGACGATTATTTTTTTATCACGGGAGACATATGCAAAAGAGATTTTGAAGAAGTACAAGATGGAAAATTGCAACCCGGTATCAATACCAATGGAACCAGGTGCAAAACTCTCGAAGTTCGATGGAGGAGAATGTGTCGATGCGAGTAGTATTGGAGTTTGGTAGGAAGCCTTTGCTATCTCACATGCACAAGGTTGGATCTTTCATTAAGTGTCGGCATTATAAGTCGGTTCATGGAGAAGTAGGATTACTAACATTGGAAAGCATTGAAGTGAGTCCTACGGTACACCCAAGGTACTATTTCACTCGGGTTGTTGTACTCAAAAGAAGAAGATTACAAGTTGGTTGGATACTCTAACAACGATTGATGTGGAGACATAGACAATCAAAAAACTACATCGAGATATGAATTCTTTATGGGCAACACAACATTTTCTTGGCTTTCAAAGAAGCACCGATCGTTATGCTATTGATGTGTGAAACTTGATATGTGGCAACATCTTGGGTGTATGTCATGCGATGTGGTTTAGAAACTTGTTGAGCAAGATAGAGCTAAAGCAACTAGGTGCAACCTGATTCAAGTTGACAACAAATCAACAATTAAGTTAGAAAAGAACCGAGTGAACCATGAAAGAAGAAAACACATTGACGTTCATTTTCACTTTATCCGTGATCATGTGAAGAAAGGAAGTGCGAAATTGGTGCATGTGGCAAGTCAGGATTTAGTTGCAAATATCTTCACAAAACCGCTACCGAAAGTACTTTTCGACAAATACAAGAAGATTATTGACATGATGGATGGTATAAACATTTAAGTTTATGGGAGAGTTTTGTTGAATAAACTTTAAATGCTATTTTGTTGGTTTTAAATTTAGAAGTTAGTGGAAAATAAAAGAATGAGAATTTTGATAGATGAAAGACCAAGAGTTGTTAGTGGAGTTTTATTTCCATAAGAAGGTTTTATTATTTTCTGTTTTAGAAAAGCTTGTTATTATCTATAAATAGGTTGTTTTTTAAATGGTAAGAGACACAACGAAAAAGATAGAGTGTGCGTGTTAACTTTTACCAACTTGATTGCTTTTTTACACTCTTATCATGTTCAATTATAAATTTTAGATTATTCAAGTTTAATTAAAGTTAGATTAATTTCTTTCAAATAATTCAATTAAATTTAATGAGGTAGGATTATTATCATTTATTTAGTAACGCAATAATCTTTTTTATAAGTTAATTACAGTAGTTATCACATGTATAAAGTATATTAATATAATTGCTTAAAAAAATAATATTCACCAACACAAAATTATTTTTCATGATACAACTATTAAATAATTAACATTTTGTCTGTATTTATTCATGTAATTGGGTTGCATTGGATTTATTGGTTTCAAATTGATGAATAACAAAAATCCCAAACGCAAGGTTGAACAGATTCATGGTTTAACTTGCTTATACCTAATATAACTTAAGGTAACTACCAAATGTAATTAACTGGGTTGAAGAGATTTATGGTTTAAGTGCAACTTGGTTATAAATAATATAACATGTTGTGATACAACAGGAATAGACAGGTGCATGGTGAAATGATTAGAAGTATAATGAATCAAAAATCACTTTTTAATGATCTGTAGAAAAATCTCATTCCATGTATCTATAGGCCCTGGCAAGCACCAATGAACACAATCATTTTGCACATGTTCTGGGACCCCATTAGCAAATGGGAAGGGATTCATATAAGGACCAGGGTGACCATCTGGTCTCAACAATGCCAACTTTGTCACATCAAGTATATCTAATCTAAACCCTCCAAATTCACTGGCTTTTGCCTTTGCATTCTCCACTTCTTCTATCTCAATCTTTCTGATCTCACCATCCATACCTTCAACTTCCTTCTCCTCCTTCTTATAAGGCTTAGTCTTCAAACAAGTTCCAGCCTTATTCCAATCACCCTCAAAATGAGCAGGTGAAAATGTCTTCACAATCACATCAACTTCACTCTTTCCTTTACTCCTCTTTCTCTCAATTATGCTACTCAGAGTAGTCCTCAAAACCTTCCTTAATGGAACATAAAAATCCATCTGGGTGTGATTAAGATCAGGACAATTTAGGCTTCCTATAACCAAACCATCCTCGTAGTAAACAGAAGGAAGCAAAAACCAATGCCCATATGACACTACAATCATGTCAAACCACTCTATATCCCTTGCCCACCTCTCATTAACATGATCCAAATACATGGTGTTGTAATAAGGCCCTTCATTTGATCTTTCAACCCCTTGCACAAGAAAAGGTGACCAATACAAGGACAAGTTTGCATTGTGAGAAGGGAAGTGCCAACGACGAAATTTGTTGTCGTTGGCACTTTTGTAGACAAGGTTTGGGGTTGAAACAGTGGCTAACATGCAAAGAAGAGACTCAAGTTGGTTCCTAGCCAAAGAGTCCCCAACAAATGCTATGTGTTTGTTCTGAACTAGTTGGAGAAAAGTGAGAGGTTCAAACCTTGGAAGATTGCATTCATTGGGCTTCCATCTCCAATAGAGATAGCCCATGTCAGGCCTTCCATTAGAGATGCATTTCTCACTCTCTTTTATTGTACCACATGTAGTTGCATTGTATAAAGGACCACTTTTGTCATGAACCCAATCACCATTAGAGTAGTCACATGAGTGATGGTAAACTTTGTCCTTTTCTGCCAAAACCAAAGATGAAACAAAATCAAGTCTAGTCAACTACCATCTCACTAATCCAACTAACTAATGACAATTATGAGCAAGTTAAAATCACAATCCTCCCCAATCCAACTAACCTTTCTCTCTGTTACTCCAAAAATATTTTAAATATTATTTTTTTGTAATTTTTCAATTAAAATTTAATTCTGATTAGAGAAGAGTTTGTTGGTACCTTTTATTTTAAAAAAAATGAAAAAAGTATGTTTTTTTATGTGCTTGTTATTTTTTGTTTTTTTTTTAAATCTACCCATTTCATAAATAAGCGATTTTTAAGAAAACAATTATATCATAAGCACTTAATTCTAAATTTAACCCAACTAACCCTAAAAGAATAATACTCAAAACTCCTAAAAAACTGTATTAGGTTGTTTCTTAGAGTGCAATAAAATAAACCATAATGTTGGTGCAACTTACAGGATGCAAGACAATCCAAAACAAAACCTCAAGCAATTCTATAGTTTTAAGAGAATGCAGTTCATGCACATACCTGTAGAAAAAGGAGATGATGAAGGCAGAGGAGGAGGAGGAGAAGAAAAAGAAGAATGGTAGGTGGTGGTGGTGGAATGTTGAGTAAGGGAAAGAAGGTAGAGGTATGTGCAAAGCAGAGTTGCAGGAACCAGAACATAGAAAGTGGAGAAAACAAATCTGTTTGTGAAAAAAACCAATCTATCTTTAAGCAACAGTGTGGTTCCCATTTTTCATAGCCTTCTTTTCTTTCTTTGTTTCCTCCCTTCCTTCAGCTCCTGATGACTGTTTTCTGGTGTTGTCGGTTGAGAAGAATGAAGAGAAAAAACAACTTCACACTGTGAAAGTCATCAAAGAAAGAAAAGGGATCCATGATTTTGTAGTTTCCTCTGTCTTCAAATTTCTTTTGGCATTTTACACACATCAGATGGCTATTCAATCATTGTCCGGCCTTATTTAATGCAGAGATGATAGATGATAAGGTGAGAGAACATGCAATAAACGTTGGAAAATAAATTAACATTATTGTGAACGAACGTTGTTGTTATTTTTCTCTTCATTGTTTGGTCCCTACTCTGCTTTTTTACTTTTGTGGAACTGGTACTTTATTCTGTCGGTTTTGGAAAACCTGAACTACCGTGACTTATTAATCTTTCTATTGCTCAAACTAAAGAGAGATCCATAGTTGATAAATAGGACATGAACTTGGATCACGGTTTCCTGTTTGAAAACAGGTTGTAAAGGACAAATTCATAACTCCTTTCTTCAATTTCAAAATCACTTTTGTGTTTCATTGTTTAATTTCAAAAGCACTTTTTTCTTTTCAATTTTACTGTTTTTAACGGTTTTCTCTGGTCTCATCTGGTAAAACCTTATATTTACTGAGAAGGTTACGGATATTTTTACATCCATAAAAAAGTACACATTTCGTAACTTAAAATAATAATATTTACTTTATTTTTTAATTTAAATTTTTAATATATCTTATTATATTATTCAGTGGATTTAATTTTGTTAGGAGTGTCCAAGTATTATTTTTCTGATAAGTTTTTAAACCCCCGCTGAAATAGGTCAATATCAACGGAAAGTATAAATTTTTTTAAATAACAAGTGCATCAAAAAGGAGAAAAAATATCTTATTCTTTCTTTTCCCAGTTCTATGTTTTTGGGTATAGGTGGCGTCTTGAATCAGGATAGGATTTTTTTTCTTTTTCACTACCTTTTATTATGTAAATTAATTTGACAATTGCTTTTCATAATAATGATGAGGGATTAATCTTAATCTTATATTTGAGTTTAATGATGAGGGATGTATGTTTTTTTTCCTGCTAGGAAGATGAGACCTATATAACTATTGAGAAGCTTTGTCTTCTTTCTTCTTGTCAAGCGGTCAGTCTATGCTTCCTTTTCCAAACTTCTTGTTACTCCTTCCAATCTCAATTGCTCGACCACTCAGTCTTTTAGAGAATACCGAATGGGGGTACCTGCAGAAGGCACTCCGACGTTCAAGTCATCAAAGACGATTCAGTACTCGGTTGTCATAACACAGTAATAAATGACGTACCTGCTTCTTAGAATGTGCGCTATTTATATTATTTTAATGGGTCTACCTTGTTGGGTCAGATTAGTGAGGTGGATTATGCTTAGAGGTGTATTACCTAGTTCTTAATGATGGCTTAGCTTCATTGACCTTGGTTGAAAATAATTGAACCGAAGGTGTCGGTCAGTCCACACGGGCGTGGGACATTCGGTCGGCTCGATTGTGGGAGCCGAGATATGATATTGATCGTTCGATCCATACCAGTACACTTGTCCCTCATGCTTGAGGATAACTTCATTCGAAGAGTCTTGGATGTCAGGTGTCGATCATGCTTTTGAGTTTATTGTGACTGTTGGAGTTCCCGATGCCTGATGTGACTTCACGCGGTACCTGGGCACGTGATATGATGCACATTGATGAGGGGCTTTTGAGCGCGAAGCGTTGGGAGCCGTTGGATCTGAAGGATCTAATGGTTGAGATCGTTGTGACACTTCGTCTTCCAAGACCATTGGAGGTTATAAATAGCAGACCCAAAAGTGCCGAGATACTATGTTATCTCTCTAATATTTGCTCTGAGACCCGAGCGTTCTCTCGTCTTCATACTGTGTTTCGGTGTTTCGGCTTTTCATAAGGTTACTTATGTTTTCCTTGTCTCGGCTTACTTCTTCTTCTTCGGCTCCCCCTTCTCGTCTTCCCGTGCGTCCCTCTTCTTCTTCATCTTCGTCTTCGTCTTCTGGTTCTTCTAGGACTGATTCCTTATCGGTCAGTGGGGTTGAGGTATTGCACCCTGTAGAGGTGGTTAGGGGAGACGATCTGGTCAATGTTGTCGATCGGTTGGGCTTCCTTGAGCAAGTCATCTCTCGGGCGGAGTTTGACTGGGCAGATCCCAAGGTAACTAGGATCGCCTCCGTCTACTTAATCGAGGACTCTATCACCAAGTTTTTAGGGAGGTATCCGGTTCTGAAGGCGAATGCTCGCTCGAGTTTCTTAAGTGTTGAACCCTATCTGCCGACCAAGAACGTGTGTATGAGTCGGTTTGCCACCAGTCCGTCTTTCTTCGATATGTACTCGTGTCTTTTTTCAGACGTTTCTCTTCCTTTTGATAGTTTCATGATGGGTGTCCTTCGGACGCTCAACGTGGCGCCTTCCCAACTTCACCCGAATATCTAGGCATCCATTCAGGCCTTTCGCCTGATATGTGATGTCCTACGTTTGCACCCTAGTCCTTCTTGTTTCCTCAGTTATTATACTTCTCACCCAGCCAACCCTGTTCTATGGCACTCACTGATCAGACGGTCGAGTAATGTCATTTTCAATTCCTTCGCTACCTCTTATAAAAAATTCAAAGAAAGATTTTTCAAAGTTGGTATTCGGCCGGAGGCGACATCGTATTTCTTTGATGAAACCGGTCGGTCGAGGTTTCCCTTGTATTGGACCAAGAAGCCTCGTGACTTCAAAGAGTGGCATCGGTCGACCGTGGGTGCCGAGGAGCTAGAGATTCTCTTGCTCTTCAATATGCTCCCAAGGAAGCTTCCTACGCGAAAGTTGGTTGGCGTGTATGCGAAGTCATCGTGTTGGGCGACCATTAAGGTTATGCTAGTTTCATTTAACGTCGGTCGATATTTTTTGTTTCTGACTAACACTTTGCTTTTCTTTGTAGAACTCATGGATCATGATGTTCCCTAGGCGAGCGGCATGCTCGATGCTTTCAGGAATAGGGTCGCCCAACAAAAGGGTCGGCCTAGCATCGAAACCCTGGATGTCGGGAAGGGGTCGATCGGTCATGCTGGCCCTTCTTAAAATTCAAAGAAGAGGCCGAGAGAGCCGAGTAACATAGCTACAACCACACGCCTCTTCCTCCTCATTGAACCCTAATTGATGTTGACTCGCCTCTAGCGGACGAGTTCAACCAACCGATCGCCCCTCTCGCAGTCGAACGCGCCATGGAGGTCACCATGTCACCCTTGGCGGTGCTGGGGGGTGACATGCAATTTTCACGAGGGGTGAAGTTGCGCTGCTCGAGCCGACCCGGGAGGTCATTCAGGTCGTTCCGACGGCGGACTTGCTGAAGGCGTCGAGATGTTGTGTCGCGCCTTTGTCATTGTCCAACTAGGGTCTTAGGACCGAGACAACCATGCCGAGGTGATATCCCGGATGCAGCACGAGCTTCGATCCTGAGAACGAAGTGTTCGAGGGTCAGATCCTGCCAAGGGCGAAGGTGAAAGCGTTGACAGTCGCGGTAAAGGAGCAGCCTGCACCGACCGGGGGAGCTGAAGGTGAAGACCAGTAGGACTAGGTTTTCAGTTTTTGTTCCCTTCGGGCCGGGTGTGGCCTTTCTGTACTTCTTCCTCCAAGGCTGGGGTGTGGCCTTCCCCACATCTCTTATTAATGAATCGGTCGTTTCTTTGAATATTGTTAATGTTCGGTCGGGTAATTAATTGATTAAAGAAAATTGAACAAGTCAAGCTAACGGTCGGTGACTTATCTGAATAATAAAAAATTGAACCAGTTAAATAAGCAGTCGGACTTCGCTCGTAATTCTTTTAAGGTTTAGGCTTGGTTTTGATGTAACCAGTTGTAAGGTGCCAGCAGGGTATGCCTACTAAGGCTTCATCCAGACCGAATCGAATGTATAGGTCGTCGACAGGGTATGCCTATTGAGGTTTCATCTAGACTGAACCAAGTTTGTGAGGTATCGGCAGGGTATGCCTATTAAGGCTTCATCCAAACTGAACCGAACTGCGAGGTGTCAGCAGGGTATGACTGTTAAGGCTTCATCCAGACTGAAACAAGTTTGTGGGGGTATGGGCAAGGTATTCCTGTTAAGGCTTCATCCAGACCGAACCGATGTAAAACCCTACAAGTTCTTATGGCTTAGTGAAAAGGGAGAAATAGTTGTTAATAAACAAGTGCTCATAGCCTTCTCAATTGGAAAATATAAAGATGAGGTCTTGTGTGATGTTGTGTCAATGGAAGCCACCCACATTCTATTAGGAAGGCCATGTCAATTTGATAGAAAAAATTTACATGATGGTCTTACTAATAAAATTTCTTTACCTTCCAAGGGCATAAGATCATATTGAAATCTCTCAATCCAAAAGAAGTACATGAAGACCAAGTTAAAAAGAAAGAGAAGAGAGAAAATGAAAAAATGAGCGAAATGAAAAAAAAAAAGTGTTAAGAAAAGTCTTCTCATCTCCTCCAAAGAGGTAAACAAGGTAGCTCACAAGGCTCTCTTTATAGCCTATCCTAGGAAAAACCTATAGAATGAGTCAGCGGTAGATAGTTCTAAATGTTTGGATCCTTTGGTAAAGGAGTATCAAGATGTATCCAAGAGCCTCCCAAAGGATTACCTCCTATAAGGGGCATTGAACAACAAATTGGTTTCATATTCAGGGCTTCTTTACCAAATAGACCAGCATATAGAACCAATCCAACCGAGGCAAACACAAATTCAACAACAAGTTGAGGAGTTAATAGCTAAGGGATGGGTCCAAGATACCATGACTTCTTGTGCTATGCATGTGATTCCCTTCCCTAAAAAGGATGGGAATTGGAGGATGTGTATGGATTGTCGCGCAATAAATAACTTAACCATCAAGTATAGGCATCTCATTCCTAGATTAGATGACTTGTTGGATGAGTTACATGGGTCTCAAATCTTCACCAAAATTGATCTTGAAAGTGGGTATAATCAAATCTGGATTAAACCGGGAGATGAATAGAAAACTGCTTTTAAGACCAAATTTGGGTTGTATGAGTGGTTAGTCATGCCCTTTGGCTTAACCAATGCTCTAAGCACCTTCATGTGACTTATGCATCATGTTTAAAACCTTTTATAGGCAAGTTTGTATTAGTCTACTTTGATGACATCCTTATCTATAGCTTGACCATAAAAGACCATAAAGAGCATGTTAGGCAAGTCCTAGAAACCTTTAGGAAGGAGAAGTTGTATGCCAATTCGGAAAAAATGTGTCTTTGCCATAGATCATATAGAGTTCTTAGGGTTTGTTGTGAGTTCCAAAGGGGTGCATGTTGATGAGCAAAAGGTGGAAACAATTAGAAATTGGCCTACACCCACCAATATTAGTGAAGTGCGAAGCTTTCATGGATTAGCTAGTTTATATAGGTGATTTTTTAAAGACTTTAGTACTATTGTTGCACCTCTCAATGAGATAGTAAAGAAGGATGTAGTGTTCAAATGGAGCCAATAACAAGCAAATGCTTTTGAAACCTTGAAAGACAAATGAACCAAGGCACCCATTTTAACACTTCCCAACTTTACTAAGATATTTGAGATTGAGTGTGATGCCTCTAACATAGGCATTGTGGCTATCCTCCTTCAAGAGGGTCATCCCATAGCTTATTTTAGTGAGAAACTCAAGGAAAGTCACCTCAATTACTCCACCTATGACAAAGAGCTTTATGCTCTTGTTAGGGCCTTGCAAAATTGGCAAGACTAACTTTTTCCAAAATAGTTTGTGATACATAGTGATCATGAATCTCTTAAATATTTGAAAGGCCAAAACAAGCTTAACAAGAGACATGCCAAATGGGTATAGTTTATTGAGCAATTTCCTTATGTGATCAAACATAAGCAAGGCAAGTCTAATGTGGTGGCATATGCTCTTTCTAGAAGACACACCTTGCTTAATGTTTTGGACACTCAATACTTGGGGTTTGATCACATCAAGGAAATTTACAAAGATGACCTTGACTTTTCTCTCATGTTTCAAGAGTGCTCAAAGGGTGGCCACAAAGACTTTTTCATGCATGACGGTTTTCTCTTTAAAGGGAAAAGACTTTGTGTGCCCTAAGGGTCTTTGAGACAATCTCTTGCTAGAGAGGCATATGAAGGTGGTTTAATGGGACATTTAGGGGTAGCGAAAACCTTAGATACATTGCATGAGCATTTCTTTTGGCCCCACGTGCACAAATTCGTAGATAGCTTCTGTGATAAGTGCATAGCATGTAGGAAGGCTATGTCTAAGGTGCAACCCCATAGTTTATATACCCCTCTTCTCATCCCGAACATGCCTTGGATAGACATCTCTATGAATTTCATTTTAGGTCTTCCTAAGACATTTAAAGGTATGGATTCTATCTTTATGGTAGTGGATCGCTTTTCTGAAATGACCCATTTTATTTCATGCCACAAAGTAGATGATGCTTGTTATATTACAAATCTATTCTTTAAGGAAGTTCTTAGATTGCATGGGTTTCCTATAAGTATAGTATCTGACAGAGACTCTAAGTTCTTAAGTCACTTCTGGAAGACATTATGAGGAAAACTTGGCACTAAACTCTTGTTTTCTACTACTTGTCATCCCCAAAATGATGGTTAGACAAAAGTGGTCAATAGAAATTTGGCCCAAAGGAAATCCAAACTCCTACCACGTGGTGATGGTCCTTTCTAAATCATCAAAAAGATCAATGACTATGCTTATGAGTTAGATTTACCTTACACGTATCTAGGGAGTCATTCTTTTAATGTTACTGATCTAACTCCTTTCTCTGCAGGTGTTGCAAATTCATGGACGAATTCTCTCTCACTTGAAGAGCACGATGAAGACCTGCGAGATAGAGCATCCCCTGACCAAGCCCAACCCTCTAGAAGGATGACCCGGAGCATGAAACAAGATCCAAGGCTAGGTCATGACCCACCACTAGCTAGTGCTTCAGAGCCCATCATTCCTTAGAGGATCACCAGGAGTATAGCCCAAGCCATGGGAGTTGAGCACCAGCTAGTCTCTCTGTTTTTAATTTTAGTAGAGCAGGGTCCATTTAGAATAATAGGGGGTGTATTTATCATGTTAGCTTGTGCCTAGTCCACTAGGATTAGAAGGTAGCCCTAACTTCTTGAAGGTAGGACTAAGGGTCAGCATTGACCTAGGTCAAACCCTTAGGTCGCCCCTCTCATATCCCTTTTTCTACCCCTCACCCACCTTGCCCACCAAGGCACTCATTCCTATAAATAGGGTGCCTTGCCTCATGTATTTTTACTTGATTTTGAATATAGTAAAGAAACTCTGCTTGAGTGATTAGTGAGCTTTGTCTCCTAAATGAATTGGGGTCTTATCTTGACTGTGTGAGCATTTCAAGTGATGACTCTTCCTCACATATCTTGGAGTTTCCCACCCTCCAAGTGGCGTGTTCATCTTTCCCAATCTCCATAAGCTTTCTTCATCTCATCTTTTCCATTCCTTTCCATTTCGCCTTTTACTTTCTTCATTATGTTCTTGTTTGTGTCTTTTTCTATTCAGTCATCTTCTTCATTCCTTGCTTAATTTTATGCTCTTTAATTTTCGCCCTTGCATCATCCACACCATATTATTTTCTTTTTCTCTTTGCTCTTCTGAAGTGAACCTTCACACTTACTTAATCACTTGGTTAAGTTCGTGTCCAGTGGAAATCTTCTTAGGGTTCTCACCTTAAATTGCTAATTCAAAAATCATAAACAAGAGCAACCAATTAAAATGTGCAATCCTAAAAATCAACTCACTTCAAGTTTCAAGGTTTGAGAGGGTGTTGGTGTCAATTTCTATATGCTTTACTAACGAAGATTCCTCACTCAATAAAAGAAGGAAGTTATGGGTTGCACACTTGTGACTGGAGAAAAACCTTTCATCACAATTGTAACACAAACCAACAACCCTACGTTCTTGATGTTGGGCTGATGTCAGCTTTTTTATAGGAATGGAAGGAGTGCAAGGGGAAGTGTAGAAGTGGAAGTAGAAAGGCGTGGTGGAGGTAACAAATGAGTGGACGGTTGGGGTAAAGTGGGTGAAAACTGTAATGGACGTTTGGAATAAGTAATTTTAGATTCCATAAGCTTGGCTAGTTCAATAGCCTGTGTCATGGATGTTGAACCAAGTGGTGTTCAATGTTTTGAAGAATCCAAATCCTTTGAAGGATGTTGAAGCCTCTGCTTTGCTTGTTATTGCTGTGCTGGTTTAAGCTTTGTTCTGGGGTAGTTTATATGTTGTAATCCACCCTTGTATTAAATCTCAAGCAATTAGCATCTCAATCTTTATGAAAGTAAAATGTTTTTCAAACTAAGTTG
>Ga0123342_1006396_pt1 | contig 16356 bp, 10 predicted proteins | sample Turbeawhitnodule_FD_89960 | JGI IMG/M metagenome (GOLD analysis project Ga0123342, IMG submission 89960) | Root nodule microbial communities of legume samples collected from Mexico - Turtle bean Mexico white nodule | ecosystem: Host-associated > Plants > Roots > Nodule | place: Mexico: Nepantla... | reverse complement strand
TTAAAATATTGATTTATCGTATTAAAGATGAGACAAGAAAAAGACCATAACTGAAAACAAATCAATGAATTATTTAATAAATTCTAACTAAAGATGTCATAGCTAAAATTAAGTTGATGATGACCTAACTAAACTTGAACCACTTCTAATAAAATTAAAAATATTTAATTATGAAAATATAGTTAAATTGATTTTATTTCATAAGATATTAATAAAAAGATTTCATGAATTTTGAAAAAAAAAGATGCATATAATATTTCGTAGCCGGGAGTCAAAGCCAGAATTCATCATTGAATTTTTCCAGGCGTGGTACTGCGGACGATATGATTGTAAAGTAACCCTAATAAATAAATAATGCATAAATTAGAAGTAAACAAATGAATTTAATCCAATTTATTTTTATTATATTTAATTAAATATATGAAATGAATTTAGTTTTGGATGAACTAATAAATGACTATAGATATTGTTTCAATCAAGGTTAAAATAATGATTTCTCTATTAAAGATGAGACAAGAAAAAGACCATAACTGAAACCAAATCAATGAATTATTTAATAAATTCTAACTAAAGATGTTATAGCTAAAATTAAGTTGATGATGTTCTAACTAAACCTGATCCAATTCTAATAAAATTCAAAATATTTAATTATGAAAATATAGTTAAATGAATTTTATTCCATAAGATATTAATAAAAGGATTTCATGAATTTTGAAAAAAAATGATGCATATAATAATCCGCAGCCGGGAGTCGAATCCAAAATTCATCATTGAATTTTTCCAGGTGTGCTACTACAGACCATATGATTGCAAAGTAACCCTAATAAATAAATAATGCATCAATTAGAAGTAAACAAATGAATTTGATCCAATTTATTTTTATTATATTTAAATAAATATATGAAATGAATTTAGTTTTGGATGAACTAATAAATGACTAAAGATATTGTTTCAATCAAGGTTAAAATAATGATTTATCTATTAAAGATGAGAGAAGAAAAAGACCATAACTGAAACCAAATCAATGAATTATTTAATAAATTCTAACTAAAGATGTCATAGATAAAATTAAGTTGATGATCTCCTAACTAAACTTGAACCACTTCTAATAAAATTAAAAATATTTAATTATGAAAATATAGTTAAATTCATTTTATTTCATAAGTTATTAATAAAAAGATTTCATGAATTTGTAAAAAAAAATGATGCATATAATATTCCACAGCCGTAAGTCGAACCCGGAATTCATCATTAAATTCGTCCAGGTGTTCTACTGCGAACGATATGATTGCATAGTAACCCTAATAAATAAATAATGCATCAATTAGAAGAAACAAATGAATTTAATCCAATTTATTTTTATTATATTTAAATAAATATATGTAATGAATTTAGTTTTGGATGAACTAATAAATGACTAAAGATATTGTTTCAATCAAGGTTAAAATAATGATTTCTCTAATGGAATAAAATTCATTTTATTCCATTTGATATTCATAAAAGGATTTCATGAATTTTGAAAAAAATGATGAATATAATATTCCGCTGCCGGGAGTCAAACCCGGAATTCATCATTGAATTTTTTCAGGTATGCTACTTCAGACGATATGATTACAAAGTAACCCTTATAAATAAATAATGCATCAATTAGAAGTAAGCAAATGAATTTAATCCAATTTATTTTTATTATATTTAAGTAAATATATGAAATGAATGTAGTTTTAGATGAACTAATAAACGAGTTGTATAAGTAATAGTAATATCTAATGGTTGTGGAAAATAGTTACATATTGAATCCAATAACTTATTCCAATAGGTTAGAGAATAAGGTTTCCCTATATTCAAAGGGAGGGGGATTGACGTTTGTGTTAATAATTTAGCTATGTTAGCCTTTTTTTAAATTGTGATAGAGATTTTTATTTTAAATAAAAACTTTTTTATATTAAATATTATTATTCAATTTCACATCTCAGTTATACTAACACTGAAATAACAACAATAATTTATTATCACATAAAAAAATATATTAATAATATGATAAAAAAATCTTTAATACATTGGGATAATGGAGAAATGTTCTTCATCATATCAGTATTTTTCATCGTTATTTAATCATAATAATAATTTTTTTTTTATGTTTTTAGCCTTATTTGCTAGTTAGAGCATGGACACAAAAGGTAAGAGGAATACCTGAAACGTGATGCTTTTATTGGAAACTCTGTAAACTCTTTTTTTTTTTTTCATTTCATTGAATGATCTGAGATCTGAAAAGGCCTTTATGGATGTCCAGGACAAACTGGACTGGAATAAAGTGGCCCAGTCCTAAGATGTGCAATGGCTGTTTCTTCCTGCACCTCCATATATTCTTCTCCCACCTCCTTATATTTTCATATTTCCAAAAATACCCCTCTGTAATATTCCCGATTATGTAATCCGGAAGTCTTTTTTTAAATTCATAATTAACTTCCGGATTACATAATCCGGAAGTATTTTTTCAGATGCAGGATTAGTTTACGAATCATGTAATCCGGAAGTCTTTTTCAGCTTATGGATTACATAATCCGGAAGTCTCTTTTAAATGCATGTATGGATTACATAATCCGAAAGCTATTTTATGGGGGTGGCACATGAAGGTTAAAAAGGTATTTTCATGTTGTGTATGGAGGTACCAGAAGAACCTATGGAGGTGCAGGAAGAAACAGTCATGTGAAATATACTAAATTGGACTTCCATACAATTGTAAAAAATAAAATAAGATATAATAAAAAAATTAACTTAAAAAAGTATTTATAACATTTTAAAAACGTAAAAAATAAAGAGTTGAGTTTAAGTATTAGATATAGAATTACATTAAATACTTAAAAAGAATATTTTATTATTTTAAAAAATATTGTTGAAAATCTTATGAATTAATTAAAATATTTTATAATATATAAGTAGATGTAAAATAAAATGAATTAATTTAATTTTATAATGTTGTACATGTCTTATAAGATATGGTTTAATTTAAGTTTGAAGTTGATGGTGATTTTATGGAATAGATATGATGGTGTGTGAGACAGAAGGGAAGCACAAAAAGAGAAGAATATAATATCTCTCCCTTACTTTTTTCATGGTGGGAATGGAAATAATGAAGACAACAAAACCAGATCGATCTCTCTCACGTGAATGTGCATAACCTATCGTTCACTTTTTATGTCGTTTCTCTGTACTTCACTACTCGAATTCATCATGCTCCCCTCCGTTAACTTACTTTTCATATCATTTTCTATTTCTTTTCTACTTTGCGTTTTCTAATTCTCATTCTCCTAATCACTAAAATGCCGACAACCCACAAACATTATAGCCCCAATACTTAGTGTCATATCTTTCTATTGGCTCTTTTGGTCATCAAGCACCCCTTCTTGCTAATGGAAACACACATTTCTTGTCAATCTTACAAGTTTGAAGTAGCCTTTTTCAATGGGTCAAGACCTTAATTAATTACAACAATGTTTTAAAATCATTTGTTCTCTCCAAATCTTCAAATCAAACTCTCGTACCTTAAGTAATTATCAGAATAAATTATATCAAAAAATTAATTTTGAAATCTAATTTAATTTTATAAAATACCGAAAGTAAATTTAGACATAATTTAACTTTATAAAATTAATTATAAAATTAATTATAAAATAAAATGCACACACATTTATAAATTAATTATGTTCTAGCCAATTTAAGATCGGTCGGAATACGGGTGAACTCCTAGTGATCTCCTTTCAAGCTTTAGTGATTCAGCCTCTAGGAAATGAGGGAGCTCCACTTGCGATGACACTCAAGTCAAGTCAGTAAGAACATCAAATATAATGAGTATAATATAAAATATGAATTGAAATTACTCACTGTGTTGTGTATTAAATTAAATATGAGATTATCCTTTCTGTAGAAAGTATATATAGATTGAATTATAACCTCTACACTTTTAGTTATGATTATGTCTTAATTGAGTGATTTAGGCTAATTGACTGAAGTATCTTGATTTGTGCTCCCTCATAATATTAGATACATAGATCGGGAAACGGTTCATAAATGACCAAATCCATGAACTAACAAATTATAAAATGAAATCTACACATATTTATATATAATATAAAGTGTAATTAAACATTGAATTTTTAACAGATTAATATATTAATTAATACATAAGAGTAGGCTTTGTGATATATAAGTGGGGATGACCCACAATGAAAGAAATATAAGCTTAGGTCGGCCAAGATAGGTAATCTTTGGAAGCGAATGATTATGTCCAATATATTTCTTCTGATTTTCTTCAGTTCATCAAACCAAATACTCTTCAATTCCAAATACCAACAAATTATATCACTTTAACGTGGAAATGCTCCCCACTTTTAATACCTTCCTCGTGTAACTTTGTTCTTCCTATAGAAAGTTGGGAGGCATAAGGATGAAAGTTATTTGGATAAAAGAAAGTGAGCAAAGTTCTTTGGATTAAAAAAAAATCAAAGTTGTGTCTCCTCCACTTAATCAATCATCCTTTAGGTTGTGTGAAAGAGATTACGTGACAGTTGGAGTGTGCTTCTGTATCAAAGAACTGTTGGGTTAAGGGCGAAGGTCCCACGTGTTAGCCATGGTCTTTACATGATGAAAAGATGGGTAGAAAAGTTCAGGTCATAGCAGATAGTGTATAGAGATACGTAATTTGTCTCAACAAAATCAATCACATCATCATGTTATATGTCAATCCGTTTCTTCAATTCCTTTTTGATGATTCATCTTAATGCTTTCCAACCCTTATCCTTTTACCTTAATTAGCATCGCAACAATACATGTTTCAAAACGTTCACCCTTGTACCGTCCCGGTCCAGTTGGATAAATACCGTTTCGGCTCAGATGGGAGAGGATTCTCGTCCTGGTCCAGATGAGGATGTGTCTAGTCCATAACAAAAGGAGATGTTTGGTGGACGAATTCTTTCAAAAAAATCAAAATTTACTTCCTAGCATAATTCATTAAAAATATTGAAAGTTTATTATCGTCAAATCATCTTATTTCGCACAATTATATCTTGTCAATCAATGATATTATTATGTAATTCATATAATTTACTGATATTTGATTTTTTGTTAGATGATATTCTGATTCTTTACACGAAATTATGATTTTGTTATATGATACTATCATTAAATATAATTATGTTTCGATATATCAATTATTCAAATTCATGAAGACTTACAAATAGACTACCACACTCAGGGAGTAATCTCAATTTATATTTTTACAATATTTTCACTTTATACACTACATTGTTATGCTTTCAGGTGCAGGTAGAATCTCTCCTCTCTGAGTCGATAAACCAAGCTTGCAAGAATAGATCATGTGACAATCTCGAAAGCCACTTGATATAGTCTTAGTGAGAATAACTCCTAAAAAATTTAAAACACATGTTAATAGTTTTATGTTTATATTTGTCATCATTAAACATATAATATAGGTGTAATAATTAATATTTTGTATAATTAAAATGAGATTATATATAATAAGTTGTATTTGTGAGTTGCTAATAATGTTTAAGCATCCAACATGCTTATATATAAAAAAAACAAAAATATTCCACAACTTTTCTATTATATTGATAATGGATTGATAAAGGAAATAAATGAAGCATAAAGAGATTTAATTGATTTATTCGAATTATATTTTGTGGTATATATTTGAATGGTTTATACCTTAAACTTTGAAACTACTATATGGAAATGCAATATTTTAACTATCATTACATACAAATCTAATTTTAAGCAATTAATTAAGTCATTGTGATATCAAAGGAAGAATCATTTGTAGTCTATATAGAATAATTATCATATTTAAAAACCATATATAATGACTCAAGTGAAAAAAACATACATATATATATATACACAAAAATACATACATGGTTGAAATGTGCTAGTTCTACAACAAAGAGAATGAGAGACCGTGAGAGGGCTATGGGGGCTGTAAACTATAGGAGGGAGGAGCATTGGAGGAGAAGCGAGAGACACAAGCAACATCGATCTTCAAGCAAATTCATTACTTTCTTCTTCTCTAACTTCCCGGGTAGCCATGGGGAACTCGACATACTTAAGATTTTTCAGAAGTAGGCAATGGTGAAAGAAGTGTTCATTTTACGTAGGCTTAACAGGTGGGACAAAAAGTTTGGGTTTGTGCGGTTCTTTGAGGTGGAGAATGCGAAAAGATTGGAGAAGGATTTGGACCAAATTTATATAGGCAATGTGAAACTGTATGTTAATATTCCTAGATACAGAAGATCTAAAGTAGAAGACGTATCTGGCCCAACCAGAGAGGTTAGAAGGAAATCTCGTCCTACTCCTTTCATTAACATAAAGGAGGAGGTTTGGAGGGAAAAGAAAGGAAAAGAGGTATGGAAGTTAAAGAAAAGGAAGCAGTCCTTCGCAAAGGTAGTGAGAAATTCTTCACAAGAGAAGTGGAAAAGGTCCTATCGTTGAATCCAAGAAGTAAGTTCTACCGTAGATGGTTAATAGCATGGTTGGTCATATGTCTCCCGATTTGTCCTTTAGTCAGCTTTGTGAAGAATTTATTTAGAGAGGGATAAACATGGTTAGAGTGAGATACATGGGAGATAACTTGGCCCTATTAACTCCATTAGAAGGAGATCAGATGGAAGAGCTAATCAGTCTTAATAAAGAATGGTTCGAGAGTGTTTGTGAGACTATTAATCCTTGGCCAGAGTCCTATGTTGATGGCCATAAAATCATTTGGGTTAGATGTTATGGATTGCCTATCTCGTTAGTAAGGATTGCTTATCCAAAGTGGTTGGAGAAGTGACTTCTTTGGTATCTTTTGATGAGGCATGGGATAATCTCGAATATGCCAGAGTTCAGGCAAGGCTCCTTATATCTGGCAGTGCAAGGCTATCAAAGAAATTTTGAAATAATGATCATGTATTCCATATCAACATCGAAGAGGAAGCTCCTGAGCAAGGAGGAAAAACATGCAAATGCTACTATAAACATTATGCTTCCTCTGATAGTGTCTCTTCAAAGGATTCCATCGAAGAAATCCTTTTCTCGGTAAAAGTTAGTGATGAAAGGGAAGGTAACTATGGAGGGGTGTTATGGAGAGAGGACGACCACAAAGCGGTTGGTTAGAAGCATTTAATGAAAGCGACAAATGGGGGGCTTTTGAAGGAATGTTTGTTTGTGCATGGTAAGAAAGAGTAGAAGAAAGGTTGTTCTCCTTGCACTAATAAAGAAATACGCCTACATGTGATCTTTCTTGAGGAGACAACTTTGTCTGTCCTACGAAAAGTCAACTTAGCTTGCCTGTTGGTCCAAATGACATTGGATAACCTAAAAGAATCTGTTGAGTCTTCTTTTGGCAATGTAGCTAGGCCCACTTCGGGTGAGGCCCATTTACGAGGTAAAAGAGCCCAAACGATCAAGGATGGCAGGGGGATTTGCTAGGGGGCCCAGAACACGAATGCGAGGGGGACTCAGGTGTTGGTGATGGTGGGGCGAAGGACGACATGAGTCATGAAGGAGAACCCAAAAGGTAGAACATGAAGCAATGCCTAATCTGTCGGAACTGGAGGTGGAGCATTCGAAGTCGGTTAATTTGGGTGGATCCTAGAAAAATATAGGCCCTTCAGCAACTGAAGAGGGCCCTTAAACCAGCCTCATCAATCACGGTTTTGGTGAAAATGACAGTGGAAGGGATGGTGCAGAATTGGATATGGGACCCAAATCGGGTGGGGTTCATGAAGCTTGCTTAGAGGATAACTTCAATACCCCATTGCGAGCTCGTAGTTTGTGGACTCTGTGGGAATAGGGGGAGTCAAGTGCGCACTCGAGGTTGAGGTCAAAAGGGGGAGTAGGGTCTCTTCATTTTGGGAACAAATCATCTTCCAGGTTAAGTATCAACTCTAATACTATCTTTGACGGTGACATTTTTAAGTGCAATAGTAGATTACGAAAGGGTGGGAATATAGATGAATCACTCGAAGTGTGGGAGTTGAGCAAACAACTAGGGATGTCTTGTAGTGGGGATAATGAGGAGGTAGTCAAGGAGTTTGCACGTATGGAGAAAAGGGATAAGGAAATTATGAAAAAGTCTCAATATAAGAGGATTGGGGGGGGTACTAAAGCGAGTTATTGTTGAACAAGATGCTTTGATGTATCCAAATCCAAGAGGAAAGCTTGAAGACCTTGCTACTGGGTGTGTGTGCTGTCTAGTTGTTTGAAACTTGTTAATTCACTTCTTAAGATGATCCAAGTTCATTTGAATCTTTAACCTTTTAAAAAGATGTGTTTTCTAAAAAGCTGTCAAAATTTCAACAAGTTGTTTTACCTTAGTAGTTTTTGAAAAAGGTTGAAAGCTGTTTGACTTGGTTGACTTTGCTGTCAAACCAAATCAATCGATTGTTTCGACAAAACAATCGATTGTTTTCCTGAAAACCTTAACAAAATTCTGTTAAGTGGTTTTAATATGTTTTAAATGATCCTAACTAAATTGGCTCCTTTAAATGCTTTTGACCACTTGGTTGGTCTATATAAAGGTGGTTTTACGCTCTTAATCTTGGAGTAAGAGGAAGAGTTTATCAAAACAGTTTTTCCAAGATTTGAAAGAGCTTTGGATCATTCTTAAGTGTGTGGATTATGATTGGGTTGTAATTCTGAACTTTAAGCTTTGTAATACCCAGGTGTATTCTATTTTCTTCTTCCTTGATTACTGTATTTCTGTAGTTGTGTTGCCAAGGAATGTTGTTTGTTCTTGAGGTGTTCAAGATCAACATTCTTGGTGTGGTTTGCCAAAAGTAGTGTGTTTCTTGAGGGGTTCAAGGTCACTACTTTGGTGTGTGATGTGTGTAATCTGGTTTTGATTGCATAGTGGATTACCCAGTAGTTTTTGGGGACTGGATGTAGCTCTTGGTGTAAGAGTGAACCAGTATAAATCTATTTGTGTGATTCTCTCTTTCCCTGATCTCACATATATCTGTTTTAAGTTGTTTTTATTAACTGCTGATAAAAACAATCGATTGTTTCGACAAAACAACCGATTGTTTTTATGATATCATCTTAAAACAGTTTTGGGTATTTGTTTCCTTGATTCTTTTCTTTGTAATTCAGCATTGATTTTCATCATACCTTTAAAGTTGCGAAAATCTTTTATAAACAATTCACCCCCTCTTGTTTAAGGCCATATATTCTAACAGTTATATTAGGCAAATTGTTGCCAAGGAGGGTGTGGACTTATTATGCTTACAAGAGGTAAAAACTTCTATTTTTTTTCAGATGTCAAATGTTTTTCGTTGTGAGGGGATAGTAATGTCGGGTAGTTACATAATGAAGGTGAGAGTGGTGCGAGGAGTACTTTAACTATGTGGCACCAAGAAGCATTCTATTACGATAGTCATTTGGTGGGAAGGGGATATATAGCAATTTTATGTCAGCATATCAAGTCAAAATCTAAATGTGTTGTGATCAATGTTTATGCAGCTTGCAACTTGATTGACAAGGTTGTGATATGGGAAAATTTGAGGAACGCTAAAGATGCACATCCGAATCTAGCTTGGTGTTTCTGTGGTGATTTCAATGCTGTTAGACATGAAAATGAAAGGAAAGGTACTAGCACAAGGGTCACTCAGAAGAAGGAAATCAATGGTTTTAACAACTTCATTGAGAGGAACTTCATGGTGGAACTACCAATTGTAGGTAAGAATACATTTGGTACAAGGAAAATGGTTAAGCTAAGAGCAGACTGGATAGAGTGCTTGTAATTGACGAGTGACTTCAAAAATGGCCCATGTGCAAGCAATATATGCAACAAAGAGTGGTATTGGATCATTGTGCTATAATGGTGAAGTCTCTAGTCAAAGACTATGGTTCAAAGCCTTTCAGATCCATTGATGCTTGGTATATGAAGCCTGGTTCAAGGAGCTGGTGCAGGATAAATGGAGTTCATACTGTGTTCAGGGAAACAATATATCCAAGTTCAAAGATAAGCTTAAGATTATGAAGGTAGACCTTAAAGTGTGGAATCAGGATGTGTATGGGTGCTTGGACACAAACAAGAAAATACCCTAAAGGAAATAAAAGAACATGACATACAAGATGACAATAATATTTTCGATGAATCTGCTAAGTTGATAAGACTTGAGCTCATAAGTCAGTTGAGGATTTTTGATAACAAGATTGAGTCTCTTTGTAGATAAAAAGCTAGAGCAAAGTGGCTTAAGCATGGGGACACAAATTCTAAGTATTATCACTCTATACTTAGATGCAAAAAGCTTAGAAATGAGGTCCAGGGAGTTGAGGTAGGAAATCAATGGTGTGAGGATCCTGAAGTTGTTCACAGGGAAGCCAAAAAGTTGTTTGAAGATAGATTTATGGTGTCACATGATTATGGGGTTAGGCTTGATGCTGTAGAGTTTAAGACTCTATCGGTGGAGGCTAGTTCGTTTGATTACCATTTTCACTGAGGAAGAAATAAGGGAAGCAATTTGGCAGTGTGGAGGTTTAAAAAGCCCTGGTCCGGATAAGTTCAACTTCATTTTTATTAAGAACAGTTGGGGTACTCTTAGGCAAAATATAATAGATGTCGTTTTTTTTTCAGAACACGGGGTGCTTTCTGATGGGCTGTAATGCGTCCTTTATAGCCTTAGTGCCTAAAGTAAGAGATCCCATAAAGCTTGATCAATACAAACCTATTTCCCATGTGGAAGTTATCTATAAAATCATAACTAAGGTGTTAATCATTTCGTATTAAGAGACTTCTTCCTGCGATTATTGATGTAGCCAATCGACTTTTCTGAAGGGTAGAGAATGCTAGACAGTGTCCTTGTCGCCAACGAGGTTGTTGAGGAGTTATAGAGGTACAAGAGGAGTGGCTTGTGCTTGAAGGTGGACTACGAAAAGGCATACGACTTGGTAACGTGGGATTTTCTTCTATATATGATGCACAAATTGGGCTTTCACAGTAAGTGGGTCAAAGGTTTCTTAGAGTCTACATCGGTGTCTGTTTTGGTCAATGGAAGCCCCACGACAGAATTCAATCCCTCAAGAGGCTTGAGGTAGGGATACCCTTTAGCCCCGTTTCTTTTCCTCATTGTAGCTGAAGGATTGTCCAGGTTAGTAAGACAAATGCTCAAGGCAAACTTACTAAAAGGTGTGAAAGTAGGGAGGAACGAGGTTGAAGCTTATGTGTTACAATTTGTTGACGATACCCTGTTTTTCTGTGAAGACTCTTACAACAATGTGTTCACTATCAAAGCAATTCTCCGGTGTTATGAGACTGCGTCTGGGATGAAAATCAACTTCCATAAATCAAAGCTGGTTAGTATAAATGTTGAAAGAAACTCGCTTGATTTCTATGCAAAATCCTTACATTGTACATTGATGAGGGTAACCTTCAAGTACTTGGGGGTAGAAGTAGGTGGTAACCCAAGAAAGAAGCAGTTTTTGGGAGCTAGTTCTAAACAAGTTACGCAATAAGCTATGTGCTTGGAAAGGGAGATTTATGTCATTGGTGGGAAGGATATGTTTAATCAAGTCAATTTTAACTGCCATACCCCTATTCTACTTATCTTTCTTTAAAGGTTCAACCACGATATTTAACAGAATTATCAGTATCCAAAGGAGGTTCCTCTAGGTGTGGGGAAGTGATGAAAAATCTATTTCTTGGGTTAGTTGGGGGAATGTTTGCCAACCAATGGAGGAAGGTGGGTTGGAGATTAAAGATGTCAGATTGTTTAATAGTGCTCTTTTGGCAAAATGGAAATGGTTGTTAGTGTGAAATGAACAAGGAAAGTGGAAAGACATCTTAGTATCGAAATATGGGTTGGAATCAGGCCAAAGGCAAACCCATTTGAAATTTCAGTCCTAGTGGTGGAGAGATCTATCCAAAGTATGCGGTGAGGGAGAAGAAACAGGATGGTTCTAAGAAGCTTTACAATGGAAAGTTGGTTATGGGGATAAAGTTAGATTCTGGGAGGACAGTTGGCTAGGTAGAAATAATCTCATTTTTTTTGTTTCCTAGGCTATACGCTCTGTCTTTGGATCAGGGGATGACAGTGGTAGAGGTAGGTGCATGGGAAGACTTAGTGTGGAGTTGCATTTAAGGTGGAGGAGAGTCAATTTTATATGGGAATCTATACAATAAGAAGAGATGTTTAGAAAAATTTCAACGTGTATTATTAATAGGGAGTTAAAGGACAACCAAATATGAGGAAGGGATATCACAGGGGAGTTTAGCACAACTATCGTGGTTATGGATAAAACACAGGGTGCATGCGTTCATGTTCTCATTCTCGGATTGACATTTGAATCCAGAACTATGCATTAAAAGCTACATGTAAACGAGAAGGTATTGTTTAATGGTAACATGGATGGAGGGCAGAAAGGAAGGGTTTTTACATGTGTTCTATTAGATTTGGGTGTGTGGAGGTAGTACATTAGTAGTCTAAATTGCTTGTGTAGAGTTAGGTGCATCACTATCTAAATACTAGTAGGCGATGTTGTTAGGGGTTCCTTTTTGTTTTGCTTGTAGGATTTTATCACTTGTCATAAGTATCACATTAGACTTGTAGTCCAAACGCTCTCTGACAGTAGATTTTCAGAGGTTCTAATTTATATGTGATAAAGGCATTTGGAGGAAAATGAACAAGTTGGGTCTATCTGAGCTGAATTTTCTCTTGTAGTAACTACCTCTGTTGTTCCATCTATGCTTATAAATTCAGCGACCTATGCAGGTTGGAAGATGTAAATGTCTTTGCTAAAAATGGTTGATGGTGGCCTATTTAGAGTTCTGCAGAATTGAAGTGGGAAAGTGGGAGATGTAGGAGAACTAGGCTTGGGTGTAGCTGTCCAGAAGACTTATAATTTTGAGGATCAAGATTCTGTTTCCTGTGATGGTGTAGAGTTCTTATGCATAAAAGTTTTGGTTATACCAATTACGAGCAACAGTTATATGTGATGGTAATTTTCTCAAAAGAATATAATGTGGGAAGGAGATAATGGATGCCACATTCTTTTCTGAAGGCAAAATCTCTTTGAGTACGACAAAAACGGTTATGCAGCAGATATAGGCATTGCAGCTGATCCAATGGGATCAACTCTAGTTTTGTTTTGCTGTTATAGTCATGCTCCTCCTCTTTGGACTGCTAAAGTAGTGGTAGGAGCTTGTGCATGGACTTTTTTTTTCTGGTTTAGAGCATCTCTGACCCATCCGTGGCAGCAGGAAGCATAAGCAAGGCAAATCAATTATCAACTTAGGTGGTTGTGTTGACTTAGGGGCAAAAGCTGTCCTTTAAGTGATGCAGAATATGAATGAGTCACCTAAGGCTTGGCTTGAGATGTTGTCAAGGTTATGCATGATGAGCAAATTGCAAAGTTTTGGGGTGTTTCTTTTGCTATGCTTTACTCTATCTTTCACATAATAGCAATGCCTCTGTAGTGTACAACAGGGCAACACATTTTATGGGAAGTTGAAGGACTTTTGTTTCATTGGGGCAACAGAAGAATTTCAAGCCAGGGAGGAGGTTATGCTTTTTTGGAGGAATAAAATATATCAATCATGGAGGAGGAAATGCTAACTTGGAGTTTGATGTAATTATTGAGTTAATATGGAGCTTCTTCATGCATTATGGTTTTTTAATCCCAACAATTCTTGTCGCATGGCCATTAGAGGTGAGCTAACCATATGCATCGAATGTTGCAGCAACGGATAGCCAAATGAATAACACTTGGTTCGTAGCTGCAACATAGTTTTTTAGATCTAGATGCTATATAGGATGCATGAGGCATTTTGAGCTCTTTATATCTAAACAATTTTGCATATCAATTTTGTTAGTCCTGGTTTTTTTTTTATGCAAAACCATTATCTATTCTGGGTTTGTAAGGGTGGTGGGGGATCTTTAATAGTTTAACATTTATGAGCTAAGTGGTGTTTCATTTAGTCTGCTATGAAATGATGGATTCTTAAACTAGGAGAGGATTATGATGTATAAGGGTTGGGATACCCCTAAAGTGTCTCCTTTTATTTTATTAATTCATTGCTGATAAAAAAATGGTTGAAATGTGCTAGTTTTTATTATCCATTGAGTGTTATAAGTTTTGTGAGAGAGCTAATTTTTTTTTTAAATCTGGAAAGTCACCAAGTGTATTTAATTGTCCTTTATTTCTTTCCGAATTTATATGTTAGAATCTTTTGAGTTATTAATCTCAAGGAAAAATTAAGATGTATTAACTAGAAGTATTCTTTATAGGAGTATTCGTTATAACCAAAAGTGGTTTATATACTTACTTTGTATTTTTTATTATAAGTTCAACATTCTAGGATACTTCCTTAAGGAATAACTAGACTAACTTGAGTTTTGGTGAATCATGTTGGATTGAACTCCAAACTATGTGTCTAAAAAGTCCAAATTTGTAACCTCATTTTGCTCACTTTTTTTTATCAGCAACATAAAATAAATAAATAAATAAGAATCACTTAAGAAGTGATCAAACTCTTGTACAAAACCACACAAAAATAGACAATATCTCCTCTAGAGACTTGTCACTAACTTTCTACTTGGACAAAAACTAGAACAAAAATACAGGCCAACAAAGACCGAAAAAACAAGATGAGGAACATACTAACAACTCATCCCAGCCTTCTAAGAAATCCTAGAAATTCAAGACCTCTTGATCAAATACATACAAGCCAAAGGATCAAGGCACCATTTTGAATAAGAAAAGCAAGCAGAGGCACTTTTAGGAGTAACCCAAAACCATATCTTTAGTTGGACTAAGGTGAAAGCTTCAGAATGATCAATCACTCCACCTTTAAAAATGAGTTTATTTCTATGACTCCAAATCTCACCAACAAAGCAACTCAAACACTTCCCCAAACAACGTTGACATGAGAAACAACATTGGAAATTTTGAAATGCATAAAGTGTGGAATAGAGTCGTAGTGATCAACTGACACCAACTCTAACCAAGCATAACACTGATTCCAAACTAGCCAAACAATTATACAACAAAAAAATATAGGCTTTGTTGTCTCCACTTTCACCCCACAAAAACAACATAAATTGCTAGCAGCTGCAACTCCACGTCTTTCCAAATTATCCTTAGACGCAATCGAATTTACCAGCACCCTCCAAGCTATGAATTGAGCTGAGGGCAAGGCCTTAATCTTCCACAAGTATTCAAACAAAGATGGACTTTCCCACTCTAAAAGACCCCTTAAAATACTATAATTTGATTTTACCGAGTACCCACCAATCTTGTCGTTCTTCCAAACCCAATTATCAACAATTTTTTATACTAGATTCGTTCCTTGCACCACCTGAAGAAGCTGAACTTCCAGTACCTTCTCCCATTCGAACACATCCCTTCTCCACGCAAAATTCCATTTTCAACTAACATTTTGGTTACTTAAGCTAAGTGGAGAGGGACTTTCTAGGTTAAGTTAGAGTTTTAATTTCATAGTCCTTAATGCTATGTCAGAATCAACAGATGTACAGTTCCTGAAGACGGAATTGCGGGATGAAGCGAGTTTGAATCCACAAATGTGTGAGGAAGTGCAAGTAGAGATTTGCGAGATACTAGAATGTGGACATCCTTCGTGAGGTACGAAGAAAGCAAGTACAAAGGAAGAAAATACATGGAAGCAAGAGATGAAATACGTTTTTCCCTTATTTTTCTGTGCATGAGCAATTTGCTAATCGATTATGTTGGTAAAAACACACTCAAAGAAATCGATTCTATTTTTTTTTTCTTAATCGATTCTGTTGGTTAAAATACACTCAAAGAAATCGATTCTATATTTTTTTAGTGTCTGATCAATTTTGTTGGTTAAAACACGATCTAATAAATCAATCACTGAAAACTTTCTTTTCATTGCATAATCAATTTGGCATTATGTTTTGTAGGTGCTTTGCAATTGTATTTTGATTTCTTTAGTTTGTTCTTTTATAGTTATTTTCAGTAGTTACACATTATTTTTTTGTATAATTATTATTTTTATATCAATATGATTTAGTTTATTATAATATGTTATAAAATTATTTCTTCATTTTAATTACTAATGATGGTTAATTTTTTGTTAGTAGTAACATTTTTTATTTTCTATTACTACAACATTTTTTAATTTTAAGAAAATATTATGTTTTGTATTTATGTTATTACACTACAAGAAAATCATGTAATAGAAACCAATTTTTAGAGACCAAAATAATTAGTTACAATAGTAACTAAATTAGAGACCATTTTAGAAACTAAATAAAAAATTGGTTTCTAAATTAGTTTCTATTATTGTTAAATAGTTTCTAAATTGGTATCTAATTAGCAACC
>Ga0123342_1006395_pt1 | contig 16358 bp, 18 predicted proteins | sample Turbeawhitnodule_FD_89960 | JGI IMG/M metagenome (GOLD analysis project Ga0123342, IMG submission 89960) | Root nodule microbial communities of legume samples collected from Mexico - Turtle bean Mexico white nodule | ecosystem: Host-associated > Plants > Roots > Nodule | place: Mexico: Nepantla... | reverse complement strand
TTGGCTTTAGGCTTGATCCTCTCTTTATTTAATTCTTCTTTAATTTTTGAGAAGACTAGAAGGAAGAACTTTAAATGTTTGGGTGGATGGCCTCTTCCTCCATTAGTAAAATCCTCTCTTATTTGATCTCTATCACTTTTCTTGCACCTTTAATTTCTTGTCTTTACATTCAAGCACATTTAATTTCAGCCCTTTACTTTCTTGCTTTTCAATTTGGCATTTATCTTGTCATTAGCTTTGTTTTCGCTTTTGGATGATAAATTGTGTCTTCTTTTGCTTTGTCTCTTTTGCTTTGAGTCATATGTTCTTTAGTGTTTCTAGGAGTCCTTATCTTTTGCTTCTACTTACTTTGTTTTTAATTGTGAAAGTTTAAACGTAATTGGAAGTTTGTTTTAGTAGAAGTAGATTTAAGTTTTAAACAAAAGATTTCAAGTGATCTTGTAATTTGAATCCTAAACTTTTTGTGATAATTGGAGGTCTAAGAGAAATATGATGGTAAAAAAGGTTGTCATGAGTGATCATAGCTCACAAAGGTCTAAGTTCCACATTGCCTTTCTCATTTTACCAAACTGCCCATGCCACCTAATCGCCCTTTCCATATCAGTCAGGTGTAATTTGACGCAACGACATTGGGGATGTTGAAAAATTATTTTCCATTATTTATATTAATATTATGATTAAAAAAGTCATAAATTTATATACAACTTTGTTACTTCAATCTGATTTATGTTTGTTTAATAAAATGGTAAAAGTTAGAGAATATGAAAGAATCAGAGTGATGGGAAATAAAAATAAATATTAGTGATAATGAAAGAAATAATAAAATATTAGTGATAATAAAAGAAATAAAAATAAATGTTATGGGGGTAATAGAGCTAGATTCTTATTTGTATCGGTTGTGAGAGAAGTAAGAAGAGAGAGGAAGATAAAAATACAGAGCGTTCATAGTGAAGTGAATAGTATAAATGTTCAAACTCTCTGTTCAGTGTGTGGCACCGTTTACATTCTCAGTGTGCTCTCTCTCTCACTCGTCCTCCTCTTTTCGCTTCTCTGTTCGTGCCACTTCTTCTCGGTTCGTTCTCTTTAGTTTTCCCCTTTCAATTTTTAATGATTATTTTGTGTTTTTTCAGCCATTCTCATCATAGAGATAAGTGGGTCAATTTAACTGAGACTCTGATTTTGAGCTTGCCTACCCTTTGTGGTTTGCTATCTCTTTGCCTTCAAATTTTGATTTTGAAAATCTCTGGGGTTTGAATTTGATGTTCACATGAGCAATTCTCATGCTTAGCACTTCCAACTTTTTTTTGTGGATTATGAGTTGGTACTAAGCCTGATTTTGTCACCCTTGTAGTTTATAGTCTGCTGAAGTTGGGAAGTTTTTTAATCTCTATCTTCGCAGTACCCTTTTGGTTGATTGGTCTGTATCTCCCTCTTCGTAGAATAAGAGGATTAACAAGCCCAAATCAATGGTTGTTCACTGTGTGTTTTAATTTGGGTTTGTTGAGAATTATGTGGTTTTTTTCATCATTTAAATAACGTTAGATGTCTGTATATTCTAATATGCAGATGTGTGGTAGCTGTTTTGTTGCTTTGTATAGGTTGTTACAGTTGGAATTGAATTTAAATTTAAGAGCTCTTTTAAATAGTAGGAGGGAGCAGAAGTGAGATTGGGTCCGGTTATAGAACTTGAATTGAAGTCAACAGAAAGATTTAAGTGTAGTATATATTTATATTTCATAAGATTTAAGGACAATGGCTCAAATGACTAGTAAATATTTATATTTCATAATGGACATTTCGGAATTTATTAATGTTATAAATTAGAAAGAACACATATGAATATAATCTTGGGGAGGTGAAAGAATTTGTTATTTTTATTTGTGCATAAAGAACGGAATATCGGATTTATATGTTACAATTTTATCGGTGAATGTTTTCATATCTGGGGTATGGTGTGGATTTAATTTCCTGTGAGTTCATTCACCTTTGTGGGGGGAGTGAAGAAACAATCTGATGAATGGTTTTCTAAATTCAGATTCCATGACTAGATGTTATACTGGAGGTGTAATGTCAGTTATTGTCTGCTCATTTTGTCTCCAATCTAATTGTATGCTGGCCACAATCAGTAAAAACTAACATGGAGGAGCACATGCTATGCATTCTAGCGTTCCTCTTTGTTTGTAACTGTATATTGAAATTGTGGATTTTCATTTTGCAATGACAGAGCAATGGCGTCTCATATTGTTGGTTATCCACGCATTGGACCCAAGAGAGAGCTTAAATTTGCCTTGGAATCCTTTTGGGATGGAAAGAGTAGTGCTGAGGAGCTGCAGAAGGTTGCTGCAGACCTTAGGTCAGCTATCTTGATGCAGATGGCCGAAGCTGGAACAAAGTATATTCCAAGCAACACCTTCTCATACTATGATCAAGTGCTGGACACAACAGCCATGCTTGGGGCAGTTCCTGCTAGATATAATTGGAATGGCGGGGAGATTGGGTTTGATGTTTACTTCTCAATGGCAAGAGGGAATGCATCCGTACCTGCTATGGAAATGACCAAGTGGTTTGACACCAACTAGTAAGTATATTACCCCCTCTCTAAATTTTTTAGTTTTACATATATTTTGATTAAATATTATTAAATGAAAGGTGTAAGTTAGTGTATGAATGGAGATTTTGGTGGGGACTTTGAATGACTGCAGGAGCACACACATACATTCACACTTGACACTGTATTTGATTTAAATTTAGAAATACAAAATTTAATATGGAAACTGGTTTGATATTTGTCATAGTTCTAACAAACTTATTATCCCTTATGGTACAGTCATTACATTGTTCCTGAATTGGGTCCAGATGTTAAGTTCTCCTACTCATCACACAAGGCTGTGCTTGAATACAAAGAGGCCAAAGTTGTAAGTTCAAAGATAGCTTTAGCACCTATCCTAGATTGATCTGAAAAATTCGTAATAAACCTCTGTAGACTCTGGACTTATTAGAAGAATTTTTACTACCTTAACTATTGACATATTACAAAGGTCTCTGATCTGCAAAGAATGTTAATTTCAAAAGGGAGAAATAAATTATTTTGAATTGTTAATTTCATTCACTGATGCTTATAACCTTTGTCTTTCTAATATGTAGCTGGGAATTAATACTGTTCCTGTGCTTGTGGGACCTATATCCTACTTGTTGCTGTCAAAACCAGCGAAGGGTGTTGATAAGTCATTTTCCCTTCTTTCCCTCATTGACAAGATCCTTCCTGTCTACAGGTATGGTCTTAAAGTACTGATATGTGCTGGAATCATATATTAAAGTTGCTTCAATCATACTTCATTATATATTTTAGGGAGGTTGTGGTTGAACTGAAGGCAGCTGGTGCTACTTGGATCCAGTTTGATGAACCTACCCTTGTGAAGGATCTTGATGGCCACCAGTTACAAGCATTTACTCGTACCTATGCAGAGCTAGAATCAAGTTTGTCTGGTTTGAATGTTCTGATTGAGACATACTTTGGTGACGTTCCTGCTGAAGCATACAAAACACTCACCTCTTTAAAGGCTGTTACTGCATATGGGTTTGACATTGTTCGAGGATCAAAGACCGTTGATTTGATCAAGCAAGAATTTCCATCTGGAAAATTTCTTTTTGCTGGTGTTGTTGATGGAAGAAATATTTGGGCCAATAATCTTGCATCTTCTCTGAACACCTTGCAGGAACTTGGGGATATTGTTGGGGCTGGTATTTGTCAATTAACATTGTTATTGACATATTCAGCATACCAGAAATTAAATCTGAACCATCTTTTACTTCTGCAGACAAGGTTGTGGTTTCCACATCCTGTTCTCTTCTTCACACTGCAGTTGATCTTGTGAATGAGACCAAGTTGGACCAAGAGATTAAATCTTGGCTCGCATTTGCGTTACAAAAGGTTGTTGAAGTAAATGCCTTGGCCAAGGCATTGTTTGGACAGAAGGATGAGGTACATCATACCCATTGATTTGAAGGCTTTTTTCACAAACTTATGTCATTTTGTTTCTTATAGCCTATCTTTTTGCAGGTTTTCTTTTCTGCTAATGCTGCAGCCTTGGCTTCAAGGAAGTCCTCCCCAAGGGTGACAAATGAGGCTATCCAAAAGGCTGTAAGTTCTTATCAAGATTTTCAATTTGGTTCTTTTACTTAAGAGGATATTTTTTAGAAGATAAGTATCCAAAAACATCACTATTGTTGAAAGGATTAGTGACAAAACAGGTCACAGAGGATGTGATGTGACTGCTTTGTTACTATGTTGAGAAGAGAGAAGCTGAGAGGGAGTATAATGAATTCCTTGTGTTAGGTACATGCATGTACTCTTATTTATAACAAAGAAATGATAGAATAATAAGGAACAAAATTAATATCTATTAATGAGAAATACTCGGTAAGCAATTGATTCCTAAAATCTAGTAGATACTTTTTGGACATGAGTTTCTTTTTGTCAAGGTGAAAATGAATCTTCAATATGCTTCATCCTTTCAAATCATATCTATAATACTCCCTTCAAGCCAAAATATATACATATACATATAAACACACACACACACACATATATATATATCATAGGAGTCAAGCTTGTTAAAAATGGTCAGAGGGTACGATGACCATCATAGTTAAATCACGATTAACATCGTGGAATCGTTCTGTTCCACGATTTTGCATAGTGCTTTTGATTCAAATCCGACGTGATGTGGCAGTGTAGGATTGTGTAGATCATTGAGCAATATTGTGGAATCATGTGAATCATGCCACAGTAGAATTGTGCAAATTGTCACCTTATTGGGTCAATGGGCTTTCGATTAAAACCCTCACTCAATTAAAAAATGCTTAATTAAGTTATAAGTCCCTCATAAATTTGGATATTTCAATTGATTCTCAATTTAAATTCTTTTACTCAATTTTTTATTTTCCAATTGAGTCCTTGCTATTTACTTTTTTTGTTAACTGGAGTTGGGCACAACTCTCCTGGAGTTGGGGTGAGGTGAGTTTTTTGACAGGAAATGAGGGAGAAGAAGGTAGGTGAGGATGTGCGGGTAGAGGGGGTCTTGGTGAGGGTATTAAATGGGAAGATGGTTGAGGCAAAACATGGGAGGGTCGTGGGTAGTGTTTGGAATCTGTGATCTTGGATTCTAATAATTTGGCTAGGCTCATGGCCTGGGTGATAGGGGTAGGTTGGAGAACAACAAGTTCTCGTTGGATTTTGGGTATAAAGCTAGAGATGAATCATGATCATTTCTGGGTTAAAGCCAAGAACACGATTACAAAGTTTTTCGAACTACTTGGTATTTTGTGACAGTGTTGGTTTGGTGAAGTTTTAAATAGTTTCATTTGGTGGTTGGCATAAGTGGAAGGGCCAAACAGAGTTCTAGAGCCCTACTAAAAGAATTCCAATTTGTGAGTTGGTGATTCTGGTACATGTACATCCATTTAAACCAACTTAGAGCATCATTTCGCATATAGAAGGAAACCATGTTGAGGTGAGAGTCCCAAGGTATATTGTAATATTGAAACAATTGACCAACCTGGAAAAGCCAATCTAAGGGATCCGTGCCATCAAAAGAGGATAGTTGGATTTTGGGTTGCTGTTTGGAAAGGTGGTTGTTGGTGGAGAGAAAGTTGGCATGGTTGTGGTAGTAGTGAGAGGGAAAGGTTGGCAGGTGGCGGTTGGACAAAGGGTGGGGGGTCAGAAACTAGATGTGGGTTGGGAGGGGCCGACTCTGTAAGTGGGATAAAATTGGGGAGGTGAGGCGAGAGATTGGTGAGGAAGATAGTAAGTGTGTGGGTGAGGGTATCTTGTTTGGTTTCGAGGGTGGATTGCCGTGTTTCTAGGCTTTGTTGGAGGGCTAGGTGTTGACTTTCTGGGTGTTCCTGGGTGGCATGAAATTGGGTTTGGAGGTTGGCTATTTTATCTAATATGGCCTAGAGGAGGGTTTCATGGAGATCCTTGTTAGGTTTGGGCGACATGGAGGTAGATCGATGAAAACACCAATTTGTTACGGAGACGCTAGGTATGGGAAGGAAGGAGGGAAGAATTACTAAAGGAAGACTATCTAAGCGAAATAACAAACACTAGCATAGATAATATCTTTCGTATCCCACTCCTTTATTGCAAGGTGGTCTTATAGACTCGTGATTGTGCTAGTCCTAAGGGCAGAGATCCTAATAGAAAGTATTGTGTCATAGACAATCTCAACCGAATTGACAGCTACTCTAAATGAAATCTGTGAGCCATGCGGGCTTTGTTTTCTTCCTTGCGGGCCGGAGTGATCTGGGCCCAATATCAGCTACCTAACAACAATATTGACGAGTTTATGAACACAATGATTTCCTTTCTATAAATGTGATAGAAAGAATTTTAAATTATGAATTCTCTGTAACATTTATGCATCAATTCCTAAGCTTCCAATGACTGATATTATGATTCAAAAGCACGAATAACTCCCATACGGTCAAAGCTACCAAGGATACCATAAGAATGATCCCTAAAAGTAACACCACAAGCAGCCAAACCAGGAGTACCTTTAGCAACACTATCAGCTATAATGATATTTAGGAGATTGCCAGGTAACCAGAATGATCTTTAGGAGGATTGGCAGGCTTGATTTTGATACGCAAGAATTTTAAAATGCAAAATTCTTAACATTGAATTTCAAGCTGAGATTACCGTGTTGATCCCTACAGAAATCATGTTCTTCAATCTTCTGTAAGGAAATTTTTTTATTTTCAAAACAAATTATATTTCTGCTAAACCGTAATGTCATGAATGTATAGAACAGCAGCTAACAAGCTTGGCAAGAGGACGTCAATTCAGAATGAACAGGACTGAATATATATCACTATGGTCAACAGAAATTTGTTTGCAAGAACTAAACCAAGACATATTTTTTAGAATAGGAGCAATGAAAAAAAGACGATCAGCAATTTCAAATGTACGTTCACAGTGTCAAACCCTGAAACAATATAACAGCCGAGTCTAATGAGCATATCATTAGTTGGCAGCTTAAGCAACAATCTCGAACCCAAAAAAGACATAGCAGCAGGAATAAATTTGTACTAAAAAACTTTGGATAGAGGAAGTGTTACTAGAACCTGAAACCAAAGCATAGACCTATTTTAGTGTTACCAGAAGACCAACAAGTGGAGTAACTAATCCTTTTTGTAACAGCTGTGAGGCAAAACCCTACTAAGAACCTCTTAACTGGAATACAAAGGAGAAGGGGTGATGGATGATAACCCTGGTGGACACCTCTTTCACAACTAGTAAAGCCAACAACATTCCCATTAAAAGAAAAAGATATAGTTTAGCAGATTCCAAAACCAATTTAACCCAATGACAGAAACTATCATGTATACCAAACTGTTTCAGAACCTGCAAAAGGAAAGACCAACCAATTTTAGAAGTCTTAATACTTTATTTTTTCCTTAGGCTGCAGCTCTGAAGGGCTCTGATCATCGCAGGGTCACGAATGTTAGTGCCAGGTTGGATGCTCAACAGAAGAAACTGAATCTTCCTATTCTTCCAACCACTACAATTGGATCTTTCCCTCAGACTACAGATCTTAGAAGAGTTCGCCGTGAATTCAAGGCTAACAAGTGAGTGTAAAGTGTTCATCTTCTACCACCTGCCAAATCCAACTATTATTACAGTATGACATTTAAACTGCTATATGATTACAATGTGAATAGGATCTCTGAGGAAGATTATATCCGTTTCATTAAGGAGGAAATTAACCATGTTGTGAAGCTCCAGGAAGAACTTGATATTGATGTCTTGGTGCATGGAGAGCCTGAGGTGTGTTGATGATATTTATTATTAGTAGTTTAATAAAGACTTCTTTCTGAAGTAAAATGTGCTCTAAAACTTAATTGTTTGAAAAATCTTGGCAATTTAGAGGAATGACATGGTTGAGTACTTTGGAGAGCAATTATCTGGCTTTGCATTTACTGCCAATGGGTGGGTGCAATCATATGGATCCCGATGTGTCAAACCTCCCATCATTTATGGTGACGTGAGCCGTCCCAAGCCCATGACTGTTTTCTGGTCTTCAACTGCTCAAAGTTTGACCAAACGACCTATGAAGGGAATGCTTACTGGCCCTGTTACTATTCTGAACTGGTCCTTCGTTAGAGATGACCAACCAAGGTATGAAAACCTTTATTGCCACCTTGCAGGTTTGAGTGATGGTTTTGCTGGATATTTGTCTTACTTAACTTTATCTATGTTTTTATTAGATTTGAAACATGTTACCAGATTGCTTTGGCTATCAAGAATGAGGTTGAGGATCTTGAGAATGCTGGTATTACTGTCATCCAAATTGATGAGGCTGCTCTAAGAGAGGGTTTACCTCTTAGGAAATCTGAGGAGGCTTTCTATCTAAACTGGGCAGTTCACTCATTTAGGATTACCAACTGTGGTGTAAAAGACACCACTCAGGTTCAGCTTCATTTCTCATTCTCATGTTCTAATCTGTACTAGTATATTTAGTCAAATTTACATATATATATATATATATATATTATATATTAATATATTGTGATATTTGATAGATTCACACTCACATGTGCTACTCCAACTTCAATGACATCATCCACTCAATCATAGACATGGATGCTGATGTGATCACCATTGAGAACTCCAGATCAGATGAGAAGTTGCTTTCAGTCTTCCGCCAGGGAGTGAAATATGGTGCTGGCATTGGTCCTGGTGTTTATGATATTCACTCACCAAGGATTCCACCCACAGATGAAATTGCTGACAGGATCAACAAGATGCTTGCAGTTCTTGAGAGCAACATTGTGTGGGTGAACCCAGATTGTGGCCTCAAGACACGCAAGTACACTGAGGTAAAGCCTGCTCTCACTAATATGGTTGCAGCTGCAAAACTTATTCGCCACAGGTTAGCTAGTGCCAACTGAGTTCAGAATCAAAACTCAACCTTTCTATTTCCAATAATCTCTTCATACAGCATTTTCTGCTCTTCTTGTAGGTAACTAGTTTGAAACCTATATTTTTGTTTATTTTTTTAGTTATTTCTTTACATTTAATATATACATATATAATAGTTTTTTTACATTGGATCATACAAGAATTTGAATACATTTGACACATTTTGAAGGAAAAACTATTAAGATGTGATATTAATTATTGTTTTTGTATATTATTAATATTATTATATTATTATTAGTATTATTAGTATTATACTTTTGAATTTATTAATGATGCATTTTGAATTTATTTATTTTATTAAAATAGAACCAAGTGGTGATACAGGATAGTAGCGACTTTTTAAGATATCTTGTGTAAGGGTAGTTTTATTTATTTCTCTGTTTTTATTTAATTATTCATTTAATAGTTATTTTTAATATAATTAGTATACTGAATTTCAATCTACTAATAATACAGTCAAATTTATTAAAATTATTAAAATAAAACAAATATATAGAGTAGTTGTAATACTTTTAAATTAGCAATAACATTTTTTAAGATTTTAAAATGCAAAAAATTAGGGGGTATGAGTAGAGAGATATTTGTGATGCGGTTTGGTTTGATTTTTAGTTAAAAATGTATTTAAATAAAAAAATATATGTAGTTTGAAAGAAAAAATATTCGTACCAAATATTAGCTTGGATCAATTTTTGTGATTTTTAATTCTTTTAAAAGTTAAAAACATATATTCTTGTAGTTTAATATCAACAAATACGAAGTCAAAATTTAAGTGGAACTTAAGAGCATAAAAATATAACACATATGACAAATTTGACTAATTTACCAAGGAAATATATAAATAAATTATATATAGTCTCAAATGTGTGTATATAGCATGGAAATAGAAAGGGAGTCATATTTGAAACCCAAGCAAGCGAGGGATGCTAGGTTACTTTATTTATTTTTTATTTTTTTTTATAAAAGCTTTCATGTTAAGCATCATTATGCAATTTGACATCTTAATTAGGCTAACACATCAAGTAAAACAATTATATGGAATCACATGAAAAAATATTACTAAAAAAATAAAAAATAAAGAAAATACAAAAAAAATATGGGGGACCAGACCAAAACTCATATGTTAATAAAAACGATACATAAGTAGATTATACCTATTCATAATGAATTCTAAGAATAGACTAGATGAAAGCCTATTATATAAATGAAATGATTCTCTATGCATAAATCTTAAATTAGCCAACTTATTAGCATATGCATTCCCTTCACGAAAAAATATGAGTAACCCTAAACCTGATTTTTCCACAATAATTAAGTTAAGTATTCCATCGATTATGAAGCATCCACGAAACATAGTTATAACAGTAAACACAACACAAACCAAGACAAAATCACATTCAAGTCATACATTAATAAGTCTCGTCTTTTGAGCTTAATCAATTTATCACAACAAGCTTAATCAATTTAACCAAAGAACTACCATCACTCTTAATAAAAGAAAAAAGATAATCCTTATTAGAGAAATGAGAAGAAAGAAAAATCTGTCGAACCCAACTCCAAATATGAAAAATATTAGAACATTCAAAAAATAAATGTTAAATAGATTGCTCGTACTTTTCACAAAGCGTACATATATAACATATATACAAACCTTTATTCTGAATATGTAGGAAGTCGTCCATGAAAAACTTTCTAGAGTACTAGAGTTTTGGAAGAAAGAATATATGAAGATCAAATGAATTTACCCCAACCACAGGGAACTCCTGGTTCCAAGAAAAAAGTCCTAGCCGATTTAAGAGTGAAACGACCAGACTTATCTAGAGTCCAATTAGGAATGTCCTGTTCCTCCCTAACCATGACATGATTTAAAAAATGAGGTATCTGCTGTAAAGACAAGGGAATATTCCAATCACAACCTGTCCAAAATCGAGAGACTCTATCCGAAATGCTAGCACCATCAGATAGCTCCACAATATTTGCTAAAGTAGTAGAACACCATTTATCATTCCAGAAATTAATAAAAGTACATGCACCAACAATCCAAGAAGTATAATCAATTATAGTAGAATAAAACTACTTAATTCTAGGCCAAAGAGATGAGGATCTATAAACCATTCTAAATTCGTATTTTGATTTAAAAACCTTGGCTTTCAAGAGAAAAGACCAAGGCCTGTTTCTATAAGCAAAGTTCCAAGCAAGCTTAAGAAGATATACATTATTTTCATAACGAAGATTAATAATCTTCAAACATCCGTTCTCAAGAGGAGAACAAATTCTATCCCAATTCACGGTAACTATGCATTTTTTTTTTCAGAATATCACCAGTCCAAATAAAATTTTAACACCATTGCTCAACTTGCTTAAGAAGTGAAACATGCCATTTATACATATTAAATTTATAGGCTAGAAATCAAGTAATCACCGTATTGATCAATTGAATCCGACCCATCATGCTAAGAGATTTACCTTTCCAAGATGCTAACTTCAATTTGACTTTAGCAGCCAAAGGTTAAAGAAATTGACACTTTGGAGCACAAAATAAGATAGACACTTCTAAATAATTGAAAGGCAAGCAACCATGACTACAAGAAAGAATACATTGAATTTTGGTGACAAATCTTGCAAAATTATCCATGGTGAAAAAACTACTCTTAGAATTATTAACATATTGACCAGAAAAATCACCATATGTTTTAAGAAAAATACTCAAATTTCTAAGAGACTTATTATCCCCCCTACAAAAAACAAATATGTCATCAACATATAAAATATGAGAGGGAGTGAGATCACCTTGTGGACTAGTCATATGTAGAATTTTGTTATCATTCATAAGCTTAGAGATACCTCTACTCAGAACTTTCTCTACAAGACAAAAAAGTAAAGGAGACAAAGGATCACCTTGTCTGACACCTCTACTGCAAGGAAAAAAACCCACCAAACTGTCATTTATTTTGATAGAATACATAATTGAACAAAGAATTGTACTAATCCAACAGACAAACGAAGGGTGTAAACCAAAACGTGTCAAAATTAATAATAAGAACTTCTAACTCAGAGTGTTAGAGGCTTTATGAATATCAACTTTGTAAGCCATATTACCTCCTTTAACCTTTTTAGAAAGTATTTTTTATCTATACTCTCCTTTTATTTAAGGTCATTTCTGTCATTTTACACGAATATTTTCATTATTTTGCAAGAAAATTTTTCATTTTAGTGATAAACCGGTACAAGTTCAAATTGATACGAGAATTTTATATAACTCTTTTAAAACAGAGTTAGTAGTTAGTTTTGTAATAAAAAAAGGTTATATAACTATTTTAAAACAGAGTTAGTAGTTAATTTGTAACAGAAAGGGGGTTTATAAGTCCTTCTAGGGTGCTTTGAATTAAATAATAACAGTTTTACTTGTATCCTACCAACATTTGTGTTGTGAGAGCATACCTTTGTGTGTGTGAGTGAACACCAAAGTGAGTTGTGTGATCCAGAGGGAAAAAGGAGATTATTATTGGAAACTACGTTAACAGTGGTATCAACTTGTTAGGTGAGATGGTGACCAATAAATAATTAGAATCAAGGGTGGATTCTTTGGAGAAACTGGTGGCAGATTCCCAAGCAGCAACCCAAAAATCTTTACAGGGTTTACAACAAGCTGTTGAAGGTTTAATTTCTTCCATGTCTGCTGGGGCAGTTTAAAGCAGATTCCACCTTCTTGCACAAATAAAGAACTTGTCAAGAACTCTTTTCCAGTGCTTGATCGAACCTAGTTGCCTTTTCCATCATTTGATGGATCCAATTTCTGGGATTGGAGGGCCAAAATTGATGTGACCCAAAAATACATGAAGATGACCAAGGATGCTATACTTGAAGGGTCATCTCAACAAGCAAATAAAGACTTCATCAATAGAAGAAAGGAACAAGGTCCAAAACATTTAAAGTTCTTCTTATTAGTCTTCTCAAAAGATGAGGCCCAAAGCCAATAAATTCCAAGCCCAAAAGGAAAATATGAATAGGAGTATAGGACTTATGAAGAAGTAGTAGAAAAGTCACTTTGTTCATTGGTTTATAACTTGGTTGGGCGACATTATCATGCCTTTTACCTTTTGAATGACCGGTCCTCTACAAGTATATAAAGAGGAGCTTGGCTTTTGTAAAGAGAACAATTGATATTGAATTTGAGTGGTTTTTTTTGTGAGACTTGTTCTCCTTCTCCTAGTCTTATCTTGTGGGTTTTTGGGAACTCTCAAGTGACGACATTCTTCACTCATCTTGAAGCCATTCATCCTTCAAGTGGCATGACCATTCCTATGTCTACAACTACATAAGTTTCTCCTTTCATCTTCTTCTACCATTTCCATTCCATATCAAAACTCTAAACATGTCTTGTTGTTGTTTCTTGAATTACAATCGGTTGAATGTTGCTATTGTTTGATTCTAATAAGTGGAATCATGTTATTCTTCATTTTAATCCGTTCAAATGCATTCTTACATCATTCTAATCGGTTCATCTACTCTAAAGTGGGTTTCTATTCGGTTCATTGAGTTTATTTGATATTTCAATCAGTTTTCTTATTCTTATTGTGTTCTTGAGTTTCTTGAGAATCTTGATCCTAATTCTTGAAAGTGTCTATTCATGAATCATCTTCTAATCAACTCACATCAAAAGTGGAGCAATTTTTCGAATTAGAGGACACCCCCATACAACAAAAAGCAAGATTATTGTTGCTTTCAATGAGGGGCAAGGCTTTTGCGTGGCAACGTCACTACATGAAGACTTTTGATTTCTAACATCAATCTTGGACACAAATCTTGAAGGATGCGACTCAAATATTTGATGATGGTGCCTTTGATGATCCTGTGGCTGAATTGGCTCGATTAAAACAGGGAAGTTCTTTAGTTGATTATTTGGAAAAATTTGATAATCTGTTGGCTAGAGTTATGGTTTCAGACGAAATGGCTCTGAGTTTTTTCTTGTGAGGTTTAACGGTAAGATTGGAGAAATCAGTTCGTTTACACATACCAATTACTCTTCAAGAAGCAATGCAGTTAGCCTATCTCCAGGAAGATATATTGCAGGAATTGACTAAGGAAATTCATGGGGTTTCAATGGGAAGTTTAGAGGAGCAACACAAGAATTTTAAAATAGGGAATCAGTCCTAGTTTTATCATAAATATGTACTTATTACTACATTATAATCGCATGCTACACCAAGTTCCTTTAAGCCACTCTTAGGACTGGACAAAAAGACTATTACTGCAGGTTCTATTTCCAAAAAAGAGGTTACTGAACGTATCTCTAAAGAGTTGTGCAAATTCTGTGGTGAAAAATGGGATAAGAACCATAGAAATAAATGTAAGGTTTGGGGGAAATTAAATGCTATTTTTGTTTCCCAAGATCAAATTGAGGAAAAGGATGCTTCAGACAAAGATGAGGAGATGGATTTAATTACACACAGTCTGGAATTGTTGCTCGAGTCGCTAGTACATGTTTCTCTACATGCACTTCAAGGAGTGGCTGGTGGGAGTACTTTATAGCTATTTGGTATGATAAAAAAACAAAGGATTCAATTTTTAATGGACACAGGTAGTACCCACAACTTTATTAGTGAGAAGTGGATGAAATCTTTGGGTTTAAAGACAGTTTTCATAAATGATTTTTTAGTAATTGTGGCTTCGGATATTTGTCCCTTCGGATATTTGTTCGTTTGAGTATAAGCCTTTAGATCAGAATGGTTATATATCCTTTATAAAAGGGCTATCTCTTCTACCTTTCCTTTCATGCTTGCGTTCCTACCTACTTGCTTTCTAGCCCTGATGGCAATGCCCTTTCTGTTTTCGAGTCTTTGTAATCTTCTGCCATTCCTCGAGTACTAGCACACTTTGAATTGGTTAGACCACTGTCTTCGAGTCCGATTGAGAAAGAGCTCCATTGAGTATCGGGAAGTAAGTATGAGTAAGGTTCGGGTCTGGTTGAGGAACTCAGGATAGAGAGAGTCATTCATTTCTAAAGTATGAATAAATAATAGAAATCTAGCTACCTTTCTTCCATAAAGAATTTCTATTGACCTCCCGCTGGATCCTTTTCAATCGAGTGATTACGGCCTGAAGGATCGAAAAATGTGGCTTTTAGCCCTATATCGACTTTCATTCCCACTTGAAAGTCATTGTTAGGTAAAGCCTATCTAGCAAACGCTATTAGTGAATCTTCTTAGTCGATCGGAGAAAGGTAGCGAAATACGAGTGCTCAATTCAGATTCGATATCAGGGTTTTCTTCTTTGGAGTGAATCCCTTGCCTGGTAAGATAAATTGAAAGGATAAAACAACAAATAATAAGAATAAGATATTTTTTTACTCATAGAATGGAAAATATACCCCATGTTGAGAAACATACTCCATAAGACCTATAGTGAGAATCATGGTTGCTACCATAATAGAAGTGTTTTTTTGAACTTCTACATTATTAATATGTAGTGGGTCAAGTGATGATAGGGGAAAGAGAGCTCTAACAGTCTTATTGATAGGCTCTCCACAGTCACATGGGCTAAGAATATTTGAGTGGTGGTAACAAACATGGTTTAAATAAGTATCTCTGATAGAATGAACAATGATTTGAATATTAGGAGCACTCAATGCCTTAGTAGGATTCTTTAAAGGAAAATGTTTTTTCAACCTCCCCAAGTCCCTTGCGCCAGATTACACCTGGCTGACATGAGAACTTTGAATACGTAGCAGTTGCAATTTTGTAAAATGATAAAGGCAAATTGTGTGATTACGTGGCAGGGTCAATTAGGTAAAATGAGAAAGGCATATGGTAAATTAAAAAATTGCAGAACCTTAATTGAATCCAATGTTCGTGGAAGAGAGGAGCAGTGGGAAAGAGTTTCAGCGGCATAGTGCAAAAGGGCGATGAGGGTGTAGTGCGAAGTTGTGGTGTTTTAGGGTTTAGGTTGTTCATGGAAGAGGCCCAAGGACAAGTCCAAGTGCAAGCCCAACAAAGAGAAGATCCGGGCCTACCACTAGAGCCATGGCCAAGAAAGATAAAGAAAATTGGAATACTGTTACTGATGGTAGAGAAACCTTCTTGTTCATGTTTAAAATACCATGAACTCTAGTGTAGAAATATGATTTAATTTTGTTAAAGTAGAACAAGAAATTTTACTTGTAATTCTTTTTAGGTGAAAATTTGGTACCTAAAAACCAACCTTGGTTAAATTAGGGTTCTTTGAACACCTAAAATTAACCGAGGCCGGTTATGAGTAAGCCTTGGAGAAGAGAGCACATGTTCCATGTGCTTAAAAGCTTTCCATCACATGCTCCATGTGCTAAGTCTCAAAATAGGCGCCAAATGCATCACATTTAGTTTAGCTTTCATTTCATTTG
>Ga0123342_1006394_pt1 | contig 16359 bp, 7 predicted proteins | sample Turbeawhitnodule_FD_89960 | JGI IMG/M metagenome (GOLD analysis project Ga0123342, IMG submission 89960) | Root nodule microbial communities of legume samples collected from Mexico - Turtle bean Mexico white nodule | ecosystem: Host-associated > Plants > Roots > Nodule | place: Mexico: Nepantla... | reverse complement strand
TAATATATTTAATGTCTAGAGTTTTTTTTTTTATTTTTTTATTTTTTATATATAGAATTAATACATACATAAAATACACAGAAATATATATATATATATATATATATATATAAATATATATATATATATATAAATATATATATATATATAAATATATATATATATATATATTATGGTTTATAAGGGTGGAATCAATTTTATTTGAGTGTTAATTTTTTAACAAAATTAATATTTTGCTTAGTATATATTTTGGTTAAATTACTTTTTATTATGACTATTTCATAGATTTTGTTAATATTTCTTTTATAAAAAAATAAATGAAAGTATTTGAAGAATAGTTCATATGCCAAAAAAATCTGATCCGTATATAAAGTACAATATATTGCTATGAATGTAGTATTATAAAAAGAACAAGATCCAGTGCAATATTGAACTACCACATTACCCCTGCTGCACTGTATTTTGGAACTTTGTTTGGTTTGGAAACCAGCATAAATACTAAAAGATAGAATCATCATATTTTGTCATTATTTCGTTTGTGATAGCTTAATCTAAGAAGGAAACTATTATTATTTTGTTACAACTACTTTCTATTAGATTCAAACAAAAGTATATTGAAAAGTCTAATGTAACCAGTTCTAACAAAAATCTTATTCTGCAAATCACTTACTCTAGAAAAGATCAACTCACAAAAGTTGTAACTCTTTCAAAATCAACTTATGAAAATAAATGTGTTCTACTTTCTGTTATTGACAAAGAAAAGACTCATTGGCTTCACCAAAAGGTATAACATATCATCGATCTTTATTTAAGTGCATGGTTACAATTTTAAAGATCCCTTTGTAGTTTTTAGGCATGGAGTAAGACTTGAGTATTTTCTTTATCAATAAAAGAATACATGAGATATTAGGTATCTAAACTCTTATACACAACGTAGTCTTCATGTTGTACAGTATCAGTCTCTTAGTCTCTTCCTACCTCAAAATAGTTTTCCTTCTAAGATAATGTTTGAAAAATAGAATGATACCATATATCTAAATAACTTAGAAGACATTAAGAGGTTTTTCATCACACCATAGGAGATTCGTTTTATATGTTTTCTCTCACCAAACACATCATGATATATCCAGTTCCTAGTTATTTAAATTCTTGCAAAGTGTTTTTATAAGGTTAGGTTTCTCCTAAAATGACTTCTTTTGTTTTCTGTTTTCGGTCTTTACGATCTTTAAGTACGATGGTCTCCAATTAAGTCTTCCTTTTCGCTGAATGATTATGGAGAACGGTAAAGATACTCCGATATGTAGGTGAGTTGAGAGAGAAAAATTACCTCAGACGCTTGACTACCTATAATATTTATATCTATAAAATTACATTTTAAATATCTTTTTATCTGGTGTTTGAGTTTGTCTGAGAGATTAGTTTCCCGAAACCTCTTAAGGGATACATTGTGCCGAGGCATGTGGTCCACTACTGAAGATGTGATTGTGGTAATCTCCTTGGATTATAATTTAGAATTCCTTGGTCCCCAGTTCAAATAACTCATTCATTCCCTTTGCTTATGTAGTTCTTCTCTATCAAGTCCACACCATGAGTTCTCTAATGAGCCATACCTGCATAATTAAGTAGTTTACCTATGCTATATATGCAGCATGAACATGGTTACCTTAAGTTTCATCACAGAGATATTAGTAACAATTCAATCTTCCAACTATTTCTAGTTTACAAATACCTAAAATATCTAACATTTCAGTAGACTTGTGTAATGATAAATATAAGTCTAAATTGGAAGATTTTTTGGCTTTAAATTTGGAAAGGGTGTAGAATTCACAATTTTTAATATGTTAATGATATTACTCTAGATGGATAGGCTAAAGTTAAAAAAAAATATTGATTTTAAATGCTATTTTGAGATGTTTGAGCTAGTGTTAGTCTAGAGATGAACTTTCATAAAACCAACTTCAATGGAAACATCTAACATTTCTCTTTTCAAGTTTGGTGGTGTCACTCTTTGATCATATAAGATTACTTTTTATTGAGTTAATGCAATAATCTCTTAGGGTTTACAACTTCATTGTCTCATTATTGCTGAAATTGGAAATATAACTGATAAAAAAATAGGTAATTTCTCAAAAAGTAAACATTCCTTATCAAATTGGCACATAAATAGGGGGAAAAAGTTTAGAAGATCTCAAAGTTGATTCCATGTCGTGAATATTTATGCAAAGACATATTCGGCAACTCAATAATTACACTACTTACTTTAGAAATTTCACTTTAATATAGTTAGACTTTGTTTTTTGAACATAATTCTATAACTAACCTTTTGTAGATATCATCCTTTGAGAAATCACTTTATGATCAAAGAACAAGTTTTCTAGGACTACAATGTTTACTCAACATGTGAAAGAATACCATTTAAGTCAACACTTGAGATGAAAAAATCATAAACGTAAAAAAAACACATTTGTATGTGGATATATAGTAGTATCTAAGGAGAGAACTTTGTCCACTTGTTGAAATCAATTTTTAACTCACCTCTTCCTCTATCAAATAAAGAGATTTACCAATAAATACAACTTCATGGTTGTTGAAAACATGAAAGAAAAGGTATATCAAAAGAGAGAAATTAGTTGTTTATCTTCAACTTTTCTATCGTTTCATGATTGCTAAAACCTGCACCTAGTTTATCATCTAGCCACGCTTGAAACTAATTCAAGGTCATATTTTAGGTCTTGAATCATAGCCCTGCCCATTCTTAAGAGAGTTGGTGAGTTCTATATATTTCTACGAGATAATTAAGTAAAAAAACTTTTAAGAAGTCTAGTGTACCATATAGTATCAAGGGAGTTCCGGTCAATATCATTAATCAAATATTCTTTTGAAAAACGTATTATTCATAGTTTTCATAAATCCAACAAAAACTTCTTAACACAAAATTATTAACATAATCACAATAATCACAGTACGGACAAAATGTTACCTAAAATTCAAGGTTAATCTAATAACATGTCTTAATCTTGATCCACTTTCAGACATCATGATCTTATAAATGTATACACCAACCAAGGTAAAAGTGCTTATTAAACAAAAAAATTTACTCTCACCTACTTTATATTGAAATCTAACTTAGACATTGAATTATTTTTTGCAGGTACATCACCCGCACGGATTGAAGATTGAAGATTTCACGGCATCACGAAGAGATCAATAACAACTTAAGAAGATCAAGAGAGGACCGAGACTTTTTCCATCTTTTGTAAAAACATCTATAAAGATTGAATACAATACTTAATGTGTCTTATGCACCTAAAGAGAAAATAAATCTAATACTTATCTTTGATTATTTATGATAATCCTATTTGTATGTCACAACTTCATGTTATCAAAGAATTGTATAAGTTGACAATACAAACTTTGTATTCATCTCTCCCAACTACAAGTGGATAATTTTTCCATATTTGTTCATAAAACATAAATTTATGATCATTTAGAATTTGTAAAAGCTTCTAAAATTTTCTTACATATAAGTTTCAATCAGCAGTCTAAATCCTGTTTATGTTTCTTTAAAAGTCAAGTTTGTTTATCCCAAGTTGAGTAAAAGGACATGAAGTGCTAACAACAAATTTTCTAGTACACTATTTATACTCTATTATTAATTAAAGTTTGCTTATAAACTATAAGATCACAGAGAAAGAATCACTAAATATAAATTTAGATTTATAAAAAGATGGGATTTTTAATACATTTTAATTAATAGAAGAGTGCATTATTAACATTTTCTTAAAGGATCACATTTTTTCACTCTCTTCCTTGACTAGATAATAAAAAGTAAAACATTATAAAGAGTAAAAAGGTGAAGATGCAGAGAAGATAGGTGTGTTATTGATAAAAGAAATAGGTTATTGAAAAAGAAATAAAAGGTAGTTTCTGTAATCATATACAATGAGATGGACAAAAAAATTTGCTGGGTTGATTAAAACGAAATATATGATTAATGTGTTTAGCAAAATTTAATCTTAAATGTTTTGATAATGGGTTGTCAAATATTCAAATTTAAGAACAACTTATTGAAAATAAAATGTGGGAGGTTGTTGAAAATGAATTAAGAAGAGTTTATTGAAAAGAAAAGAAAAGAAAAAAGGTTGCAATAAGTTTTAAAAAAAAGCAATGACGAGAAAGTTATAAATATGAAACCAAACATCATACAGAAACACCATTAACCAAAGTCGAATCAACATTCATGATGTCCACTCAAAATTCCCATTACAGCTTCCATTATGAAGCAGCTTTGGTTGAAAGGTATTTGGGGAAGGGGGAATTGTGATCTCAAGCAAGGGCGAAAAAAGCCCTTCAAGAAACCAGCACTCGCAATCTTTCTCTACATCAAGAAAAAACACAAATTGGGTAACAATCGACTAATAAAACTATGGGCTAAAAGAAATTGCTGAAGGAAGCTTATGTTTAGAGAATTACAGAGTACTCAAACCTCCATTACCACATGAAGGAAGAGACTCAATTTCTTTTTAGAAAATTGAAAACCTCAAGGATTTACTTGCCGCAAACAAGTTGTACTCCTCCATCACAGTCGTCTCGTTTTCATTCTCAACTTGATCTACAGAACTCTTTGTCTTGAAATCTCCCACATTGTTGTCGCCTTCATTTGAAGATGCAGTGGCCAATTTATGACAAGTTGAAAGGTCTGCTGGACCACCAAAATGAAACAGGGAGAAACCAGTGTCTTGTGATTTGGCAGAATTATCATGTCCAACTTCCCCATTCATTGCTGCTTTTTGTGAATTAGCTCCGGCTAGAGAAACCCTTCCCATTGCAGATCTATTCAGATGCTCTTGCAGCATGGATGTTGGCTTAGACATTCGAACCGGTTCCTCGGTATTTAAGCTTTTAGCTCTGGCAACTGGCTGATAAACTGGAACGGAAACAGGATTAAATAAGGGTGTTGGTTGCTGTAAGCCGCCATATTGCAAGCAGAATCGCGGATCCTCGTTTATGCTATATCCAAAAGGGCCACTATATAAGTAGGGGTTTGGGTACTGGATAGGCACCAACCCATTTGTGGGAGCAGCTGACCATGAAACTGGATTGTGATGGTAATAGCCCATTGCAGAAGGAGTCTGAAACACTGGAAATTGTATATTTTGGTTTGGCACTGGAGGGAGCATGCTTTGAGATTGAGAACACACATTAAGAGGGGAAAAACAATTATCAAAATTATGAGCCATTCTAACCACGGGATTCCCCAATACATCACCTCTTGCTGCATCCAAGGATGGACCAAACGTTGACATGCTGGTCAAGCCCTCGTCATTTGCATCATGAATTTTCTCCATTCCAGCTTCATGAGAACCAGACAATACATTGTCAATGCAGGTTGAACTTCCTCTTACTTCAGATTGTTGGCTAGCATCTTCTGAATCAGATGTTGAGGATTCTGTATTTTCACGGTTTGAAGAGGTGGTATTGTTATCACCCTCACTTAGGCATGATGAACAGTTATCAGAACTAGAAGTGCTACCTTGATTGGGATCAGAAGAATTATTCAAGGAAGAGCCACCCATCATAGATGTTTCAGGTTCCTCAGATGCAATTTCAGTGGAACTGCAAGATCCTCCAGCTTCAGCATCAAGATCATTCTGATAGCCTTCACCCGCTCCACTTTTCAAATTACAATCGACATAATCAATTTCAGCTGAACCACCAATTTCATCAATAGATGACCTTACCATATCGAACTGAAATACTTGACCTGTGGAACCCAATGTAACATCAGAGTCTGAATTACTACGAGCATACTTCTTGTGGGACTCCATAGGCTCCCAAACTTTCTTTGAGTGAGGCAAATCTCTACTAGAATAGTTCCCTGAGATGACCCTGCTTTTGGTTCTTCCATTACTCTCGGACATGAAGTCTACATGATTATACTTGCTACCACGGTAAAATTGCTTAGATGTATCTACTGTGGATTCAGACTTACTAGCAAGTTTTGTCTCCCAACTAACCCTATTCATTCTATTATTACAACTGCATGAATGGAAATCATATCTGTCGTTCACCCAGCCGTTAGAACTATAAAACCTCTCATTACACTTATGACCAATATTTCGACCATTGGATTTTGCAGCACTTATTCTAGATTGCCTGTTCAATCCATTGATTCCTCTGGAATGCATCCCAAAATTATCTTCACAGTGTATTGGCTCTGATCTTCCAACCACCACACCATTTTCTGAAACAACTGCATTAGAGCGTCTGTCAGACCACTTTGTTGGCGGATCCAGTCGAAATTCTTTCCTATATCTAGGTCTCTGACAATAAAACTTTGATTGCTCAACGGTATAAGTATCATTCCTGTCTTGTGCATTTGCAATGTCTCCATCACATTCATCGTAAGAGTGGCGTTGCACATTTGCAATGTCTCCCTCACAGTCATCGTAACAGCCATCTTGTGTTGTCAAAGTACTACCCTCTCGAGTGAAGTCTTCATCTTGGACTTCAGGATAATCATCCCCTGTTACAATGATTGAATTACTGCCTCTAATAGAATTATTTTGCTCTACATCAGCAGCAGGAGACAATTCTTCCTTTGAGAGTTCAGGAGAGCCAGGAACATCAATGGATTCAGAAAACTTCCTTTCTGTATCCTTCTCCTTTCCTTTAAGTCTTTCCTTTCTCCTAAGTTTTTTCTCCCTTTCTTTTGTCCTTTTCCTCTCCTTCCGTTCTTCTTCTTCACGTTTTTCCTTTTCTTCTTCTTCAAGAAGTTTCATCTGTAAGAATATCATATGTTTATGATTTTGGAAGTAAAAATCTCAAAATGTAGGAGTTCAGTTTTTTAAAGCCTGTTCCTAAACAAAGCAGAATAATTAAGACCTGTTTTTCTAATGTAATGATTTCTTTGCATGCTACATGAACTCGTTCTTCCAGCAGTTTCAAAGCAAGACAAACGAATATGCTGTGGGCATTTTGGCGTGCTGTTCCTTCTCTGAAAGCCTTTTCAACCTGAAAGGATAAGCCCTTGGTTAGCAATTAAACAAGACAGACAGAAACACACACATATACACACGTGTGTGACAACCAAGGTCACTGCAAATTGCAAAATAATCTAAACAACCAAAGAATACACTCACAGTTCCTAATAGCCTTCTCAGGTAGACTGCTAAATTTTAAGCATCCTACAAAACCCTAGCACATATCTTTCATTGTAATTAATTAATCTATCTCAAATTAAATGGCAAGTTCATTTTCTATCTTTAGAGTTGGGGTACCAAATTATCTCCAAGGGAAATTTAGCCCAACAATACTTATGCACAGGAAAGCAAAATCAATGGGACTTCAATGTTCACTATTCCACCACTCTCCCCTTCTATTGGGTGATATAGAAAAAAATCTCAGGAACACTAACTCAAGTAAATATGTTTGTTAAGCTAAAATATCTGACCATAAAATTAAAAATAAAAGAAAACATTGTGTGTGGAAGGCACCAAAAAGATAAGAGACCAATAGTAAGCTAAACGCACTTAACACCATCCTATTACTTTAGCAGTACAAACATATCATTCATTTGTCATATTGATATCCAATGCCCCGCCCTCCTCACTGGACCAATCATACTATTATGTGACATACAACTAAAGACACCATATTATCCTTTAGTAATTAATGATGGAAATTCAAACACAATGTAAAGATATCACAAGCAGGAGAAATCAAGACATACTATGAAGCTGTAACAACAATAAAACAAAACATGCCTGCTCTTTAAATATAACAGTAGCAGCATCTAGAAGAAATTCTCGAGCAAGTTCAGGACTCTTTGCATGCTTTTGGGGTCGGGAGCATTCTCCGTCAAGCTCATTTCCATCTTCATCAATCAGATCATCATCCTAGAAACAAATGTTGCATAATTAACAAATGAACTTTGACAAAATCCCTCATACATGATTTTAAAATAGTTTCCCTAGTGAAACTTGAATTACCTCTTCTTCTTCTGCCTCTTCAGCATGTTCAAAGAATCTTCTAATACTTTCCCCTTTTGTAATTGTAACATAGCCATCCCCAACAATAAGCCTGCAATGCACACACCTTTGACCCTTTAAGGCATGAGCTTTAACAGAATGTTCAGTACAGCGTCCATCTAGCTTCCAAGCTCGGAGGGTGATGAAGCATGCACTCAAACCACCAAGATCTAGGCCACTAACTTGTACACATCCATTCATTCCAACATTTTCAAATTCCAAAATGTCAGATTTTCCTTCAGTTGTCCCCACAGCCCACTCAAAGTGATGATATAATCCCACAGTATCAGCAAATGTCTGGCGCCAATCAGCTTGAATTGAGTCATCAGATACCTGACAATAACAGATGCATTGAGTTTACTCCTCAAATAGCTTGAAAGAAAACTAACATTTTCATAAGAATGTTGGTATAAACTCTCTCATTGAAATTCCAAACATAAGAGAATTCACAACACAGAAATATGGAAGTCACACCTCATACTGAAAAGCAGTATCAGCAACACAAAACCAGCTGGTGCAACGAGGTTCTCTTCGCATGCGCTTCAGTTCTTTTAGTTCCTTGAATTCTCGAATAACATTTCTTCTACAATCTCTGCAAAATCTCTTGCTATCGAACCTGGAAGATCAAGAGTAACCTTTTGATCAAATCTAATACATAATTTGCTACACAGACAGAGCCCTAAAGCATGCATCATAACTAGTTTAAAATAAACTCATTCCAAGATTAAGGAAGCATTGCTAATATGTGTTTTAATTAGTAAGAGAGAACAGATGGGAAAGAGCTCACTCAAGAATAAAAAAGAATCATTTCTCTAAGTCTAATAGCATGAAGAACCCCATGAGGTGACAAGTTTTAGATGACACACAAAAATTGCCCCTGGCCTACACGTCAACTTATACTAAAACTAGACGAATGTTACAAGCATATTTTGTCATTCAAGCTTCAATATATTCTAAAGAATCAATCCCCAATTAATCCCCCTCGATTTTAAGGTCAAGGTTTCCTCATCTAACCCACTAGAGTTTGCTTAATACTTTTCTAGACTTGTAAGTCTTTAACAAAGTCAATTCTTATCCAATCACTCATTTATACAGTCCAGAAAATCCCTAGTATCCAACTGAATACCTTCCGTAATATCCTAAATGAAGGCTTTCCTTTAAACAATCTAAATCATTCTGCATTGACAGCTCTTGACATCAAGCTCATATTTCTAGCTTGCACTATAATCATTTGCTGTTTCATTTTACTATTGTGTAATCTGTCCTAATCAAGATTCAGGATGTGACCTTCAAATGCAGACAGGCTTAGACAACTAATGAAATACAGATCCAGCCACTGGCTGCCCCCTAGTTGCTGAGCTCTAGGACCAATTTGAACTAAGCTTTTAATCTAACCTAACTGAACTCCATGTCTAGGATAGTGCTCCACCATTCAACTTTTTAACATCTAGCAGATAGCTAATCCATTACAAATCAATTGCATACCAATGGTAAGAATATCAAAAGGAAATAATCCTTTTTTTCTCTTTTCTTCCCTGAATTTTCACGGGAACACAATATTTGATCGTGGTGAAGATGCCATATTCAGGATATTTACGCCCTTTCTGATTCATATATCATATTCTCATCACTTGTATATCACTTTCAACTGTATCACTGCTTCTAATACAAGAATTTATATTATTAATCCACTGAAAACAAGCTATCACGTATCTAAGTCTATCACAGAATGGGGAGTTAACAAAATAGATAAACACCTGTACATGAGTCTCTCAATAAAATCCTCTTCCTTCATCCTTAGAAGAGATTGCCTTGTCTCATCTCCTAGTGCTGACCAAAAATCCACTAGCGTATCACATGAAAGTCTGGCAGTGTGCAGGGCACAGGTTTCCCTTGTTCCATGCCCCCTACCATAACTCACAACTCCTTGGCTTATCCAGCCACGGCCACCCCCACCACAGGCATCCGGATAAAGAAGTTCTCTTTCCCGCTCCCTAGCCCGTGCTCCATCAAACACCTAATGAGCAAATGTTAAGCTACCAAACAGGGAAAAGGACAGCATGATAACACAATACAAATTAACAACACTTACAATTTGCAGTCCTTTCAGAGACTTTGAATACAAGTAGCAGTCCATGAGTGTTAGTGAACCCTCACGCGTTGTGGTCAAACCACCCCAAGGATGGACAGTTGGATCTTGGATTTCATCCTGGACCACATTAGAGATGGAAGATCCACCATTATTTTGATTTTTCAAACCTCCAGCTCTGCTACAAGGAAAATGAACGACTGCTCCCTCTTGCTGCAAAGATTTCCCATACGTAACAATCTGCAGAAATCCTTCAAGAAGTAACCCATTGCACCTGGAGCAGTACATATTTTTTCGTGCATGCTCAAAAAGGGTTTGCTTATCTATCCTCAAGAGCTCCAGCCGAGATTGTGGTGACAACTCACACCAAAACTACGTCACAAGAAAGCAAAAAACACATTCAGCTCGTTACAAATTGCAATTTAATTAAAAAAAATTAAAGAAAAAAAAAAAACTAATAGCATGCACAACACATCCTTAGGCCAAACTCTCTCTAATTAAGGTCATGTTTGAATAAACTTATCCATGAGAATATATGTAAAGGAAAAACAAGAAAGTAAAATTAATTGAGTTCCTCTCATAGGTACAAATGAACTTGTGTAAGAAACTCAATTCATTCTACCTTCTCCAATCGATAATTTAAAAAAAAAAAAAAATCAAAACAAGAATATCCAGTTCTAGTGGCCACTCATTGCTTGTCCCCTTTGTTCCCACAATTTCACTGATTGCGTACACTCATTGATACGTCATTCCATCAGTTAAAAAAACATCAGGAATCTCAACCACGGGCAAGCCAATGCATGTCTACAAAGTGGCAGATATTAGAATATTACTCAACTCAAAATATCAAACACAAGTAACATAACATCAATTTTAATTTTTTATATATACCTCCACCAAGCACAGACACTCTCACACACAGTGAGGTGAATAAAGAATCAAACCGAATTTCCATTCGTCAAACACCACCAACAACCGAATCAGAAAAAACAAAACACAATTGCATCACAGTTATAACATATCCCAGCCCCAAAAAATAAATTCAATCACCGAATTGTTTCGCCGCAAGATCCAATACACGGCCACGCAATTCACCATTAACAAAACACCACAGTCACAAACTCCAACCAATACCAAAACAGTGATCCAGCACCAATTCACAAAACAAACAAAAACCTCAGGAACCAATTAAAACGAACATTAACAACAAAATAAAAAAAAAATAAAAATTGGATCCAGTACCTTGAGGAGTTGATTGTAGCCAACATCGTCTCGATTCCTCGACCAGAATCCATTCGCACAGAATTGGTGATTCCCGTTCGGTAACGCAGGCATTTTCCCGTTCAAACTCTACAAGATTCATCCACTAACCACGCTCTCATTCCCTCAGGATCCGACCTGCTTGATTGAATTTCGTTTATCCAAAACGGATTAACAATTCACAGATCGAGGGAGAAAGAATTGGAAGAGATTTAGAGAGAGAGGGGGTTATGGTTGATGATGATTGTGACCACGATGATGATGATGGTGATGAGATTTGGTGTTATGCGAGACCTGTGTTTGTGCTGTGTCATGTGTGTATATGGGTGTGTGTGAGAGAGAAATATATATATACACCCACACATATATACATATATATATATATAATAATTTATATAAATTGTAGAGAAGGAGAGAAGAAACACACTTGGAGGAGGATAGAGAATTGCAAAACGGTAATGGTAATGAAATGAATGAAAGTGTGGTGTGGTACCAATAGCACTATGCTTCACACCTTTAAAACTTACCCAAACCTCTTTTCTTTGCTTTCTTCATTCACTTCTCATGTAAATACCACCAAATCTACATTAATACTAATTATAATATATATATATATATATAATGCTTTTATAATTTTTATTTTGTTCTATTCTATGATATTATTGTTGTTGTTCTGTCAAAATAAATTTATTTTCTCTCGCATTAAATTTATATTATTGTTATTTCCAAGGAAGCCACAAGGTTAACCTAATGGCAGGACTTTGGTAGGCTGGACAATTTTTTAGGTTAACAGATATGTTATTTATTTATAATGCACAAAATATTTGAGTTGTCACAAGTAATACAATAAATCTAAACTAAAAAAATTCATTATGTTAAATATAAAAAAAAACAGTTATATTTATCTAACAATTATTTGTATTTTTTATATTGCTTGTAAAATACTTTGTGCAAAAAATTCTAAAGAAATAAAAAAAATGAAGGAGGTAAAAAGTAAGTTTAGATGAGTTATATTTTGAAGCAATATAAAATATCAATCCTAATTTTTTTATTTATTTTGTTCTCTACAAATCTATCATTTCGCACAAAATTGTAAATGAATTTCATTGAGTGATGTTGTAAATGTGGTTTCTATACGCTAAATATGAGAGAGATGAAATTCATGTTGATTTTGTGGATAACCTTATTTATAAAGGTGACGACAATGAAATATATGTAATAGTGAAGGGTGACCTAGTAAAAAAGGACAGACTTCATTTGCTAACACTTGAGGGAGATAGACCTTACATTTATATGCCTCAACATGTAAAATTAATGTTGTCAAATAACAATGATTGTGATATTTTGTCTCTAAAATCATGATTGTATTATCAAGAGTATGAAATATTGTCTATTAGGATGTGTTTAGTAGCATTAAGATTAGATGATAGCATTTCGTCTAATCAGTGGATGTGTGTATATCATTATTGTGAAACACATCTAATGATTATACTATAAGTCTCATGTGAACTCCAACATGAGGTTTACTTTGATTATTTTAACATTCTTTTGTTGTTGTATCAATTTTATATCATATTAAATTATTTGGAGTACATTGTTCAATATGTGTTTTTTGTGTATAGAGTCTTCTATAACTTAATTTCTTTCTTTCTTTTGTTCTTGTGTTTGTTTTCTATATTGTTTGAATCCAATATTAACATCGTCTTTAAGAATGAAAAAAGAAAGTCAAAGAAGATAAAGAATTTAGACATAAACACCGAGTTTGACATTTAGAATAGAATGACTTCAAATCATGGAGGATCAATATAGAATTTATCTTAATATAACAAGGAGGATGTACTCATACGATGAAGGGGGAAGCGAACATGTCATCATCTTTGTCTCGTTGACATGATCAACAAAGTCAGAAGTGTCATAATTATGTGTATGGAGATAAAGCATTCAAGGAAGTCACAAAGGAGAAGACTATTGCGTCAATATGGAGGAAACTTGAGTCATTGTATATGACAAAAATATTTGACACACAAACTTTGTTTGAGGCAACAGTTGTATTTGTTCCAGGATGACAAAATCTAGAAATTATGGAGTAACTAGCAGATTTTAACAATATTTTATATGATATTTAAAACATTGAAATGAAACTAGAATATAAAGATAAGGTTTTATTGCTTCTTAATGCTTTGCCTAATATATTTAAGCATTTTAAGAACACTTTATTGTTCGAGGAGGAACAAATCATAACTTTAGAAGAGATTTAAACCCCAATTTAGAGTAAGGAGCTTTAAAACTAAGGGTTTGTGGAATTAATTTAAGATGCAGAGATGAATTAGGTCATGAACTTAGGTTGTGCTTACTATATATGTCCAATGAAATAGTTCTTTAAGACCTTAGAATAAAAAAACAATGCAAGGTATGAGGTGGATCATATTGAAAATGTTTGACAACTAATAAATGATATTGCAATATGTGAGGTATGTTAATATGTTTGGTCTAATGAGTTTGATAACTACGATTGAAAAAGGAATAATCCCCACATTTCAGTGGTTCAACAATGATTATGCATGCATTTGTGGCTTGTCAGGTGATACAAGATAAGACAAAGTTGTGGCACTTGAAACTAGAACATGTAAGTGAAAGAGGTTTGGTGGAATTGTATAATTAGAACCTTCCAAAAGGTTATAATATAGAGGAATGAGAGTTTTGTGATCAATGCATATTGGAAAATTCTTATAGATTGAAGTTTAAGGTGATATGAATGTATATAGTATATCATTTGAATATGCTCATTAATTTTTTTAAGATCTAACATAAGCTTTAACTCGCAATGAAAAGTCTTATTTTCTCAATATCATAAATGATTACTCAAGGAGATTATAAATTTATATCTTGAAAAGTAAGACATAAACTATTTAAGGAGTGGGACACCATGATCCAAAATCAACAGGTAGTTAAACTCAAAGTGCTTAGAACACACAATCAATTTAACATGTACAAGAAAAAGTTAATAAAGATGCATAAAATAGTTGTTAGTGTACCTCAACAAAATGGTCTTGTTGAAAAGATGAATAAAACTATTTTGAAGGGTAAAATGTATATTATTAGGATTTGGATTGTCTAAGTGCTTTTAGAGTAAAGATGAAAATATTAGCATATATTTGATAAATGGGTATCCATCATTTGCTCTAAAATTTTAAGACTCTAAGGTATGATGTGAAAATACAACAAATTATGCTAATTTGAAAGTGTTTGGTACACTGACATTTGCACATGTGGAGCTTGAAACCTGGGGAAGCTAGATGTTTCATAAGTAGATATGTCACATTTAATGAAAGTTGGATGGCTATGATGTGTAAAAATCTAGAGGAAACCAAATAGAAAGTTGATATAGACAGCAAGCTTTGGATTGGAACATCTAAAGGGATTGAACGATGAAGATCAATCATCAACTTCTCACTCGAAAGGTTAAAACGTGTAAAATTGAACTCCAACTATGAACTTACGTGTGATAGAGAGAGGATGATGATCAAACCAAGATAAAGCTTTTGAGTATACTAATCTCATTTGTTATCCCTTTAGTGCAACTGGAGAGATAAAAGGTTTTGAACCTATAAACTTTAAAGAGGAAGTATAGAAGGTTAGTAGTGATAGTTTGTTATTAAAGATGAGTTTGAATTTTAGAAGAGGAAACACTTGTGAATCTATCTATAAATAAAAAAATGGTTAGATGCAAGTGAATATTCAAGAAAAAGGAAGGAATAAAAGTGTGGAGTAAAAAATATTCAAGGAGAAAACTATAAAAATTATTCTAATGAAACATTTCAGAATGTTGATGTCAATTTTATATATTATAATATGGTGTTAAAATAATTGAACATTTAAAATAACTTATTTACATGAAAAATTAGAAGAGATCATATGTATAAAATAACCTAAGAATTTTCTTGAAGATAAGAAAATGTGTCTCTTCCAAAAATCACCATATGACTTGAAACATAGTTCACAACAATTATACTAAAATTCTGATGATTTATTAAGAAGGATGAGATTTCATATGTATAATTATGATAATTGAATCTTTATTTTTTTTTATTCTTGTAGATAATATTTTATAATTATTTAGCATAAATATAACATAAAATGACTAAAAAAATAAAGAAGTAAACTCAAAATTTGAAATAAAATATATTGATATTAATAAATGGTTGGGATATGGAGTGTTCATAGATATCCAAATTGAACTAGGTTAATATTAACTAAATTACTATAAATGAGTAAACTCTTTAAAAAGAAAAAATTGAATTTCACTATTGCTAATTTAGTATTTAAATTTAAATTATATTTATAATAAAACTTGTTAACTTTAACCAAACTTCAATTTATTACATTAAAAACAATACACTCTAATATAGTAGTTTAATAATGCTACATTGCACATTGCATCACCTAACCAAAATTTGCAATTGTGGGAATGAGTTAAGAGTGAGTTTTTTCAAATACCAAAAACAACAATAAATGTATATATATATATATATAACAATATATAATGAAATATTTTCGTTTTATCTATATATTTTTATTTTACTTTTAATTATATTTTTAAATTATAATATTTCGAAAACTCTTATTTTACTATTAACTATCTTAAAAATGCAACGCAACAATAGAAAAAAAGAAAAAAAAGTAAAATAATAGATATAAATTATTTATTCACACATATTTCTACTACTCCATAACATATTTTGCTCCTTTTTTCATGCAATATATATTTTTTCTCATTTAGCGTTATTTGTATTCAAATTATAGATTAAACACATTAAGTATGGAAAATAATAATACATATATTTTATTTAAATAAAATATATATATATATATAAGATTAAAATTAATAATAAGATAGAAGTATTGTACTTCATAAGAAAATCATGCATGTGTATTTATGAAGTCTTTGTTGAGATCTAAATTAAAACATTAGTTGAATCT